>JAAHTG010000179.1_pt1 | contig 60473 bp, 36 predicted proteins | sample 6116081 | NCBI WGS metagenome assembly JAAHTG01 (sample SAMN13939989, study PRJNA603662) | sponge metagenome | isolation source: marine sponge | host: Mycale hentscheli | place: New Zealand | collected 2005 | reverse complement strand
GTTATCGATGGTGTTGCGGTTATCGATGGTGTTGCGGTTATCGATGGTGTTGCGGTAACTGATGGAGTTATCGATGGTGTGGCGGTTATTGATGGTGTAGCCGTTATGGATGGTGTTGCGGTAATTGATGGTGTTGCAGTAACTGATGGAGTGATTGATGGTGTCGGACTAGATGACGCTTCTGGTGTTGATGAAGGTGTTGCAGTTATCGATGGTGTTGCGGTTATCGATGGTGTTGCGGTAACTGATGGTGTTACAGTTATCGATGGTGTTGCGGTAACTGATGGAGTAGCGGTTATTGAAGGTGTCGGTGTTGGTGATACTCCAATAGTTACTGTATCTGTAGTACCACTACAAGGTCCATCGTCACTAACAATTATATAAAGACTGTTTGAATCATCATCTAAAAAAGTAATCCCGTTTATTAGTTGGTTTCTAGTCACACCAGTAATAAAGTTTGCTGGAATCTGTGAAGTGTGGTATATATCCAAGGTTGATATATCCACACCAACACTTGTACCGCTTAATGTTACTTCTCTTTGCGCCATACTTAAACCTTTTTATTTTTTATATAAATAGTGGTTAGTTTTAATTTGTACCACATTATTTTACCTATAAAAATATTTTTTTAAATACTTTTATAGGTTGATATTAAATCATAGGCTACTGTAGTGACTGACCCATTCACATCTAACACACAACTTAATTGTCTTGAACTACCTATAACAGTCAATGTACAGTCATAACTTGGTATTGTAGAAGATGGTGTGGGTGTTATTGTAAGTGATGGAGTTGTTGTAGGTGTTGCACCAGGTGTTGAGGTAATGCTAGGTGTAATTGTTATAGTTGGTGTTGTTGTAGGTGTTATTGTAGGTGTGGGTGTCGGAGAAACAGGACCTATTCGACCCGCACAATTAACATTTATTTCTATCTCAACTTTTAATTCAATAAATGCTCCGTTTAATGGGTCTATGTCACCCTCACAATTACCTTTTACCGTAAATATATTATTTAGTAAGTCAGTGGTGTATGTAATTCCACTGAATTGCGATAACATTCCTTGAACAATAATTTCCCATTCATTATCCGATGGAACATCATTTAAAGTATATCCCGTATAAAATTCATTTTCTATAGTTTGACCTACACCATAACTACCCCCTGATATTGTAAGAACTCCGGTAAATACTGCACTTTCTAAATAACATCCATTTCCTGGTTGATTTAAGTCTAAGAAAGCTTCATTAAGCATTTCATAGAATCCTCTCTTACCTTCTGAAGTAGTTACAAAGTCTTGTTCACATAAAGTATTAATCACATAGTCATCAACATTTTCATCATCACAAACAACTGTAACACTTTTCACTATCGAACAACCTTCACTATCTACAATTGTCGCAGTATACGTATCTCCCGAAAGACCTGTTAAATATAGACCTGTCTGCGAATTAGGTACATTAGATGACCATGTAATTGTGAATGGTGCGATACCATCAGTTATACTTAAACTTGCAGTTCCATCATTACCTGAAACACATGGTGTACTATAGAGTATCGCCTGCACTCCTCCCGACCCTTCTTCTATAGTAAAGTAATTAGTGGAAGAACATCCTCCATTATCTGTAATTATAATTTCATATGAACCACTACTTAAATTACTTACTACCTCAGAATTAGTAAGGGAGCCTATTGAACTGTAAACAATAGACCCATCACTAATTCTTTTGACAACATAGGTTAGTGGATATTGAATAGGGCTAGTTCCGGCGCTAACATTAATAGTAACACTTCCGTTATTAACACCACAAGTAGTACTCGTGGTGGTGGTTGAAACTGTGTATTTTTCATTATCGTTTATTGTGGTTGTCGTTGTGTAAATACAACCATTAGCGGATATTACTTTAATCGTGTAAGTATCTGCCGATAAATTTTCAAAAGTGTATGTTTGATTATTTGTTGTTACAGTTTGTATTTCATTTCCATTACTTCCTGATAATGAATAGGTTAAGGAACCTATAATAGCATCTACCTCTACTTTTATACTTCCGTTTCCACCACAATCACTATCTGTAGGGGTTACAATTACACTATTTATACCACTACTACTATTAAGTGTATACCCTTGTGTAGCCACACATCCATTATTATCAGTAACTTGAATAGTGTATTGACCACCACAAAGACCATTTAACGTAAATGACCCGCTACTATTAGTTTCTTGATATGATGTTGAAGCTGAAAAAATATACGGTGGGGTACCACCTGTGATACCTACAGTTATTTCACCGTCACAACTAAAACAATTTGGCTGTGTTCCTGAATAGGTATTAAACGCTGGCGGTGGTATTGTTGGTATCGATACGTTTTCTGTGTTTTGACATCCGTTACTGTCTACTACCGTTACTGAATAATTGTCCTGACATAATCCCGTAGCTATAGGTGTTGTTTGTCCATTATTCCAAGCATAGGTATATGGTCCTACGCCAGTGGTACCCGTAACTTCTGCTTGTCCAACACACCTCCCGCACGATGATGTCCCTGTATACGCAATACCAAAGGTCAGCCCACTAGTTGAAGATATTACTTGTGTCGAAGTCGTCGCCGTTTGAGGTTCTGGTGTTTCAACAACTACGTAATAACTTCCAGGTGGTAATGGTGTTATAGTATATGGACTACTAGTAATGTTATAGTAGTCTAAAACCGCACCATTGTAATATACAGTACCCGTCCAAGGAAACTCACCACTACTTCCTGTTAATGTGAGAGAACCAAATTCATCCCCACAATCAGCGTCCTGTACTGAACTAATATCAACTTCAAAACAACTTGAAATTACAATGCTTTGACTGAATTGTCTAGCGGGGTTAGTACTATCTGAAATATTAAATGTGTATGTACCTTCAGATAAACCTGTAAACGTAAATAATGGACCGTTTCCCTGTTGTGTACCAATACCTGAATTAGCTGGAAAAGTGTTTTCAACGAAATATGGTTTAGTACCTCCATTAACATTAAATGTAACCGAACCAGTTGTTGGACAAGCTGCGGTTAGTGTAAATTCCACTTGTAAAGGTCCGTCATCACATGAAGGAACACAAGGTAAATTAGTCAAATTAACTCCACTATAAGGGTATTCCGTAGCTATACAAAAAGTAACTCCAAGACTTGAACCTCTTTGTGTTACCCCACAACAATCTATAAATTGATAGTCACCGTTTGTTGTTCCTGAAACACAATCAGATAAAACGGATGGTGTCGGTGTCGGAGTGGGCGTAATTGTGGGTGTATTAGTTGGTGTGGGGGTAGGTGTTGTAGGGATGTTAGCGGATGCATAACATATAGCACCTGAATCCATATCAATAACTTGATATTCAAAACAGGTTCCAGTAATAAACGACTCAACGTCAAATTGAAATGGGAAATCACTAAATGTCAGTGAAGATGCAACGTCTGTATATGTTGTTACATCACAATCTTTTACACTAACTGTATAATTACCCGGATTTGGGTCTGTAGGTCCTAATGATATGTTTACTATTTGACTCATTTTATTTTAATACTTATTCATCAGGGGTCACATGGATTAGCTGAATTATAATTAAATCCAATGTCCGAAGTTTGACTGTTTTTTGCCCTTAACCATACTATCGCATTTACGTTTATACAATCAACTAACGTTTCCGAACCGGCCGCAGGAATGCTTTGACTTGAAAGGACGTCTTCTCTACAAATTTTGTACTGAACTATTATTGGACTTATATCACTGTTTTCTACCTCAATATTATCTAGACAATGACAAATACTATTACTACAATTTGTAGTTCCGCTTCCAACCGTAAATGGGGATGTAGATACAACAGTATTTTGACCAGTATTAACTGTGATTGATTCACCTACAATTGTGAAACAAGTCCCTGAGAATAAATCATTAAGAATCACAGCATCTTTAACGCTAGCACTACCTAAAGCATTAGTATGACCCAATAGTTCAGGTAAGAATAATGTATCTGATGATGATATGACACCTCCTGACTGTGAAGAGCCGCTAATAAATTCACAAGGAGTCAATGCCAAGACCTGTAATTGGTTTCCAATTAATGGTCCAACGGTAGGTCCTACATATGTATCACATGTTTGATATAAAACATGACCACCTCCACATTTTTCACTACCATCACAACACGAATTAGTTAAATTCATATAAAATTTAGGTGTCAATAACTCATCATAAATATTGTAGTATACATAACAATCCTCAATTGTAATCGTAGTACTACTAAGATTTGTAATTTCATGCGAAAGTGATAAATATTCATATACACTTCCAACTACATTATTTGTTGGTACATAAGTATTTTTGTATGTCGGAGCGACCATTAAGTCTCCCGCCCCATATGAATCTTCCATACACACAACATATGTGTGAACACAGTGATATGGTGCCCCTTGATTTGATAAACATGTGTCACAGTCGCCGTAAGTAGATTGACTTGTGGGTATGTTTGTTGAATCGGTAGTAGTTGCTAATATTGTATAACAAACATCGTCTAATGCAACTATATCTGATACGCCAACACCTAAACTATCTAATATTTTAGCGTCTGTTAAGACAACAACAGAGGGTCCGTAATTATCACAACAAGGTGTTAATGTGTAAGAACTATACGAAGGTGGTGAACTTGTTGGTGTAATTGATGGTGTATTTGTTGGTGTAATTGTTGGAGTTGTAGTGTTGGTTGGCGTAATTGATGGTGTAATTGTTGGAGTTGTAGTGCTGGTTGGTGTGATTGTTGGAGTATTAGAGGGAGCGATACATGAATTAACAACTATACAGTCATCACAGTTTTCGTAGTACTCACCTATATTGAAATTGGCAATAGTAGGACCGGATGGATATGATGCGTTATACGGTACTCTCTTATAACAATTATCTACTATAAGATTCGTGGAACCTCCAAATTGGAATATTACCTTCCCTGTCTCTCCCAATACGGGTCCGTTATTCACAGAACCAACATTATAAACTAACCCATCGCAACATCCGCTTAATGAGACGTTATTCTCTACACATGCATTGCTACCCTGACAAGTTGAACAATCCGTGTAGGAGTCGTACACTCCAAAAAAACCGTCATAACCTTCAGGGGTGTTGTAATACTCGGTGTAACTTGGGTTGTAATTAATTCTTTCGAAACATTGTCCAGTTTCAAATGGAAACTCTCCTGTAGCTGGTGTGAATGTTTCACCTATATTTGGTATTGAGAAAATAACATTGAACTCTGTACTTGTTCCCGTAAACATTGTAAACGTTCCCACTCCAGGACAACATCCACTAAACGAAAACGCATTTACAGGAGGTGGAGTAGGGCTAGATGGTGTAATTGATGGTGTAATTGATGGTGTTGCAGTTATCGATGGTGTTGCAGTAACTGATGGAGTTGCGGTAATCGATGGTGTATTAGTGATTGATGGAGTGACTGATGGTGTCGCCGTAATTGATGGTGTTGCAGTTATCGATGGAGTTGCAGTAATTGATGGAGTTGCAGTAATCGATGGTGTATTAGTGATTGATGGAGTGACTGATGGTGTCGCCGTAATTGATGGTGTTGTAGATGGTGATGTTCCTGGTGATAATGAAGGAGTCGCGGTAATTGATGGTGTTGCGGTAACTGATGGTGTCGTACTATTTGACGCTCCTGGAGTTGCAGTAATTGATGGTGTTGTAGTTATTGTGGGTGTCGGTGTTGGCGTGACACTTACGCACCCACAGAAAGAATCCGCTCCGGTACACTCTTTAACACCTACTTGTGACAGAGTTCCTCCAGTTATCGTATAAGAGGTACAAAAATCCGTAGATATTAACCCACAAGGACCTGTATTGATTACACCTTGCCCATCCTCACCAGGGTCATACAAACCAGGTAAATATAATATATCTGTGACACTACAGATTGTAGCTTGCCATATATCTGTAGATATCTCAACAGCTCCCGGTATATCTTCAATTGATGTTATATTAATAACATATGGGGTGTTATTACAACCGGTACCTGTTGCACCTATACCATCTAAAAATTCAGAAGAAGAAACTACTACGTCAGGTGTACCTCCAATAACTATTTCATACATTTCAAAACATTGTTGACTTGAAAGGTTTCTATCTGAGTAATCACTTCCAGTATAAAAGTATTGATTGACTGCGAATGGTAATGTTGGTATACCACTAGTATCACCATTTACTTCAATTATTACGTCACCCACTCCTTCACAACAACCTGAACCCCGATAAAAGGTAATATTAGTATTTGGGCTTAATGATGGTGTGGCGGTGACTGATGGTGTTGCAGTAATTGATGGAGTTGTAGTCACACTATTTGACGCTCCTGGAGTGGCGGTGACTGATGGTGTGGTAGTAATTGATGGAGTGACTGATGGTGTTGCGTTTATTGTGGGTGTCGGTGTAGGACTAACCGTACCGAACTCTAAATCACAATCTAAAAACGTAGGTACACACATAGAACATGTATTATAGTATAAGTTACTAGGTATTACACTTAAGTCGGTAGGGTCAGTATTTACAACTATAGTGGTCATTTCATAACATACTCCGTAATATAAAATACTATCATTTATTGGTGTGTCGGTTATTAGTGTATATAAGTTTCCTAACCCCGCATCACATCTATCCCACCGATAACAACTTTGAGCTGGCGCCGACATTAACGATGAAATAAGTAAATTTGCTTCTTCACATGTTTCACAATCGACATACTCAATAAATGTACAATCGTCTCCATTTATTTCATCTAAAACTTTATTAGTATCTTCATTAATGTAATAACACCCATTATTTATATTATTACATTCAATATCCCAAATCTCACCTGAATTTAGGTGCGTAGCATTATTAAAGGTTAACCTATACTCTGATTGGTCGTTACAATTTTGTATGGTATATTTTACTAATGTCATGACGTACAATTAATATTTATGTTGACCCCTGCGTTTATTTGCAAAGTTTTATTAGTAAAATCATTATTACACCCTATATTAGTAACTGTTATGTTATTACCGTTAATACTATAAGATAGTCCGTCCTGAGATAAATTAGATAAAGATGTCTCTACCGCCGTCAACCACTCAGTACTAGATGGGTAATCACCACTTCCATACCCAGTGTAGAATAAATCTTTTCTAAGTAATGAACCACTAAGTCTTATATCCACATACCACAAACTTGTCAAAGTGTTTAATTGACAGTCACTTACATTATACCCTTCGTTACCAACCGCACTATTAATGCTATTTATCAATGTCGTTTGTGGGTTTGTTAATCCAATATCGCAGTCTAAAGTTTGTGTGGTACAATCACTACCAAGTAATTGACCCGTGAATGTACATGGTATACAGGGTATCGGTACTAACTCACATCCTCTTTGTCTTCTCCATACTACTTTTTGTCTCTGTAATACGTTATTTTCCATTTTTTGACCCCCCATCCATATAGTTGAAGCGGGAATCATCTGCTCAATTAACTTCATCCAATAATCACCAATACCATTAGTGAAATCAATCATTTTTTGATAGGTATATTTGTTGGATGGTATACCTACAGACTCTTCTGAGTTAAGATATTTCCAATAAACTGATTGTAGTGTCGGGTACCCACCTCCTTTACCATCTGTTATTGTTTGTCTATTCCTAACATTAATCATGTTACGATAAAAGGTCTGAGCAAATTCAAAAAATGTCTTTTCTTTTGGTTTTGGGTTAATTACTGTCCAATCAATTCCTTCAGGATAAGGATAAGGTGATGTTAAACCAGTAGAAGGGAATGGGTAGTTATATTTTTTTGACATATCCCATATGTCGTATATAATACCTTGACCCATATTTAATCCTAAATCGATATTTTTAGCATTTAATACTAATTTTTCATTATCTACCACATAATAGGCGTTATAACCAGCCTCAGTATTTCTCCTTAAACCTAATTCATTATCTGTCCAAGATTTATTATTATCATAGGTTCTTGTTAAACCAAAACCCAAATCCATATATGGAAAATCTCTAAATCTATTAAAATATTTTTGACCATAAGTAAATGGTTCTAAAGTTGTCTGTATATCAGGGTTTTGTCCTGTGAAAACAGAACCTGTAGTATCTAACACTGTAGGTGCCCTATGTTCAGGTGTCTGTTCGTACCATCCCGCACCTTTTTCAAAAAACATTTCTTCAGTCGATACCGGAGATTGTGGATATCCAAAACTATCCACAGGATAATCATTTCTAACAGTATCCACATTACTTAATGTTAGTTGAGTTGTAAATCCGGTATATGTAACACCTTCAAAACTAAAAGTGACGTTTGGGTCTAAGACCGGTGTTTCTGTGGTCTTAGTACCTCCCGTTATAGTCGCATATTCTTCATTAAATCTTTCTATATTTATTGGTCCATCAGCTAAATAAATGATTTCGTTAAAATCTATTAATGCGTCGGGAGCCCCAACTAGTCTCATAAGAGCCTCTATTGAGCGTCTAGTACCTTTAGATTTAAATAAGTAAGCGGAATTTAATATTAAATTTCTATAATACTGATAGTTAAGTTCAGTTGGTGTCTTATTTACTGATTGACCAGGGAATACGTTACCGTCTTGATTTCCAAATACACTACTCAAAAATTTATCATTCGTAATTGGTGAAACGTTAGTGTCCCATCCTATTGTCTGAGCCAAATTTGTTAATAACTGAGAAGGTATGTCATTTTGCACGACATAATTAACTGAATTCATATAAGATAACGCGTCAATGAACTTTTTAGTTTCATCAAAACTCCTACCATATAATTGTAAAACCTTTTCGACATTTTTATTAGGAGTGTCAAAATCTTTAAAAGCCCCTGTGGTTAAAAATCTCGATATTAAATTACTTTTATACTCATCAATTTCATCAGATATACTATTTAATTCTGTTAAGTAATTATCAAACTTATTTGTTCTTATATCTAAATTCCAAGTCCCGTCTAAACTCCAAGTTATACTCTGATAAGCCTTATATACTTGACCGTCTTGACCCTCCCTTAATATTTCAAATTTAGAAGTGTATATTGGAACTACTAAACGATTTAATAAGAAATCTTCTACTTCATTAAAATCATCAATAAATGATTTATCCGTTTCTTCTTTATTTGGTTTTAATAAAATATTATCAACTGAAGTGGATTGACCACTGAAAGGATTTCCCTGTACTACGATTTGTACAGTCCCTGCTGATAGTTTTGCTGAAGGGTCGAAGTCAACAAATTTATATTCAGTCTTCAAATCCTCAAAAAATAAAGAATACTTTAAGAAATGTCTAGTAAGATTTCTTAAAGGGCTAACCTCAAAAGGTCTAACTGAGATATTCCTATCGGAATTTTCTGAGTAATCAATATCGAATGGATTTTTAAATCTAGTAACGTCAATATCAAAAGTTGTTAAACCTTCAATATCATCATAAGAAATATTATAAGCCGTATATCCTGTGTTATAATCATAATAAATCTTATCTATAGATATTGCCGCTGGAAAAAAATTAACTATATTTGTTACTGAAGATGACATTCTTTTTCTTAAAGAACCATACATCGCAAAATTAGTAACCTGACTTATATCGTAATTAGGGTAAACTTTAAAGTTTTTAGCCAATACTATTTTAGATTCTTCAATACTGTTAAAATCTAAATCATTTAATGATATAGGACTAGAAAAGACACCCGTATCAAAAGTTCTATTAACCTTTTCAACGACATTTGTTGTGAATTCAAAATTTGCCTGCGTAAGACCTCCACCATCAACAAGTTGTAAACCAACTAAGTTGTCAGAAAATGTTCCTCTAGCGTTAGGAGGAGCTGGTGGATATCTAAACTTGTTATCAGCCATTACTGTGTGATATTGGTGAAGTTTTTACTGAAATCTATATTATCCCCTCTATTTTGTCTAACCTCATATAATAAATTGTTAAACTCGTCCCTAATCTCATATAGGTTATATTGTTTGTAAATATTAAGGTCGTTGTCATATAAGGTATAAACTCCATCTTCAATGGATTTAGTCTGATTACCATAAAGTGCAATTGCCAACGTATCGATGTCATTTTCTGCTAATTCAATATCCAATGTTATTGGATTAAAAAATGTATTAGTAATTATTATATTTTGATTAGGTTGACCTATAAATGGAGTTGCACTCGGCTTATTCGACGGAGCACTTGCCGGTGAAACTGTACAAAACAATAAATCACTACCACCATCCACATATCTATATCTAATAGATTTTTGTGATGAGTTAGTGAGATTAGTAACTACAGGTTCACAATAAAATGATGATGTTATAATTCTATAAAAATTAGTAATTTTTGTACCATCATTATTTAAATACTCTACTCTATGACCAACTAATCCTTGATTAACGAATCTATTCCTATACTGAGAAGGTACACTGTTTAAATCTACAATTATCCCTTTTACGTTAGGTAACGATGAAAGTACTCCACAATCAGTAATTGTAGTCCGTATCTCCACAGGTCTTATATATAGAGTATATATACCAATTTGATTAAATTCATCCGCAGGTAATTTAAGGTTATATAATCCCCCTAATATTTCAAGGTCGGCGTTTCCTCCTGTATCTGCATTATGAAAATAAGGCGTTAAAACTTCTGAGGCGTTTAAAGTTTTTAATTCAAAGTTGTTGGTCACATCCCTTGACGGGGTGTAATTTAATATTATTTCCACGTCCTCAGGGGACATGTCTGCTGGTCTTGTTGTTCCGTATGTTCCTAAAGCCATTTTACTGTTGTTCTTTTATTTTAAAGAAACCGTACCCATAAGATACTAAGTCTCCGATGTTATCAACTTCTCCGAGTCTCTGTATTCCTTCGAACGCAGAATTTTTACCTCTATCAATAAATATTTGGGATTGTATTTCCGGTGAGGAAACTACACCAAATAATACTTCTTCTTTGGTAATCGGTTCTGCAACTACCGTATTGTCAGTTATTCCGTTAGATTCTATAAAAAATAAGGTCTTACCATTGGGGTAATCGTAGTATTCTACGTCTTGTATTGTATATGCTGTATACGCATCTGTTATCTCAGTTACTCTACCGTAATCTTCATTATTCTTCTTTACCACAACCGAGGTATCATATTTTATCGGTCCGTAAAGTTTTAAATTATTAAGTTGTGAAGAAGTAAATCCTGTTATAGTAAATGTTTGATTACTTGCTTGAGCACTTACAGTATTTTCTGAGTCTCCTGTAAAAATAAAATTATAACTAATAGGGATATTGGCCCAATTACCCCCTTGTTGAGTGAACGTTATAGTTTCTGAGGGGTTGGATATGGTGACTAACGTATTCGGTATTGAAACTCCTTTAACTATATTTGTTACTCCCCACGGATTATTTTGTGTTAAGTTTATTTTATACGATGAAGTTAATGGTGGATACTCATGTTCCATGTAATTTGGGTAAATCGCGGTAAAAGGTTCCACGGTACCATCTCCCCAATCTACAGTGTAGGTAGATAGTTTTAAAAACTTTTTTAACTGGTCTGAAGTGTTATATAATTTAACTTTAAAGTCGTTGGTTGGGTCCCCACTAACTATAAAGTTAGATACCACATCTTTTTGTAAGACAAACCCATCAAATGTTGAGTAGAATCCCATATCATCAAAAGTTTGATTAAAAACGATAGGTACTGTTAAATCTGTTAGTAAACTATTACCATTAGTCCCACCACTTAATATTTGTGTCATTGCAGAATAAACACCAAACGTATTACCACTATAAGTTTGCTGAACAATATCACTTTTTAAAGATTCTGGCGATATTTTTATATAGTACCTCTCTTCGTTCATGATGGATTAACATATTCGTACCATTTTATTTCATTTAACGATGTTCCCACCCTTTGATTTGATTGTGTATTATTAACCTCATATTCATAATTATCGTAGTCCATCGATATTTTATAATAAAAGTAATCCGCGTTATTAAAGTTATATCTCGTAGGTATTGAGTTTTGAGGTTGGTTCATCATTCTAATAAATTGACCTGTTTTGGCGTTAAAAAATTTAGCGGACATATAAAAATCATTAATAACTAAGTAGTTAGGATTTTTTAACCAATAAATAAAGTATCCCTCTTTATCCCCTACGTAATCTAAAATAAAGTCGGGTATTTTAATTTGAGCGTTTGCCGGTGCGGTAACTAAAGACGGTGTACCCCCACTACCAATCCCATTTGGGTTATTATTGACATTTCCCTCATCTTCTGCAGGGTTATAACTAGCGCTTGGTGTTGGTGGAGGTGGAGGTGAAGTCGTTGGTGTTTGAGTAGGGGTTGGGCTAGGACCTGTAGTGGGTGTAACACTATTAGTCGGTGTCGGTGTCGGTGTTATACACCCACAATCATTATTTACAAATCCAAACGAAGACTGTATGTAGTCTGATAAAGGTGGGTCAGGTATAATTGTGGATGTATTTGCGCTTGTTATTTCATAACATACAAAATCAAAGTTTGTTGAATATCCATAAGTCGGCCAATTAAAGAAAGTATTCCATAAATTTACCGATATATACTTTGTTAATGTTTCTGAATTACAATTCGCAAATGTAACCTCATAAGAATCAAACAATAAATTAACATCTGAAGGAATTGTAGACGATAGTGATGGTGTTATAGATGGAGTTATTAATGGTGTGGTAGTCGTTAGACTATCTTTTTTATGTTCGTTTCTACTTTCTTCAACTTTCCTTACAACCTCGTCCAACTCATATTGTAGTTGAGCTTTATAGGCTCGATTATGAATATTTGTAGTTTCGTATTTTTTTGGGTTGTTTTCTTTTTCTATAATTAATCTATTTAATTCATCTTCATATACTTTTTGACTCATACTTTCCGACGCATTACGAGCACCTGAAGGTGAATCAGGTTGTAAGTCAGGTAAATCAGGTCCTTGTATCGGACCACTACTATCTACGAATGGTTCAGTAGATGAAAGTCTAGTCTTACCCTGTTGCGTGGGTATTATTATCGTTAAATAAAGTTTTTGAGTTTCAGTATCAATAGTATCGTATAAGTCTAACTTAAAAAAACTGTTTCTAAATGAATTTGAGTTATAATAAACGTCCGCCTCTGTAAAACATGTATCAATATAATTAGGGTTATTCGTGAAATTGTAATCATTAACCCAAACTGAGCTATTAGTGTTAGAAATACTCCCTATATCTTGCTCTCTATTATAAAAAAAGAATTTATGTTCGATACTAGATTTTAATTGATTGTTTTCGACCCAATCTTTGTGAGCAAATCTAGTTAATTCAAAATCTTCAATAGGATTTATTACTTTTTCTATTGTTTCATCTTCAAATTCATCAATTAAATCATCCCTACCTAAAAGGTCGGTGTCGATTTGGATAGGTATATTGATGTACCTGTCATTTGGCGATATTTTAATTTTATACTTATTCACAGTCATCAGATATTGGGGCAAATATTACATTGTTGTAATTATTATCATTTCTTTTCATGGGTGTTAGTAGAAATATTATTTCTTTAAACGGGTAGTGGGCTCCATTTAAAAATGGGTTATCAATACCATTACCATCAGTATCTTTATACCCATATGGATATAAATCTCTCCATCTCCATTGCTTTTCATATTTGGATAAAAAGGCGTAATCGGGTACTAAGTCTACTGAATTTTCTTCACCGACTTCAAGGTAATCAGAATAGGTTCGTATAGGTACATTGTAGTGTGGGTTATAGGCGTATCCGTTAGGTAGAGTATTAATACTATTATTATCGAAAGTCTGAGGATTATAAGATATTTTATGACTTATATTTGATAGTACCGTTTCTTTTTGTTCGTAATCGTTATAGTCACATATAGCACCCATTAACTTATGACCAATTTCTAAATTTTTATTATAAAAAAATGTATTACTATTGTACTCATAACTTCCATTAGGGATGTTATCTCGATTAGTAGTATTATTAACATCCCACCACTCGTCTACAGTATCCTTCAAAAAGTTTAAATCCCAACCTACCTGAACTCCAGTAGTATTATTAGGTACGTATGGATTATTAAACCAACCCATATAACCTTTATTTATGATTGTAACAAATAACTCACTTAAAGGTCTTTCTAAATTATCTCTTAACGTATTAATATCAATATCTTTGTCAAAAGAAAATCCAACACTATTGTTACCGTCTTTAATGGACACCCTTTCTATATTATTAGGTGTTAATGCCGAGTATTCTAATTGTTTTTTAACAGGAAAAGGATTAGTTTCATATCCTAATTTTGTTAAGTCTGAGTGAGTATTTTTTGTAAGTACTTTATGTTCCCTAACATAATATTGTGAAGTGGTCTCTTCTTTATTATTTATATCAATAACTTTTTTGAAATTACCTATAGAGTAATTACCAAAAAGAGGGTCGGTAAATCCATAATTAAAAATAGAAAAAACATTCATCTCATTATCATATGATTCATCACCTAGTTGATATACTTCAAAATACCTCTTACCGTTTATTTCGTCTTTAGTGTAAATCCAGTCTCCAAGTGATAAGTTATGTTTAAACCCACAATAAAAAGTAATTAAATTTTTACCCCTATCTTGAGTATTAATTATATAATATGGAACCCCGTCACTCACCACAAAATTATTAATCGATGTACCGCTTTCGAAGTTTACTGTTTGTCTTAAGTTCTGAGTTGTGTTATTTCCACTAGCATATGTCACATATGTCATCCAATTATATGAACTAGCACTTTTATTTATAAACGGTATATGACCCTCTATCCCTCTAGTTCTAAAAAAAGTAAATTCATCATATTGAGGATAACCTTGCCATGGAGACCCTAAAGAAACAGCATTATACGCGTTTACATAAAATAAAGAATTTCTAAATGGTTCATAGGTAGTTTGCCCACTAATGATATTGTTAAATATGTTAGTTATTTTACCTGCAATTCTAAATTTAGTAGACTTTTGTCTCTCATCATCAAATCTTTGTTCTAAATTTAAAATATAACTTCTATCACCTTCTATAAGATTTTTTTCTCTACTCTCTAAATTAACGTTAATCAATAAATCAGTATTAGAAGCACCCGCAAACCGGTCTTCACCTCTAACTATTCTAATATCTGAGTTTTTTTTATTACTCATCCTAAATTAAAAATATACTTTTTTATGTATCTATTCATCGCACTTTTACCTCTCTTTAATCCGAAATAAAAGTAAAAAGGCGAACCAACTTTAAAGTTATTTTGATTACTATTATTAATAGGGAAACTATCATATTCAGGGTCGAAGGCGTTTGCATTAAAAATATGACCTCTACCATAACCAATATTAGGTTTCATATATGGTTGTGTACTATTAAAAAAGTCATCTCCCTGATATTGTGATGAAAATACTACGTCTGTCTCCCATGTATTATACTCCGTACCGAACAACCCATTATTTTTTATATTCCACATATAATAAGGAACTACCTGAGTGTCGTTATAACCAAAGTAATTTGACGGACCTTCAGGTTCTGTACCAAATGTTGTAGTACCATTTGTTAAGATTCTACGATTAATAGTGTTAGAGCTAAACCATATCCCAAACCTATCGTCTTGAACTGTAATTCCGTTGTCGCAATAGTTACCTTCTAAAAATGGTACCACTCCGTATTCTGAATTAATACCTACCATTTGAGCGAAGTCTCCGTCAACCCTACCATCAAATAACCTACCTAAAACAGTACCAGATTCTCTAGAAAATAATTGCCCGACAGAGGCGTCTCCATTATTTAATATCTGTTCTAAGAAACTTGTATTAACGAGTCTAGATAGTATAAATAAATTTACCACACCAGATGGACTTTGATAAGTAGTCGTTTTTAATGTGTCGATTATATATCCTTCGAATTCAGGTGAAAACGCAATTTCCTTAGTGAACTCGTCCCTTGGACCTAACTCCATTATTGTGGTTGGTGACCACAGGTTCTTAGAATTTTGACCGTAATAGTAATCTCTAGACGGTTCTTGACCAACAAATTGATTAGTAGTGTCATTAAACGGGGTTGAACGATAATAAAAAGAATTAGTATTAGTATTAAAATATAACGGCCCCTGGTGTCTTAGTTTTGAAAAGAACTGTTGTGGGTCTCCACAGTACCTATACCTTTTAACTTCATTATCTGAATTATATATTGTTTGCTTCTGAAATGATGGCATATATAAAGAACCATTTAACCAGTTATTTTGAAATGATTCTCCTATGACTCCTTGACACACCGCAAACATAAACCTAAGACGTGTCCTATATTCAAATAACATTTTTATATCCGCACCTAACGACCTTATAGGTTTTTTAATTACAAATACATAACATCCATTCTGAACTCTTTCATCACCCTCAATATCCCATCTTTCATCAGCCTCAACTTCACAAGGTACTTCAACTCCAAAGTTTTCTCCATCACCACTGTAACACCCTAAAGATACCATAGGTCCACAGTTAAAGGTTGAGAGTAATAATGACGTCTCACAATTAGTGTCTTCAATACTGTCTAAATAATTACCGCTAGCATCTGTAGGTTGTACATTACCGTCAATATCTACAACGGTACCATTGTCATCAGAAAGAAATAATTGTTGTTGTAGGTTCATATGTAAAGCATATCTTCTAAATTGTAACTTCTTTTGACTAACAAAAACACTAAAGTCGGGACTGTCAAATTTATCTGATGAAGGTATTCTATCACTTCTAAAAATTATTTTTTGGTGATTAATCATTTTAGTTCTCGGTACTCCCTCACTCTCATCTAAATCACCATAATCTTTAGGTAAATAAAGGGGGGACATTGAAAATAGTTGTTTATTACCATTACTACCCAATTGTCGTTTCCTATCGTTTTCATTCTCCCCTCCAGTATTACTATATTGATATCCACATCCTTCAATATTTCTTTGGAACCATGGATTTATTCCGTATCTTGGGAACTTTCCTGAACCCTCACCCGGTAAATTCCCATTATTATCACCAGTGTATCCGAGATTATTACCACTAGGTATCATAACTCCTACTTCATTGTCATCCTCTCCTCTACCCATAAACGGTTCATATTCGTCTGAGTTTCCGTCATGGGAAATTTCTCTAAACTGATTATCTATCGAGACATATTTATTTGGACAGAAGGTATCAAATTCTTGCCATAAATTTGGGTCAGGTGTGAAAATAAATGGTTTATGCCATAGTTTTTTATTGAAGTTATATCCCGCAATATTACCATCAGGGTCATATCTATTTCCGTTATTATCACAATCGTGAAAATATAAATCATCAGTTTGTCCCTCACCGTTCTGCCATATTCTATAGTGAGCAATAGGAGAGTTTTCGTCATATCTCCAAGGAGGATTACTCATTATATCAACATCATTAGGTTGTATAGGTATATTTAGAAGGTAATCTCCCGTTACCGTAATATCACCGCTAAAATTATTTAGAGCAATATTACCTCTAGCGAATAACTTAGATAAATCATATCTAACTCTCTGTCTCGGCATATACGGGTCAACACCTCTAACGGCAATAACTACTCTAAGTTTACTATGGACATCGTCAGCAATACCTCCATTACCACTTCCACCACCATTAGATGATGCCTTACCACTAATAGAAGTGGTATACCCCATTTCTTCTCCATCCCAATTATTACCGAATTGTTGATAATAATCTGTTACATACCTAACTAAAGAGCTACCTTTAACCGCGGCGTTTCCATCGTATTCTCCATCAGTAAATCTTTTATATAAAATATTAACAGCATCCTCAGAAACGTCACCCGCACTCCATATCTGGTTAAAACTATAGGTAGTAATACACTGGAAATATTCTACACCCGACTTAAAGTTATATGACATTGTAGATGCCGTATTATATAACTGTAGTGTTGTTTGTTGAACCGCACCTGTCCTATCCATATATGAGAATGGTTTATTAATATATCCTGTAAGACTACTTTCACAAGTACCTGTAATTCCATTAGTATCAAATTGATTACCCTCAGGGAAGGTGACAAAGTTAGGGTCATTTATTTTAGAAGGGTCGTTGAAGAAAAATAGTTGACCGTTTTCCATGTCCTCCCCTGGGTCTAAAATCATAATAAACGCGTTATCCGTCCACCTATTAAAATTGTTTGATGGTGGTTGTGGTGAGACCCCACTTATTTGGTCATTTATTAACTCCCCTTGTATAGCAGTTGTCGTTCTTCTATTGTATTCTGTAATATCTATAGTTGCTGGATATTTCGATGGTTCTTCCGTTGTCGTATCCCAACCGTTGTAAACTAATTTATTAGTTGCAATCGCAGATTCTCCAAAATACATTTTTCTTCTGTTAAGTAGGTTGAGCGCTTGAGCCCATGTAGGTTGAGCCCCTACTTTCCATCTAACTCTTGATTGGTTTCCCTTAAATACCGGATATGCTGGTGATTTATACCACTGAACTTGGTCTCTCCTATTAAAACTACGAGCAACCGACCAACCATCCTCACATTCATCTATTCCTGAACCTTGTTCTTTAAGTAACCCTGTATAGTAACCATTTTTTGAAAATTGGTCGTATCCAGAACACATTAATCTTCCTTGTGTAAGTTCAACTTCATCACTAGCTGAATAACAATCTGGGTTATCGCCATTACCTACACTACCAGGCCACGTACTTTTTGAAAATGTTTCCGAATAAGTCGCATCGATTATTGGTCCGAAGTTTACCTCATCAGAATATGATTCTAACTGAGATGCTGTATCGTTTTCTTCTCCTTGAGGTTTGTTTGTGTCACACGCGCAAGCCTCACAATCAGGATAACTTAACATAGGAAAGTTAATAGTAGAAAATGGACTTTCTTTAGGTGGTGGGGTTACTTCTTTCTTTACGCAATCATCTTTAGTTTTATTTGTAAACGGTATCGCGGCAATAATTCTACAAATCGCATATATAACAAAATTAATAATTGCGGATATTACAATTATAATCGCTCGGATAACAGGCCATATAAATGTAATAATATGGGCAATAGCTAATAATGCTATTAACGGAATAGTTAAAATAGATATTATATAATTAAATAAAAATATTAAAACACTCCCATTTCTTTGTGCTTCAATTACAGGTAACGGGTTATGCTCGCTTTGACACGTTTTATCATTAATTTCCTTTATACCTAAATGTTTTATCCTGTTGAATCCCCATTTAAATCTATCGTAGTGGGACGCTATAGTATAAACTTTATTGTATGTAAATTCATAAAAACTATCTTCGCAATTTATAGCTGCGGTTTTATCATAATACTCATCCCAATCTAAAGAAAAAGCATATGATTTATTTCTAATCTCTTCAGATGGCATTTCATCAGTTGTGGTCCCTGACCATCCGTGTTCTCTTATATTTGGTATTAGGTAGTCAGCCCTAAATATATCATTAAACTCTCCCCCTTCATTTTGCCATTTTACTCTAAATCGATACTTACCTTTAGTTGGTATTCCAACCTTAGGGTCTAAAGAAATAATTTGCTCTCCGAACTCATTAGTAATGATATAGTCTAAATTCATGGGTAGGTCTATCATCCAAGTACCACTATCATCAATTATATTACCCCCATCTTCGAGTTGGTGTTGTTCTAATATTGGTTGTCCTTCAGCATCTACAGAAATTGTATGTCTTAATGCTAATATTTGACCGGGACCCGCAACAACATCACATAGTTTACCAACATCATTTTTAGGTTTACAATTACCCCTTATAAAATCATCTTCAGTAGAACTAAATACTGAACCCATAAATATTGATTGTGGTTCTATTTCGATACCTAAATCTCTTAAATCAAAATCACTTCTAGTTATTCCTACATTACATAGGTCATTATCCCCCCAAAAAGGTGTTACGTCAATTTCCTTAACACTATTAACTATTTGTGGTAAACTACTTAAGTCTTCAGAGGCTTTGAATTGCTGTCCATTAAATTGTGAAGGGACTCCCATACCCATTCTTATTAAATCAGATGGTCTTAATGAAAACTGACCCATATTGGATAGGTCTAAATCCATTATTAATTTCTGTTGACCTAATGGTACTCCAACAATCATAAAGTCACCAGAACTGTTTGTTTTTACGGTGTATTTGTAATATTTTTCATACACCTGTAATACTTCTCTACGGGTTAAAACATCTTGTCTGTCTGGAAATGTTCCTGTGGGTGTATGCCCTCCATATTCTTTTTTATATGGTAATAGGTTATATCTATAACCATCTTCATTTTTTGTTTTTAAATTTTTGTAAGGATATAGTGTAGATATTATAATATTATTTTCATCTATATCATCTAAAGGTACAAATATAGAAACATTTACATTAGGTACACCAAATCCACCATTCGCAACTACTCTACCTGTTACAACACCATAGTCAGCACAAAATCTTTCATATAAATCTTCTTGTCGTAATTTTAACGATAAGATTTCTAAAAAATCAAAATCTTGTTCAATATTAAGTCGTACTTCTCTGTCGACTCCAACTTGTGTTCTAAATCTATATGATTTTGGCATAAAATTACTTTTAAAATAAATAGTTAATCATACTAATTTTAAAACTAATTAAATAAAAGTATATGGAAGAAGATTATGAGAATTCCACGTTCTTCAATTGTTTTATTCTCACTTTAATATCTTTTTCAGGAAACTTTATCTGATATATCTGATTTGGTTGTGCAAAAATAGTATCGTCAATTAGTTCAATTTGTTTGGTGTTTTTGTCCACATATCTTTGTGAGGTCTCAGAAGATGAGTACTGACCTCCTGTTTTATTAAAAACTTTCAAATCCGCCAATGTACTAACTCCAGGTATATCTTGTATCAATCTCCTTATGTCGGATATATTTACATTTTTACCTAATAGGTTAGTCGATGGTGACATATATGAATTAACACTATCAACTATACTCGTTATTACTTGTCCCTGATTTTCACTAGATTCCATTGCCACTGAAAATTCATATTCTAAATCAATTACTTGAGCACTTCTTACTGAAATATAATCATTAATCATCCTGTAATTAGATAAATAATTTGCAATGTTTTGTTTTAACGTATTTGATACATTGCTAGTTAATTTACCATTATCATCAAATGATAGTATTTCTATTTTAATCTTATTATCTTCTTCCGTTATAGATGCTTTAGCTGGTGCACCAAATCTACTTGGCATAGTTCTAATTAATGAATTATAATCATTTACAGTAACCGCCCTTTTTTGAGCGGCAAAATTATATGTAACCATATTACGTACTTCTTCAGTAGTAGGTAGGTTACCTCCTCCTATCGCCGCGGTTACATTATTAGACCTTAAACTTTGAATTACATTCTGATTAATACTAGGTGACGGTCCGTTTACTGCAAAATTAATGGTTCCGATTTGAGTTATCGTATTTACTCCAATATTAGAACCTATCCCACCCCCTACTCTATATTTAACAAATAATGTGGTATTAGCTTTAACAGTTCTACCTAACCCAATATTATTTTGATAATTTTCAAGTCTAAGCGGTATCCCTGTTTTAGCAAATTGGGCTAATTGGTCATCAGCAGTAACCGTAGCGGAACCAAAAGTTAATTTACAATAACCTTCAGGTGTGTATTCAGATATAAATCTACTTTCAGTTTCAATATAACGACCTACTTTTATTCCTGGATTATCCGAAGCTTTTGTCGGGTCTTCAACAAATACTGTGTTTTCCGCCAACGCGTCTACCTCATACCATCTATCAGGTGCGGTTATAAATTCACCATAAGTGGGTGGGCTTGAGTAGGTAATACCGTCTTTCTGAATTAATGATGTTATACTTATAACGTTTTTTTCAGGTAAAAAGAACTCATAAAATGGTTTAACATCATTATTATTAATTACTTTTTTAAATATTTTAGTGGCTCCGTTAACCACAACTTCTCGTTTAGTTATCGTATAATTAATAATTCGGTTATTACTATCAAAATTAGGTATTTTAGTTCTATTAGGGAATCCACTACTATTATATTGAGTACTAAAGTCAATATCGTCTTGATTTTCAAATATTTGTCCCGCACCTATAAACTGAGAACCTGACCTTATAATACCTAAATACCTACTATCTTCTTGGTCTCCAAAAGCAGGAACAGTGATAGATACATCTAATAAAGCAATAGAAGGTCTATTACCAGGTATTTTTAATCCATAGGTTCTAGCAATATTATATATTGAAGATTTTTGTTGTGCATATTGTAATACGGTTTCTTGTATACTTCTATCTATATGATAATTTAAGTTATCTCCAATAGCAGCATTTAAATCTAAAAATACTGAGAATACAGAAGCGTCATTAAAATTATCAATGAGGTCCGGATAATACTGTCTTGTAAAGTTTATTAGGTCTTGCCTTAAACCTTCGAAATCTCTTTCCGTATATGATATTTTACGATTAGCCATATAATTTAAATATTAATTATTATAAAATCTCTACTTTCAAATGTAGTATCTTTAATAGAATAGTCTATTTTTACTTTCGCAGTATATTCATCTACCCCTTCACCCGCAGTCCTAAAAATATCAAACATTTCATATTCAGAGTTTTGGTCTTCGGTGTTTAGAGTACCCGCAACATTTCTATCATCTTCACTATAAGGAGATATTGATATATCATTAATCTGTAAATTAGGTATATATTTATCAACAGATGTTTGTATATCTGATTTTATCGCGTCAAATGTCGGACCGTCCATTGGTTCAAAAATAAACTCATAAATTCTAGTCCCAAAGTCAGGTAAATAGTATCTACTACCTTTCCTTGTTAATATTAAATGTAATAAATCTGTTCTTATCTCCTCTTCCGCAGTTTTTGTCCGAGTGAGATAATTACCATTAACACTTTTAGAAAATGGAAATTTTATACCGTATGATTTATTTATTGCCATAACAATAAATATTCGATATAATATTTTTATAAAAAAAACCCACCTTTTTAGATGGGTTTTATTTTATTATCCTTCACAAGCAACACATTGTAAATCGTTGAGGTTTAATTTTTTCCTTGCAAAAGCCTGAGCGGAATTCATCGAGTGTTGATAGTACAGTGTTTTTACCCCTAATTTCCAAGCGTCAATTAAAAGTTTATTAACATCTTTTGTTGGCATGTCAGGTGAGACCATTAAATTTAATGACTGTGATTGGTCGATATAATCTTGTCTGATAGCCGCTTGATTAATTATAGATGCTTGGTTTATTTCAGCAAATGTTCTAAATACATCTTTCTGTTCTGCACTTAGAAAATCTAAGTGTTGAGCTGAACCATCTTTTTTCTTAATACTATCCCATACTTGTTTAGTATCTTTACCTAACTCTTGTAAGAGTTTTTTAAGTACTGGATTTTTAATAGTAACTTTTAGTTTAGCAACATCTTTAACATAACAATTAGACCATATAGGTTCTATTGATTGTGATACTTGTCCTAAAATAAAAGCCGATGAGGTAGTAGGAGCAATTGCGTTTAGTGTGACATTTCTTCTACCATAACCTTCAAGATATTCAGGTTCTCCAAAAATATTAGCCAAATCTTCTGATGCTTTGTATGACTTTTCTTTTATCAATTTAAAAACTTCCACATTAAGTTTAGCACTTTCTTTAGTGTCAAACGCTAAATTTTTAGATTGTAATAGTGAGTGCCACCCTAAAACACCTAAACCTAAAGCTCTTTGTCTTTTTGCGAAGTTATAAGCCTTTTCCAAATAAAAGAACCCTCTCTTACCTTCTATAGTACCATCGTCTCTAATATTTTCAATTTTTGTTAAAAATTCACTTACAACAGCGTCTAAAAAGAAAGTCATTGTCTCAACCGCATCAGTATCTTTCCACTCATCATAGTGAAGTACATTCATAGATGAAAGAACACATACGAATGATTCCTCATCTGAGTTGTGTAAAGCAATTTCTGAACAAAGGTTAGAATTATAAATTTTAGCACCTTTATCTCTATAAACTTCAGGTGCCTTATTATTCATTGTATCGTTAAACATAATATAAGGATAACCAATCTCCCCCCTTCTTTGTATTACTTTAGCCCAAATTGCCCTTTTTTCATTATCACCACCTATCATATCATTCATAAACTCATCAGTAACAGTAACTGCATGTGTTAAGTCCTGAATAGGAAAACCTTCAGTTCCAATTTCTAAAAATTCCATGATATCTGGATGTTCTACAGGTAAATATGGAGAAAATCTACCTCTTCTAGTAGACCCCTGTGAGATATTATCAACAACACTTTCGAATAAGTTCATAAAATGAACTGAACCTGGAGCGTGTCCATTATCTGTAATCTCAGCACCTCTTTCTCTAATATTACCAAAGTAACCTGAGGTACCTCCACCCATTTTACTCATTTCACCTACTTCTGCTTGTGTATATAATATTGATTCTATATTATCACCTATATTTGACCCGAAGCAACTGACAGGTAGACCTCTTTTTTTACCAAAATTAGCCCAAACAGGTGAAGATAGTGAGTACCATCCTCGACCCATATAATCATAAAATTTATCCGCGAACCCTTCGATTCCTAATATTTTTTCAGCATGATTAGCTATAGTGCGAATTCTATCTAACGCCTCTTCTCCATCACTAAGATACCCTCTACGAAGAAAGGTAATGGACTCCTCATTTATCCAATCAAAATTTTCTCTATTTTTCATTTTTAGTTATATCGTTTTAAAATAAATCGTTTGATGTAATTGATTTTGATTTTTTACTATAATTAATACTTCTTTTATTAAAGAAATCTGTGTGTTTTGTAGTTAAAATCTCATCATCAAACCATTCCGTGGTTTCTAATATTGTCTCATTAACTTCAAAGATACTATCAATACCAATTGAATTTAAAGATACATTAAATCTGTGCTTAATAAACTCCAATGTTTGTTTTTTAGTTAGGAATTCTAAATCTCCCTCTTCGAAAATCCAATTTATCACTTCTTGCTCAGCTTCATACGCTTCGTGAGTTGAAATTATTAAGTCTTCCACTAATTCCTGTGTCCACCAATCAGGATTCTCTTGTTTAATTAAGTTAACCAACTCAAATCCAAATTCAGCGTGAATATTTTCTTCTTTTGATGTTGCTTCAACCGCATTACTAATTCCTTTTAATTTGTTTTTATGTTTATTAAATGACATAATAACTAGAAATTGTGAGAATAATGATACGTTTTCAATAAACATCGAGAACAGTACAATTGATTCGAAATATTCTTTATTTTCTACCGCTTTTGAGTTAGTAATAGATTTTTCTAAGTATTTAATTCTTCTTCTAATTGCAGGTACTTCAAGTAAATTTTCAAATTTTCTATTTAAACCTAAAAGTTGTATTAGGTGTGAATAAGCGTCGGCATGTCTAACCTCCGATTCTGCAAAAGTAGCCCCTACACTCCCAATCTCAGGTTTAGGCATTCTTTTGTATATGTCACCCCAAAATGTTTTAACCGCGATTTCTATTTGAGATATTGCTAACATAGCCCTTTCAACCGCAGATTTTTCTTTTTCATTTAAATGAACTTTATAGTCTTGTATATCAGACGTGAAATTAAATTCAGTATGAACCCAATATGAATGTCTTATTGCGTCTACATATTCATTAAGGTTAGGGTAATCATATGGCTTTAGATTTGTTCTTTTAGAAAAGATGTTGGGTCTGCTTTTTGAACGGTAAATGATGTACTCTTTCGCAACGTCATTCAAACCGTTATCCATTAATTTATTTTCCACCATATCGTGTATTTCATCAACATGAGGAACGTGTTCTTTATTGTTCCTAAAAATTGCCTTAGTAGTTATTCTAGCAATTTTTTCAGCCATATCTTCATCTATCATGTCGATGCTTTTCATCGCCTTTATAACCGCTTTCTCAATTTTTTCAGAATGAAATGGTACTTTATCTCCACTTCTTTTTACGACATAGCGTATATCTCTATCAATTTTATCCATTAAACTTTCCATTTTTATAATAATTTTAAGGTTTATTAATTACTCTCCTTTTGTTTTTTTCTATCCAAAAGTTCTTTAATTCGTTTCCTGTTGTTCTCTTCTTTTTGTTCTTCCAAACCTAAGAAGGTTACGCTCTGTTCAGTATCTATAACTAACATCTCGTTATCAAATTTACAATTTTCAAACACAACACCGTCTTTTCCAATCCTTGACTTAGTGATAGCGATTGTAGCTAAATTCATTTCTTTTTGTTGTAAGGATTTTGCAACAGATATAATTACGTGACCTACTTGAGCTTTCTTAATCGACCCCCCCATTTGGTCAGTGGTGACTACCTCAGAAGATATCGAACTTCTGTTACCTTGAGTTGCTGTCCACCCTACCAAATCTAATTCGTGACACATAGCCTCAAATCCTCTCATTACTGAACCCTCACTTTTCCACTCATCACCTAAGTTTTTATCAGGAACCACACAATCAATATAATCTAACACTACCATATCAACTTTATTACCTTCCGCAGTCATCTTACGAATTTGATTTTTAATCTGATTCATAGTAAGCGTATCTGATGGTAGTTTCTTTAAGATTAACTTATTTGGCGCATTTTCACGAATATCTTTAATTTTGTCCATGACTTTGTCTTTATGTAAAGACAATAAATCAGGAGCAATTTCAGTCCATAACGTAAAATGTTTTCTTTGTATAATTTTAGGGTTATCCTCAAAGAATATCTGAAGTACGTTATATCCTAAATTAAATGCGTGGTTACTAATCTTAGTCAACAGAGTGGACTTTCCTACACCAGTAGGTGCAAGGATTACACCTAATTCTCCCTTTGCAATTCCACCTTTTAAAAGATTATCAATACCGTCTATCCCCATAGGAATTGGGTGTCTAAAATCCTCTTCTAATACGTTGTCAAGGTTAGCAAATACATCAGCGGTTCCTGTGTCAACTTCTCCAACTTGTAAGGCTTCTCGAACCATCTCCTCAAGGTGGTCGTAACTCTCAAAATCACCTTTATCAATGATTTTCTGAGCCTTACCCATAACCTTTTGTAGTTCTTGTTGTTTACAGAATTTTAAAGCCTTTTCTTGTACAAAACTTTCACCCTCCGATGGGGCTTCTTTGATTTGTTCAACCATATCCAAAACCATTTTTTGAGCCATGGGTGAGGATACTTCAGACTTAATAAGTTGTTCTAGAGTGTTATAAGAAGGAGTATGTTCATATTTTATGTAATACTCCTTGATAATTTGCATAATGAGTTTAAAGTACTGATTGTCAAAATATTTCGGTTCAATTACATCAACAATAGAAGCTGCAAAGTCCTTATAAAGAACGATGTTATTAAGTAGTTGATTTTGAAATGTGTTTCCGAGATAACCAAAATTTTTTTCCTTCGACATGTTTATCAGTTTTTAAAATACGTGTCTTAATAAATATAATCAAACTAGGTTATATCCAGCGATTTCGTATGTCAATTTGTCAGTAGAAAAAACATTAGTCAATGCCTTTAGTACGGACTTCAAATGAGGTCTTACATCAACAGTATATCTTACTTTGGGAGGGTATACTTTCCCGTCCCAAATGCGATGATATATAACATCATCATTTAATTTAATGTATACGTTGAAATCTTCTGCTTCGTCCGTCATTGATGTCTCCATAATTTTTGGGTCAGCAGCAATTTGATACTCGTTGTCTAACATATAGGTTATAGATTTCATTTTGAGGTCGTTATGAATCTCCTCCTGAATCCCTATAACTGTCTCGTACAACTCAAAACTATTTTTCGCGTTTTTGTTATAACCTTTAACATTATAATATCTCTGAACAATGATGTTATCATTAAGAGTTAGAAGAAACTCCATTTTAGTCATTTCACTTTTTTCCTTACTCATTTTTTAATTTTTTTTAAGTTAGTTTTTTTTAAATCGTCTTTTTTCTTTTCTTGTTAGTTTCATAAATGGGGTAAGAAAATAAACCCATGCGTTGTCAGTTTTAGGTAGGTACTTGAATATTCCATCATCCATCATCATCCTCATCAAATTTTGATACCCCCTACCTTCAGGGTCAATATCTTCAGAGTAGTAAAGTTCAACTAGTTCTTTTGCTTCTTCAGTTAGTAAAGGTACTGATAAATCTACAAGTTTCCTATTAATAACATAAAATTCATCACCGTACACCCCTCTCTTAGTTTTGCCAGATAGTAGGTTTTGTAGTGCTCTGTTATCCTTATCATTTTCGTGTAATTTTTCACCTTTCTCTAAAATATCGTCAACAGAGACCACAGAATCAACTATCTCAGGGAAAAGTTTTACGAAAGTTTTTTCACCAAAATAGTAAATACCATCAATATTGTCGGACTTATCCCCTGATATAATTTTAAAAGTAGATACGTTTTGATGAGGTATAGAAATATCTTTCAACTTAACTTTATCTCCGTACTTAATCATTTGTTTCTGTGTCGGAGAATATATTTGTACTTTTTCAGATATTAGTTGTGTTAGGTCTTTATCCGCAGAAAATATAGTTTTGTTTTCATCCTCTGATATATGACAATAATGGGCTATCATATCATCTGACTCATTACCGTCAACTATAACCTGACGTATAAACATTTCCTCAAGATATTCTTTTACTCTTTTGAGTTGCCATTCAAATGATTGGATTTGAATGTCATTAAGTCTATTATACCTTCTATTTTCTTTGTATTCTGCAAAAATTTTCTTCCTCTGTATAGAGTTGTCGTTTCCATCCCAAAAAACAATTACCTTATCATAGTTGTACTCTGAAATAAATTTACGTAAAGTGTTAACAAAGTGATATATAGCACCTATGTGATTACCTTTATGATAATACTCACGTACTCCATGATAACCTATCTTAAATAGATTATTTCCATCCACTAATAAGGTTTTAGTCACGCTAAAATATTTAAAGGATTAAACTTTCTTCTTCCAACTTAAAATCACTACCTGTACCGATAATGTCTTTCCAATACTCAGCGTTTTCTCCCTTATACTTTTCGATGGATTTTTTTTCCTCAGAGGAGTCTTTTCCGGGTAAAAAACCGTGAGCCGTTACCAATATTCTACCGTCTTCATATCCTAAACCATTAATGTGGTTTTTCATAACTGAGACCTTAGTCCGAGTTGCAAATTTTACTTTTCTTTTATCTTTAACTGCGGTTATTTTTGTAGTACCCGCATTCTTTTGATTTCCAAAAAGAAAAACTAATGATGAGTTTAACCAAATTGCCTCTCCTCCTTTAGCCTTAATTTTAGGTTGTCCAAAAGGATTATCGGGAAGTTCGACCCATGGTTGGTTAACGATTACTAGTGTGTTCTCATGTTTAGAATCTGACCTACGAGAACCTGATATTCTTTGGTTTATTCCCATACCTATCTTATCCGCCAAAACAGCCGCATTGTGTTGTTTACCACCTTTACCGTCATATGTCATCTTACATGGAACTGAACCAACTGAGTCCCACAAAAATAGTAAGTCGTAGTCCAAATCTCCACTACTCTGTGCGTCTAACAATTCATTAATAAAATTAGTGATTTGCTCAATGTATTCAAAGTTGTTATTAAATAGGAAAAATCCGTCCCAATCTAACTCACCTGTTTCTTCATCAACAACTTCATCACATTCAAAACCCATAAGTTTTGCGTGCTCAAAAGACCATTTTTGTTCTGTAATTATAAAAACAGGAAGTATACCTTTTTTTTGTGCATCCACAGCCGCTTTAACAAGTGCTGTCGTTTTTCCTGTGTCGGAGTGACCTAAAAACATATTAAGGTGACCCATTGCAGGTCCGGGAACTCCTACCGCATCTAAGAAATCAGTACCTAAGTCATAAAACTTTTGAGGTTTAAACTTAGCTGATGAAGAAAATTTCTTCTTAATATCTTTAAAGTCTTTCTTTTTAATTGCCATCTTATTTTGATTAAAATAATGGTGAGGAGGAATCTCTCCTCCCCACCATTAACATTTGTAATTTTTAGAAGGGAAGGTTTTCATCGACTTTAGTGGTCGACTGTGGGTCACTTTCTTCCTTAATTGTTGTATTTTCACCATTACCACCAATCGTTTCAGTAGTATTGTCTCCATAAACGAACTTTTTAAGTTCTGAGTCCCAAACAGGTGTCTCTCCCCTTGCGACCGCTTCAAGATACTCTACAGGTCTTTGTGCGTATACGTCAGACCATGTCATTTCATCTTCCATCCACTCTTTCATCGTATCCGCATCATCACTTAATGGTGTCGGGTCGTCATACATAATAGTTTGAACTACCGTATATTCAATACCTGAATTAGTTTTAGACTTCGAGAGTTCGACAATCAAGTCTCTACCTTCTTGAGAGTCCGTAACATCTCCCTTAGCTCTCCATATTGGGATAATCTTATCCAAGATACCTTCTTGCTTATAGTTATCCTTAAATCTCCAAAATTTAACCCCGTCTGACTCATTATCACGGTCAACAACTTTTACTATGTAAAACTTGCGAGGTCGGTATTGCATTGCCAGTTTTTTATCTGACTCCTTTCCCGTTGACATGAGTTCTTCGTAGACCTCAGTCAATGGGGAGCGTTCCCCGTCATTTTTACCTGGGTCGTATAGTTTGACCCATCTACCGTCTACTTGAACCTCGTGAAACCAAACTTCCTTAAATGGTGATGAACCATCGGGCGTTGGTAGTATTCTTATTTTAGATTGACCAGATTTAGTACCTTTAGGTAGGTACGTAGTGAAGTACTTCTTCAACCGTTGCTCTTGTGTCATTCCATCTCCATTACCGCGAGATGTGACATTTTTGTCGTACTGAGCTAGTACTGCGTCGAGTGCATTTGCCATGTTTTTTTCTTTTATTCTTTAAATGTTTATCTGTTATTCTATACAAATATAAATGATTTTTTACTTAAGTCAAATTAGTAGAAACAAAAAAAAGAGACTTAATAGTCTCTTTTTAATAAAAAATATTTTATTACTTAATTACATAAGACCCTCGTCTTCGAACGGTTGGTCGAATGATTTTTTAATATTACCATCGGAGTAACTTTCAACTTCATCACTCGTAAGCACATATTCGTTTTTACCCGTTTTTTCTAATTCGTCTTGCTTATCGGTAAAGAAATCAGTTAGTTTTTGATTATATGGGTAACTATCTAAACTTCTTAACTGTAATTTTTCTTCAGGTGATTTTTGTCTATATTTCTCTATTTTATCTTCTAAACTATTAATTCGGTCTAATATAGAATCCATTTCCCCCAACTTACTTGTTAAGTCATCTAATTTACTAAACATAGTATCCATGTACTCATCTTGTTTATTAGATATATCTTTTTGTGTTGTCACTAAATCTGTAATATCTAATTCTTCAGTCCCCCCTTCATCAGTAACCTCAACTTCTCCATCATCGTTAACAACTTCAACGTCTGGGTCATCATTTACGTCCACAGGTTCAGGAACTTCGTCAACTTCTAAGTCATCTGTTTGTGCAATATCTTCACCACCTTCATCACCTTCATCAGGTAAATCTAAATTTTCTTCTTGCTCAAAAACATAATTATTTATGTTTTGATGTCTCTTTATTTCTTCTAATATTTTTTTATCTACTGACATAGTTTTTTTATTTTATCCGTTTAGTAGTGTCTTCATTCCCGTTGGGGTCTCAACTCTTAGAGTTTTATTTACTTTCATAGTATTATCCACTCTTTCGATTAGTCCGTCTCTCATTCTTACTGTATAACAGTCTCCGGTATCTAAATCACAAACTTCTTTATAACCATTTCCGTTATCACGTTCAGTTAATCGGCTATCCTTTTGTAAGTATGTGTCTAATAAATTTTTTATGTTCATTACTCTTTTTTATATAAATATATTGTTTATTTGGAATATTCAAATATCTCCCCTAGAAACTACCGATGTAAATATATTTAACCATTCTTCGTACTCAGACTTATACTCAGTATTATTATTTATTTTAGTTTTTACAATACTAATAATCTGTTGTGGCGTTCCTTGTATTGGGTCAATTTCATATACTTGAGCTAAGTATAAATATGTTAAAGCTTTAGGTGTTGTATTAATCGTGGTGGTGAGTTGTAACTCTTCGTTTATAGCCCTAAGTATTGTACCTAAGGGGTTAAATGTCGCTTTCATAAAGTCTAATGAATCTTTAATACTTGAAAATGATGCGATAGGAAAAACTTGTTCGTTAGCACTAATACAAGTTTGAGAGTTAAAGTATTGTGTCCTTTGTGTCGGCTTTATTTCTCTGCTCGTAACCAAATCCATTAAATTATTATTATACACATTTTGCCTGACCGCTTGATTCTGAGTCGCGATTCCATATATGAATGGTTTTAAGTTATTATTTGTAAACTGGTTGTTATCTATATACTCCTTAACTTCTTGACCATTAACCTTCGTCGGTGTCATATCAACAAATGATTTATTATTATATTTAGTTAGTGATTTACATTTCTCTTCAGGAACTTGACTAATATCTTTGGCTTCAGATAAAGCAATTATATTATTTGTTTTTCCTGATGGGTTATTAATTTCAATACTCCTTAACTTCTGTTGATATAAACCTAACAACTCTCTGTTTACACTAGCAACTAATTTATCTGGTGTTGGGAATGAGTATTTCGGCATCCTTACTCCTTCAAAATTAGTAGTGAAACCCCTTGTACTTATACTATGACTAACATTCATTATATAATATGGTCCGTAAAACATTGGTACGTTTGTTAGGTTAAAGTACATAGTCGGTTGTATCATAACATTACCTAAAGACTGTACCTGACATGTATAACTTCTAGACTTATAAAAATTATAAAGTGATTGTGATTGTTGTGCAACTTTTTGACCAGACGCTTGTGAACCTAATTGTTCTAAGACTCCAAATGTTGGTCCAATATTTTTATGTTGATTCATATCAATAGATACTGAGTTAAAGACTCCTTGATTTCTTTTACCAAAGTCTACTTGAAACCCTACACATCGATTACTGTCCGAATAATTGTCTTTATTTTGTTGATTTTCCCTCAATGGACAGTCTGATGGGTTGGTAATATCAAATGAGTCGTTACCTTTCCTAACATTTTTATTTTGTTCCATACCTAAGTTTTCCGATGGCGGTCCCATCCATACCCCTAACATTTTTGGTCTACTATTTCTCGCGTCTACCTCCATGAATGTTCCAAACAAGTCATTAGGTATGTCTTGTGGGAATGGTTCTCCTTTTTTTACTCTATCATCTCTACCATAGAAATTGGTATACGCCGGTGTAGGCATAAAAACAAAATTATTTTTTTCATATATTGTCCCAAGTAAAGAATATACTGTAGTCTTATCACTTCTACCCCTTAAAAACCCCTCAAGTTCTTTAATATTTATTACAACTTTATCTCCAATAGGTCTGTTGGCTCGGTCTAAAAATAAAAAATCTTCAAATATAGTTCTCGTTTTAAAATCTTGTCCAGCTATCCACTTATCATTTAGTACTTGAAATGATTTCCATAGTTCTAATTTAGGAACGTTTCCATCAATTTTTGAAATTCTAAATGTATCATCAGTAACCGAAACAGAGGGTAATTGTCTATTTAGTTTAATGAAAATATCATTTAATATATTTTGCTGAAAGTTTTCCTTATCTATTAGTGAGGTATTTAAATCTTCTATGAATTTACTTTTATTATATGCACTGTCTTGTGATTTTTTAGCCGCATATATTTTTATTAAAGACGATAAATTTACAACATTACTTTCGTTGAATTCGTAATCCATGTCTACGAAAAAATCTGTCAGATATGAGCCGTTATCACCGTATTTAAAACCTACCTCATTAAACTCCCCCACGTTTAGATACATAGAATTCCATGCCTCGGCGTGGTTTCCCTCGCTTTCACCTAAACTAGTACTTCCTCCTTGTGTGGGTAGACTATTTGCCACATATGTTCCAAAGTCATATGGGTCTTCAATCATTTGATTACTAACTGTGGTTACTGAACCGTAAACTTTGTTATCGTATTTTCCGGGATTTCCTATTTTTAATACAATTTCACGATTTAAAGCTTTTTGAATATGATAATTTAAAAACGAGGTTAATTGACCGTCACTTATATTCTTAAGGTCCTCGTCTATGTTATTAGTTATAGTTGGTTTATCTATAATAAATAGAGACTTCATAACCGTAGATAAATTAATATCGTATTCGTTGGCATTTAACCCGTTAAATGTAGATGGTACATTATTATACACCCTTTCTAATTCTAATTTTCTATTTAAATCGTTTTCACTTATATCATCCCCAACCAATTCTGGGAAGTTTAATTCTAAAAACTCTTCAAATGTAGTTTCACCTCTATTTACCTTATCGATATTATATTTAGTGTCTACTTCACAAAAATTTAAGAAATAAGACTCAAAATTATCCAACATTTCCTTTGTGAAGACTCCGAATATATCATCTATAGATGCGTATGGTGAAGTATCCGTATCACTTATATTAAATGGTTGAGCGTTTCTATTTTCAGGATTTATATTTTTAATGTATTGTAACGGTGTTGGTTTGTTTACCATTTCATTAGAGAAATAACCGAAATTAGATGACGCCCAAAAGGACCTAACACTTCCATTATAAATGGAGTTATTAGTTGTTAAATTTTGTTTATATTTACCTTGTGTATTAAAACATTCGAACTGCGCTTGATTAAATTTAACACTACCAAAAGATGGTACAATTAATATTTTATCTTCTTGATTTTCTCTAAAATCATAATTTCCTTTTATATTAAAGTACTGAGACCAACTATTCATATTGTACTGTCCTCTCGTGTCTCCACTAGATATTATTTTATCTATACTTCCATTATCTGAATTACCTATTTTTAAATTTTTCTCAGTTTGAGCGTTTTGTATTTCATCTGAAGTGTAAGACGTGAAAATATCTTTTTTAGTGAAGTAATAATATAGACTGTTTATTACCTTCGGGTAAAATCCGTTTTCTACTTTCTTATTAACGTATGGATATGTTACGTTTAACACCTCATTAGGTATGGGTGATATGTCTTCTACTATAGTTCCGGACTCCTCCTCTAATTGTTTTATTGTAACACTATCCCCATCATAATTTTCAAAAGTATATGATTTAGATGTGTTACCCCCAATAGGGTCATACGCAAATTTATAATCAAAATCTTTCCATATATCATCTAATATATCAACACCACTCTCTTTATATTTTTTATATCTATACCATATAGAGCCATATTTTAATATCCAATAATAAGGGACTTTATGTATTGACGAAAATTTATTTAATGTCGCAAAAATATAGTTTAAATCTGTCGTAACATTATTATTATATGATTTAAATTTTTCTTTTAATGTTGTGAGAGGTAAGGAATTTAAATATAAATACCCTAAAACCGCATATGGATTTTCTATTTCATTTTTTTCGTTTTCTACTCCTTTAAGGATTGCGTTGGCAAAATAAGGTGTGTTTAGTAGTGATGTCGTTTGGGTTTTAGTTATGAAATTTTTAGTGGTGTCGTAGTTATTACCATACTCTAAAGTAGATTCTGTGAGTATGAATTTTTCTTTCGTTCGATAATTATAATAATTAATTACTTGGTTATTAGTCTCAAAAATATTTTCACTGTTATTATTCAGATTTGGACTCATTTCCGAAACCTCTTGGTTAGGTGAGTTAGAGGTATTTGTTATCCATTCAAAATATGAAAACATCTTTTTATCATATGTTTCATCCTCATTAGAAAACGAAGCAATTGTCTTTTGGTCTTCGTTAAATGAAAACATTTTAGAAGTGTCATTACTAATTCTTATAGAATTGACTTTACTACCTTCCGATAAATTATTTTGTAACCAATCAAGGTTATTAAATGGGTATCCGTCCGTGAATGTTAATTCATCTGATTGGTTTGAGTTAAGATATTTTATCAACTTATCACTACTCTCACTAGCCGATGATACCTTAATCGAATTACCTTCTAAATATGATAGTTTGTAAACTCCAAAATCTTGTTTTATTAAAGACTTGATATATGGAGTAGTAAAGTCTCCCCTCCTAAATAAATTCCAACTTTGACCCTGACCGTTATTAGAAATACTTAACATATATTTTAATAAGTTTTCATAACTAAATGAAAAGTTTTTTAATAATTCAATTAATTCAGGAGATTTAACTACCGACTCTTGTAAATTAATGTATTCAAAATCACCAAAAACACTATATAATTCATTATTGTAACCACTATCTCTATATAATTTAGTGTAGTTAGAGTTTAAAAAAGTCCTTTCAAATAATTCATAAAAAAATGAAACAACCCTTAAATCACTATATGGTTGCCCCTGAAATGGGAACTCAATAGCATTACAACTTATAAACGGGGTTTCTTTAAGTTCGTTGGAGTAGTTATATCCTAACGTTTGATTCTCAATCTGTACAGCACCTTTAACAAACTCTTCAACAAATTGTATCTCAGGCCATACACTATATTTCCATCCTTGCACTTTATTAACTTCTGAGGTGTCACCAGGGTATTTGTCTTCATATAACTCATTACCCTCCTCATCTATAGAGGTTACAAAATATTGAGGCCACGGATATACTGTAGGTGAATCTTCTTCCGCGGTTCCAAAAGCGCTTAACCCATTTAATAACGCGTTTACCATAGTTGTTTCCGTTCCTTCTGATTTTTCGGGTGACATAATAGCACCAACTCTAATAGGGTCTTTTCTTTTATCCCAAGCGTCATCGTGAACTTTATCCATTAATCTTAAAAATCCATCCGCAGATGCACATATTACAGCCATGACGTTATTTATTGTTGGGTTAAATCCTAGTCCAACATCAGGTGACTTTATTTTTTCGGCTAAAGCATAAGAAATAGCTTCTTCAACTTGTTGCTTTTTTGTTTCAAAATTATCTTGTAATTCTTCTAATTTTCTTAAAAAACTTTTTTGGGTAAGATTATTAGAGCTATTTTGGTCTCCAAATATTATATATTGATTTAATAAAGAGTCTTCTTCAACTGTTAATGTTTCTGCATCAACAACCATAGGTGGTACCGCAAGTTCTTTTGTTATGACATTATTTTTAAAATCGGATAACTCTAACTCGGTGGGTGTCGATTTATATCTTAACTCAAATGTGCTTTCATAATCCACTTCTTCTTCTGTGGGTTTTTGTCTTTTAAAATCAGATATCTTAATATTACAGTTTAAAGTAGTTTCTATTTTTTTTCCACTAACTTCAGCACTTCCGTTGGTGCCAAAAACCGGATTTTCATTAAGTTTGGTATTATATTTTTCAATTATACTCTCTAACTCTGAGATTGCATCTTTTCTTTTTTGTAGTTTTTCATTTTTCCCTCCGTTATTTTTTATCGGGTACAGTATAGGTGAGTTTGGCATTGTAGTTATTAAACCTACCCTGTTATCAATGTTATCACTAAACCAATTACCTGTAAATAATCCATATATTTCATTCCTATATTCGTTAATCGTGTTCAAGTATTTTTGAATCTCCGTTAATGGAGACATATCTTCCTTACCGTAAGCTTCCATGACATACCTTTCAAAGTTTTGTAATTTCAATAACATTTGATTGATTGTTAATTCTGGAAAATTATCTTCTATGAGTCCTTTTGACTTGTAGGCAGAATAGACTTCTTTAATTGTGTCATAACCTTTTGTGGATTTTATTTGACGTATTTCTTGTGTATCCTGACCTGTCTGATTACTGCTCTTGTCGGTTCCTATTGTCGTAGTCCTACTGTACATATGTGGTAACGCAAATAACGCCTCTATCGGAATGTCCGATAACATCGCATATGTTCGACTTATAAAGTTAGTACTAATTTTATAATTACCTGAAGATGGGTCAAATCTTGCATTAAAATCTTTTAACATTAACTCATATCTAATCGCCTTACCATAATATCCCTTAAGTGTTAATGTAAATAATGGATATGGAAACTGAAAGAACGCACTGTATGGTGAGTTTTCTCCTTGTTCAAATAGTACTCTACCTTGCACATCCTCCATCTCAATACTAACTATTGCCGCGAAAGACGCGTTAACTTTAACTGAAATATTAGTAATCCCTAACATCTGACTGTCCGCATCTCCTCCTCTATTTTGACCTAAAGTTAAATTATCAGTCCATGAGGTATCTAAGTAATCATCTTGTGTTTGTGATTGACCATTATCGGTAGTCTGCGGCTTCATAAAGTTAATAACTGTAGACTTATCTTGGTCTAGTGCCCCTATTCGTATATTTTCAATAGTGTCTTGAAAATTACTACCCACGACTAATTTACTTCTAGGTAAAACTTTAGTTTCTAAGTTAGCGTACATAACTAACTCTTCTTGGTTGACTAACCTTTCAGATACTGTACCGTCACTGTCAACAACTCTATTTGGGTCTACAATTATTATGTTGTCATAGTCGGTTTCTACATATACATCTTGATTGTTAAAAAATTTGTTACCTGCCATAATAGAAGAAATGAGTATCTAATGCCTTTTTATAATCTTGTAAAGAATTTACCAAAGGAAAGGGTATTATTAAAACTGACCCATCGCTAATGTCATTTTCTAACCCTCCGTATTTTGGGTTCGCCATTAATATTAACCAACCAAAATACGGTGTACCATAAAATTCTTGACTTACTTTATCTAACCTACTTTGAGCTACTTTATAAATAAATTTTCTATCTGTGGGTTTTGCGGGTAATGACACAAATGGCACTACCGTTTGTTTTCCGTTAATTAAAAAGTCTTGGTATCTGTCGTAATATCTCATTAGTTAAATGTGTATTTTCCGTTAAATTCGAGGTCGGTTCCTGCATTTATTCCGTCAGTAAATATCGTATTAAAATACCCTAATTGTACGTTATTGGCCTGTGTTTGTGGTTTTTGTATATACGTGAAGTTTCTTTCTTTTTCTAAATTAAACGGGTTATATACCGTAAACTTCTGTGCAAATCCGTTTTTTAGTTGATTTGTAATTGCGTCGGACGAACGTTTTAATATTTCATACACATCAACCAATCCTGACTGACCGTTTATTATTATTGGTGTTTGTCCGTCACCAAATAGTCCTGTTGAAGTTGTATTAGGTATTGTTAATGTGTCAAATCCATACAGAACTTCATTTACATATTTTACCCATTCTTCCTTAAGTATAAGTTCTTCTCCTAAAATTGTTTTTTTAACAAATTCAGGGTCATTTAATATAGGTAAGTAAGCCATAGTACAAAATCTAGTTTGTGGTTCGGTATCATATTCTTCAGATAAAAATCCTTTTTCCAAATTATCCACAGGAGGGTAAAAACCCAATTCATCATCAAATAACAAGTTATAAAAAATAAATAAATCTTCCCCAACTGTTTGTATGTCCGCCACCATTTCTAAATTTGTATTCGCTTCTGACGATGATGGGTCAACATTAGTAGTTCCTGACAATTCAAAAATATCTATACTTCCTGTTTTATTTTTATACCCATCCGTATTTGCAGTAATTAGGTTTGAAATATCGTTTTGTCTAACAAAATTAGTCTGTACATTTAATAAATCACCCATTTCACCATTCATAATACTAAGAAATACGTTCATTTGAAGTTCAATGTAAGATTTTAAGTTTTTCTTGAATTTTTTTACTTCACTATTTTTAAAGTTTTGATTTTCTATATTAGTTTTAGGACCTTTTAAAAATGGGTTTAATCCATTATCCACATCTTCTATTAGTTTGTTTTTAAGTGTAATTTGTTTGTTTTGAAGTTTGTTTGGTTTACCTAAAATATTAGTCGTATATCCATTTGAACCACTTAAATATCCCGTTGACGTTCCGTAAGTGTAAAGCCTGTCTTGAGTAAAGTAGTGTACTCCTATTTTCGATTGAATTCGGCTTATGGTGTCTATACTGCTAATCACATTTTGTACGTATTCTTGGGACTTCAAAACATAGTCTTTCATAAATGATTTATAATTAATATCTCCTGTTAAAAACTCTTCAACTAATGTAGACGTTATCTGCCCTATAGTTTCTCCAGCCTCTTCAGTCCTTTCCACTTTTCCGTCTTTAACTGTAAAGTTATTATCCGATTCTATTTCGTCTAATACTGACCTGTCTAAATCTGTAGTATCTTCTGTAGGTACGGAACGTTCATCATATACTTCAGTATTACCAAAATAATTAAATGAAACCGCATTTTGTAATCTACTAACGGGTTCTTTAAGTCCTTGACCACCTATAAAATTAAATGACATATTAATATCTGCAATCATTGGTTGAACTCCAATACCTTCAGGATTTAAATCAAATGTTAGTGGTTCATAGTTGATACTCATCTGTTGTATAACAATTTTAGTATGGTAGAAATCCCCTATCCTTAATACACAAATAGGTGGTGAACCAAATGCAGTGTTTTTTATATCTCCCTGTCTAGGATTACCGTCTTCACCTATTACGGGTATTGTATCTCCAGGTCTTAAACATTGTTGTAAAAAAGTAAGTCGTGAGTTTAACCCTTCCGGTGTTATTGAATGAAATGTTGGGTGAAAAAATTTAAGTTTATCTTTTATCCCTTGGTATACTTGTGGTGAGTCGTCTTTCATTTTATCAAAGTAGTCACACTCGGTTAGTAGTTTTTTAACTATTATTTTAGCAACATTTCTTTTTTCTCTAACCTCTTTAGACTCTTCTTGTCTTTGTACTTCAGTACGTCCTGTAACAGTATCTGTTATAATTGTTTCTTCAATAATTGGCTCTAAGTCTTGAGGGTTAGGTTCGGGTGGAATTTCTTCAATTGTAGTGGAGAATGAGACCGCCCTGCATCCCATAGCAGTTGTAGAATATATTTTATCTGCACCTGTTAATTCTTCACTACACAAAACACCATCAATTGTCGTATCTTCACCTAATGACACCTCACTAATATTTAACTTATCTTGTAACTTATCTAAACCAGAAAAACTTAAAATATATTTTTTTATTGAGTCGACCCTTCTTTTACTTAAGGATAAATTATACGGAGCACTATTAGGTGAAGATGCGGAACCTTCTAATTTTATATTAACTATAGCCCCTTTATCAATAGCTTCTTTTATTTTAACACATAATTCTTTTGTTTTTTGTTCAATATTAAAAATATTTTTTTGGAAGAATGTACTAGTGGGTTCTTTTTGGTCATCATTGGCGTTAGTGTAATAATTTGATTGATTAAGTATATATGCGGATAAATTAGACGAGTAAAGTTCTTCCGTAGTGGTTGAGTTTGCGTTTTTTGGCCCAGGAACGTCATTATCGAAGTAGAATGAATAACTATAATCAGTTTCCGTTATTACGGGTGTATATTCTTCAATAACTGGTTGTGTGGTTGTTATCTGAGTACTTTGTATTTCATTTTCAAAATATTCATAATCTGTGACGTTTTGTGTTGTAGTCACAATATCATATATATCTTTAAGTGTAAATTGTGGAAATCTTTGAGCTAATTCATAGATGTCATATTTTCTACATCCCGCAAAAAATGAATCGACAATATCGTTTATCTTTTGATTGTCTTGTCCGTCTAATTCTTTATCGACTATAGCGTTCAGTATTGATGGGTGGTCAACGACTATCTTCCAATTTAAACTACCTTGTCTAGTTGTGTTATTATATGTGTAAATAGGTTCAGGTCTCCCTAAAAATTGATTTGTAGTCCAGTCAGCACTATTCTGTTCACTTACTTTCATATCATATGGAGGGAACCACATAACTCTTCCACCGTTCGGACCTCTTTCACATGAAGGTAAATCTTGTACTGTAAAACCAGGTCTAGACGATGTTCTCCAAGCTAAATTTTCTATCGAAAACATGTACTTTTTTACCTTTTCGTCTTGAATATTAGTTGATTCGTTACCTCTCCAAGGCGCAATATTTAAATTATAAGTGTTATCTAATACAGAATATGTAAATTTTCTGTTTTGTGTTGTAATACCCTCACTTTTTTGTATCTCATTATTACTAAAATATGGTATGTCTTTAGTAAAAACCCTACAGTATTCTATTCCTTTGATTTCACCTGTTTCTTGGTCTTCGTATTTATAAACTCTAGAACCTTTTGTCATTTCCCTTGTCCCATCATTAAAAACTTTAGACACTTGATTGATTGCATTTCCAACATGTTGTAGCCTTGCGTCACCGTTTAGTCCTTCAGCGGCATCAACTAACCTCTGAGTGTCATCTAATATCGAACCTTTCTTAAATACATAATTACCGGCACTTGTGGTTGATAACAAAAGTGATTGTATTGATTTACTATATGATTCGCTCAAAGACCCTTCTCCTCCTCCCTCTGTTGGGTATCTACCCGCAAGTTTTAGACTAGGACCTACCCATGTAAAACCTCCTTGGAGTCTAGGTGCATCATAATTACTGTTTGTTGCGGTACCTGCCCTTAGAAAATTGCTTCCGTTTAAACCAAACTTGGCTTCAAATCCGCCGTCATTTCCCTCATATAATTTACCTATTTCACCGTAACCTCTACTAGCAATTCTTACTCTATTACCGAATTGGTCTATGGGTAACTCTTCGGAAGGCGCTACAATATCTGTTAATTCCTGTATTTTACTACCTACGTAGTAATTTCCCGCAGGTGCTCGTAGTCCAAAACTTCTAGAGTTTTCGGTATAGTCAGGCGCAAAAACATTTAATGATATATTCTTAAACAATCTCTTAGTCTGTCCCCTACCTGTATTTGATATAAATGTATCAGACGCCCTCTTATTTGCTTGTGGTAATAATGTACCTCTATCACTAAATTCACCTCCATTGTTTGTCGCTTGATTCACACTCGATTGCTGTGTCACTTCACCAAAATAACTACCTGGTATCCATGAGTATGGTGAGTATATTCCCGAAACTCTACTTATAAAATCTAAACCTTTACCCACCACATTATCAGGAACAGAAATTTTCCAATCACTTTCAATTAGTTCTTCATTTCCTGTAGCAATTGCCAATGCATCAAAAGGGTCTCCTAAAGCGTCGAGTATATTTACCCTACCCAATGTCTGTTGATAAGTTTCTTCCGCAATTCTAAATTGAAATTGAGTTTTTAGTTGGTTTCCGGCGATTTGGGCTAACTCAGAGTCTTGTGTGAGTCTCCCATTGGAACCCATAGGGTCGAAGCTCGTTAATAGTGTAAGTGAGTTATACGTTGACGCAACAAACGTATAATACGTCTCTCTTTTTTCTATTTTCCTTTCTATGTCTCTTATATTTAGTAAATCGTTGAACCCTCCTTCAGGTCCGTATTGATTTTGAATAAACGCCCTTTTTTGTGCTTGGTCGGTTATTTGAGACTCTTCAATTCTAATCGCATCTAAAACTGCGACATCGTTAATCGCAAACTCCGCATTACCCGCTGAATCATTACCTTTATAACCTTCAGCATATGGTTCTAAATTCCTGACTAAAAGTTTTTTTCTAAAACCTTCAGTAGCGCTAAACGTTAATTGACTATTTGATTGGTTCGGCATACGAATCTATTTTTATATAAATAGATTAAATATTCATTTTTAAGCGGAATATGTATTATTAGAATCCGTAAATATTGTCATTAGTTTACTTGTGAAAGTGGGGTTGTTAACAATTTCATTTGCCAATTGTTCAGATGTTATGTTTTGAGGGAGATTTCTTCCGTCAACTGATAGGTCTATCTTACCTCCCACATTTAGATTAATATCACCGTTAACATTATTATTGGCGTTGTTACTCATATTATTTAGGTCGTTACCCATATTTCTTAATTCTCCAACGGCTTTAAATAATGAATCGTTTTGGTCGACACTTCGGGCCGTTTGATTATTCATTTCTGCATTGTTGTTTAAACCGAGATTATTTAATAGGTTAGTCCCACCAACTACTAAATCATTCGCTAAGAATCTTTGAACGGGCATTCCAGGTCTAGAAATAAAATCTTCAGCCTTAGGAGGAATAGTAGTATCTGGTGCTGTGTCAGGTGTTCCCGCTGCTACTTCATCTACACTCTCACCTATTACTAATGCCGCGTTTTCAGCTAAACCGCCAACCATATCACTAAAATTCGAGGCAGTTGCCTTTAATAGTGGATTTACAGTAGTAAGATTGTCTATAAGCTGCTGAGGAACTAAACCTTCAAGGCTTGTTTTTAAACTTGAAAGCCCTTTATTAGTAGTTTTAAAAGCCGTGGCTAACAACCCCTCAACATCTACATCTAAATCTTTTATTAGACTGTTGTCGGGCAACTTTTCATTCATATTTACAACTGAGTCTTCAATCGCAGTTGCAAACTCTGCGGACATCGAAAACGCTGCGTTTCTAAAATGTTTTTTAGCCTCCTCGTCTTGAAATCCATTGGCAATATTTGCACTTAAAGCCTGTCCATAAACTTGTAGGTTCTCTTTGTTTATAGAAGCGTCTAAACCTTCTCTAACAACATCTGCGTATGCGTCTAAACCACCTAAGATATCAATTACTCCTTCGGTATTTGTACCTGCTAGTATAGTCGCGGACTTAGCAGATTCATTAGCACCCGCAATTTTTTGAAGGGCTGTAAGTTGACTCATAGCGATATCTCTATCGGACATTTCATTTTTGGTCCTCATGTCTTCTAACGCCTCAAAATCAGCTTTCTGTAGGTCTGCAGCCTCTTTCTGTACAACAATCATCTTTTTTTGTACTTCATCAAAAACCGGTATGTCCACCATCAGTTTTCCTCCCTTAATTTCACCCATATTTGCAACTAATTCTTTAAAATCTGGGTCAATTGTGGTTGACCCCAACATATCCAATTTTTTTGTCCTTTCAGCCGATTTAATAGCTGTTTGAGTCATGTCTTGGTAAGACATTCCCGCTAAGCTAGCAGCCTCTCTTAACCTATACATTTCAGTAACCGGTATATCAAATTCACCGGTTTCTTCATTAAATACGGCAGCTCCTTCCGCCATACCAACCACCGCGTCCATTAAACCTTCTGTATCTGTCTGAGCTAAATGTAATAATTTAAATGGGTCTCCTAAATCACCAACAGCACCCCCCAACATCTGAAATCCAGCTGCAGTTTCTATCGCGGTTTGCGGGTCCATTAACTTTTCAGAAAGTGCAAAAGTAGTAGACACGTCCATCCTTAACGCCTGTGCCTTTGCAATCATACGAGAAAATCCTTCTACACCATCTTTAAAATTATAAGAAGATAACATTTTTATGTTACTACCAATATCCTTCATAAACTTACCAACATTAATACCATAATCTCTGGCTTGTTTTTGCATGTCACTAATTTGTGATATCGCATCTGAAGTAGCCACTCCGATACTTCTAAACCCTTCTACAATCGGAACTATCTCGGCAGATGTGATACCGGCGTTACGAGCTAAAAGTTGCATATTTATAACTTGTTCAGAAGATAATAAAGTGTTAGTTCCCATCACATCATTTATTTGTTGGGTTAACATTAAGTTCTCCTCTAATCCAACTCCAAATTTAGTCGTTTCAAATGTAGCCTCAGCCATAGTAGTCATTAGTGCGTTACCAATGACACTAGTTTGTCCCATGGACTTAGTAGTTAATTCAAATGTTAATTGTTGTAGTTTAGCAGTATCTTCAATAACTGAAGTTGGAATAAACATCCGAGCTAAACTTGAGGTAATGTTTAGTACCGTTGTATCTAGCAGTCCTGCAGCTTTATTTAAGCCGTCCATACCTTTACTAACTTCAGATATCGCGTCTTTAGCGCTGTCTACAGGTCCTTTTCCTGCTCCCGTATTGTTTTGAAACATTATTAAGTATTATACTATAAATACTTATCTTTTAGATTTTGCTTTTTCAGCCTGTTGATTTCGTTTTTCAAACTCTTCAACTAACTTACCTATAAAGTATTTTCTTTCATACGTAGGCATATTAATTAAATCGTTATAAGAAAAATTTGCGTGACGACTTAAGTAATAGATTTCATCAAGCACAGATACCCTAGAGTCAGAAGAAAGGCCGAAAAAACTCCACCCCAAAGGTGACTCTAACTGTCAACTCTTCTCCTGACGGGGCTTTTAAACTCCTTTCTAAGTCTAATTTTGGTTCCGAATTAGAAAGGCTATTTCTTATGAATTTAGAATCCATAATAGGTAGTTTTATGACGAAGCTTGTTATAAACTCTCTGTCGGTGTTATCGTCCACACTTATTATTTGTTTTGATAACCTATTGGTTACTATGGGAGGTGTCATGTTACTTGGGTACTTCTCGATAATCTCATTGAGTTCTTTGACTTCTCCCACCGTAAGTAGTTTACACTTTATTATATTTCCTGATTTAGGTAGTTTAAATATAAATGTACCGTCTTCTTCGGGTTCTTTTTCAAGCTTTTTGAAATCTAGTTCATCGAGACGAACCATGTGTTCAAATGTGTTATTAGTTTTAGGGTCTCTTAATGTAAAATTATAGTCAGGACCAAACGCAGTATTTCTCAAAAATATTAAAATAGCTTCTAAATCACCCTCTAATAAATCACTAACCTTAACGTCCGGTTCATAAATTTTATTTTTAACTAAATCGTTGATAATGTTTGGGTTTTGACCGTTACCCGCAGATACCAAAATGTTTTCATCTTGTGCGGTAAGATACCCAATTTTAAGACTCTTTTTTTTGTTTTTGTAAAACTTACCCTGCGACGGAAGTGTTACCACGTCATGAGGTAAGTTAAAGTCTTGTTGTCCATATTGTTTTGCTTCGTCCATAATTTTACATAAAAAAAAACCATAGGGAATGAACCCTATGGTTAATTATAATAAATATTATTTTATTTTCAATAGTATTAGTAAACCAAAATACACCTATCAGGACGTAATGTTGCCGAAATTGTTGCCAATGCGTCATCACTATAACCCAAACTATCGAAATTAACGTCAGTTAAGAAAGTACCCTGTAGAATCCATTTTTCAACCGCGACTCCTGTGGGGTCTAACATTTCAAGGTCTAAGTCTTTTTTATAACCCGCAGCATATCCCATACGACCTGTAACAGACTCTGAGGTTAATCTAACCCATTCCATTAAGGCTTGTGCTGCCGATGGACCAATGGGGTCTCTAAACGTCACGTTTATCGTATTCCAAGTAAATCTACCAGCAACATAAGTTGATGTGTTTAAGAAAGGAATCTCAGTTGCGTTAATTTGGACGTTAGGTCTAGATGTGGACTCAACATACCAAGAGTTAATACCCAATGATGAAGGAAAACTTAGAACAAATCTATTTTTTCTTTTCGGTTCATACGGTACGGGCATTTTCATTAATAAATCAGCCATTGTATTTTGGTTTTAAATTTCGTTGTTTATTTTATTATAAATATCAGTGTTAAACTTTTTTCTCTTTACTTTTACTTTTTTAATTGTAAAATCCTTAACTAGAGATTAGAAACTAGTGTTTTTAAACTTCTTTTTTTTCACCTCCTTTAGTTAAATAAGTTTTTACTGGGCTTTCATCTTTATATTCTTTATCTAAAAATGATTTTATAGAGTCTATATTTCCTGGGTCGTCATCAGAAAATCCTATTTGCGGTATGAAGTTATTAGTTACATCATTAGTAAATGATACTTTTTTACCTAGTTTTTGGCTTTGGTATTTAACGTAATTAATAAATTCTCTTAACGCTTTTATTTTACCTTCTTCAGGATTAGAGGCTGAGCCCTCACCATAAGTAACAGGATAATATTTATTCATATCTAAATATTCTTTTATTAAAAGTTGGTCGTCTTTCATGACCTCACCTGATAAGTCTCGATACTTTTTTAGGTTTTCTATTAACTTACTTGAGTCTATTCCATTATGATTTGTAACTATAAGATTATAAATCGAGTCTCTTAATACAGATGGTGTATGACCTCTAGCTGTAATAATTGCAAATATAGAACCTCCATTAATACACTCCACAAAATCATTCCATGAAGGACCTGGAGACGCTAATAAAGAGTCCACTATAAACTTTTTATCACCATCGACTCCAAAATTACGGTAGGGGTTTTCGGAATATCCTACAACAGTCTCGTTTTTATATTCAAAAGGTTCTACACCAATATTTTGTCGATACTCTGCAAAATCTTCAGTAGACATACCTATCTCATTACCTTCATCGGTTTTTAAAATTATTTGTGTCGGCATAACGACAATATTATCATCCCAATCAAAAGCATAATACTTTAAGTCAGGTTGACCGTCTTCGATACCTTCACTTATAAGTAAATTATTAAGACTTCGATGTATAATACTTTTAAGACTCATGTATTTTAATCGTTTAAATTTTCAATTAATCTCTCTAATTGTGATTCTGTCAAAACAATACTTTGTGATTTGTCAGAATAAGTCTTAACTCCATTACTATCAATTTGTAATGACTCTCTTAGTAATTTTTTTTTAAATTCCATTTTTTTATTTTATTAAACGTTTAGTTATATGGTTAAAAATGGGGGATACTTTTGTACCCCCCACTTAATAAATATCAGATATCCTCAAATGATGCTCCTGTTGGAGTAATTAAGAATTCTATATCGATGAATTCAAGAGCTCTTGTTGGTTTTAAATAAATTTTACCTACAAGTGTATTGTTATCTAAATCTTCAGGAGTGTTTTGAACTACAACCCTAAAATCTATTAAACCTCTATCTCTTCTTATTGAGTCTAAGATTGGATTTACTGAATCTAAGAACTCTTGTCTTACTTGGTCGTCATTTTGTTCGAACAACAGTCTAACCGCCACTGCCGAAATTAATTTACGAGCTTGTAATAGCAATCTTCTAACATTGATTCTGTCGAGTGCTGACTGCTTAACCTGAGTTGTTTTATTACCCCAAATTACTGTACCTACATCTGAGAAGGTTGCTATTGGGTTTATTCTACCTTTATATAGTATGTCTCTATCATCTTGAGTTAGTTTCTTACGAGCTTTGATACCATTTACTAAACCTCTTGTGTAACCCGCGGATGCGAACCAAGGGAATGATATGTTATCTGTTAACGCTAAGTTTCTAACAACTTCAGCAGTAGGTGGTAAGTAAATTTGTGTATTATTTACCGTATCTCTTGTAAGAATCCATGGGTAATAAGTTGCCGTATAGTTAGAGTCAATTCCAGTATCTTCTAAGTTTTCGGTAGCTTCTTGTGGGTAAATAAAGTCAGTTGTAAAATTAGATGTAGTATTAACGAACATATTATAATCAGGTGTAGTACATATATAAATTGAGTCTGCTCTGTCTGTTTCAATCATATCAATTGCTTCCTCCACTAAGTTTGAGTTATTAACATAGTCGATACCTGTAGTAGTAAACACGTTAATGTTTACAGCTTCAGGGTTAACAAATGTCCACTGACCCCATAAGTAAGCGTAATAGTCAGTATTACCCCAATCCTGTTTATCTGGACCAACAATTGTCTTAAACGCTCCCCATCCTGTAGCACTTGGGAATCTAACTGAAGGTGCTGCTCCACGTAAATATCCATTATTACCTAATATAAATGTATCTCCATTAGTACGTGACTCTCGATAGATATCCCAACCATCAAATCCTCCCGTAGGTACTAATGTAAATTTACGAGAATTTAATCTATAATATGGACTATCTTCATTAGGTTCACTATCGAAGGACGCATCACCAACTTCAAAAGCCGTTTCACCTGAAGTTACATATACTGATGGTATTAAGACTACAGTAGCCCCTGAATCCATGTGAAAACCTTTTGTTAATTCAGCCCATGGTGTAGATTCAGTTGCGGTTCCTAAGTTAGTCGGGTTTTGTTTACCTTTATATGATGTAAAATCAACATCAATTCCGACCGTATTTGACACACCTAAGAAAACTCTTCTTGGGTTGTCACCCGCACTTCTTGTTAAGTTGTCACCATTAGACGACCCAAAAGGAGGGTTAAACAACACCTCACCTGGGGTATCATACTTAGTCTTATAAAGTAAGTGTGGTGATTTATAGTTACTGTACTGTCTAGTTTGGTATCCTTTAAATCCACACGGTAATGAGTCAGACGGAGCCTCTTCATTTACTTCTAACATAATATATCTTGACTTTAACTCAAAATCTCCGTTAGACGTACCGATTTTTTTAGCTACATAACTATTAAGGTTTATATCCATAGTACAGTTAGTGAATTTCTCTAAAACAACTGGATTAGAGTCAGTGTCATAAAAACTTCTTACAACAACGTCAAAGGTTAAATTATTAAACGATATATTCATGATAGAGACTTTAATCTCTCTATTTGCCGAGTTACCATCTGATATTGAAATAACTCTGAACAAGTCAGAAACTTCGTTACCTCTTAATTCTGAAACTAAATATGGTGTCGATGGGGTTTGATATCTATCTAAGTACCATCCGATACCTGTATTATCAACATCTCCTCTAGCACTTTGTAAATCTAACAAAGTAGTATTTAATCCTCTAATCTTACCTTCCTTATATCCTGTATTTAATAAGTTATAATAAATTTCCTCAACAAATAATGGAACCTCATTTTTTGGTTTAGAAAAATTACTTTGACCTAAAACTTTAGTTATGAAGTTAGGGTCAGTTAAACTAAGTGAGGTATTGAATGTGAATATCTCTGAATCGTTTGTTATACCTGAAATTTGGAAATTAGCGAATGGATTATTGGTAATACCTGAGTATACACCTGTAGAATTAAGTTCTACACTAGTTAATCCTGAAACTTCGTAATCAGGATTATTAGAATCACTGGTCGTTGAAATTCCTCTTGACCTTAATGTACTAACAACCATATTGTGGTAATCAGTAATCGGTGTTCCCGTGTATGTTGTAGTGTACACGACTCCCTCACCTGTATAAGTGTTACCTGTAGTATTTGTTAACCCTGTAATCGCTAAACCAAATCCAACACCACTGTATTGACCTGTACCACTATTATATGGGAACAACGCGTAATACCATGAATCATTTTCAGAAGCTTCAAAATCTGCCGTATCAATGGTAAGACCATCAACACCCAACACATTAGTTGAATTTATCCATGTTCCCGAAGCGCCAGTTATTGCGTCATAAGTTTCTCCACTAACAGTACCAAATATAAATGCGGTTGTACCTGAGTCAGTAGGGTTAACAATATTTTGATAAACCGCAGACTCAAAGTCGTCCTGTAATGTGGTTTGTCCACCTGAAAATGTTGTATAAGGTAAACCGAATACATTTTGAATTGATGAAGGTAAATTACTAAAATCAGTAATTTCCGTTGAACTACTATTTCCTGAAACACCACTAAAACTTATTGTATAAGCAATACCATCAGAACTTATAGGGGTGACCAATGACTTATTTACATTACCTACTGTTGATATTGACCATGACGGACCAGCATCATACCCTGATAAACCTAAGACACGAGTTACAAAAAGTTGATTTGATTGTTGTAAATAGGCTTTGGCTATATATGCCGCCTCATATTTCGGAATTTGTGTGTTTACAAATTTAGTTGGTTCTGTTCCTCCAAAAAATGCGGTAAACTCATCAAAGTTTGTTATGAAGATAGGTTCAAACGCCGGGCCTGATAAGGTCTCACCGACGACCCCTAAAGTCGTTACACCGACGCTTTGAGCCACAAAACTTAAATCTCTTTCTGATGTATATACACCTGGAGATACGAATACTTTTTCTGCTGCCATGTTAATTAATTTTCTTTTTATTTATTTTATTGATAAATATTATAGAAAAAACCAAACGACAAATGTTATGGCGTTATATTTATTTGATAGTATGAAAAATTTCTCACTTTTTTCTACCTTTTTAAAAACCTTTCTTAAATGACAAAAATAAAGAACTTAAAAATATCTGAAGAGTCTCATGAGATGTTAAAAAAACACTGTCAAATAAATGGGTTAAAAATGTTTAAGTTTATTGAAAAACTTATCGAAGAAAATTGTAAAGAAGATATTGATATATATGGTGAGTAATTAATTACTGTAGGGTATGTGAGCCTTTGATTTAATTATAGAGTCTTTACTGTCATCTATTTTAACAACATCAAATCTAATAACGTCATTAGTATTAACCTGTATAGAACTTAAATCCTCTCCCATATAATTGTCATTAATGTATACTGAAAACTCATCAACGTTATCTGTCTCCAAAAACGTTAAGTCTATAGTGTACGGATATTTTTCGGACAAACTATTAATTCCTGACATAAATAAAATATCTATATCAAAATTTTGAGGATTAGGTGGAGTTTTTCTAGCTCTTCTTGACTGTGTCCCCTCTTCTACTTCATACAAGGTTAACGCTCTACTAATAGCTGGAGAAACTTGGAACTCTTCTTCATCAATCAAAAACCCCATCATTAAAAACTCATAGTTTTGAACATAATATTTTCTTTTTTCAATATCTAAAACTGACTCATCAGATATACCATTTAAAATAATAGGGACATAATGACCCTTAACAAATGTATACGCCTGTCTTGAAGAGAACTTTTGTAAAACTAATTTGTTAAACTCATTCAAGTGACGCATTTTAGTACAAAATATTTTTATGTTATACGTAATATCTACAGGTACGGGTTGTGGAATTTTATAAATGTCCATCCCTTTTCTTTGTCCGTCCCACGTTGGAACCTTGGCGTAATAAAATTGTTTTCTGTTTGGTATGGTGTATTGTAGTGAAGGGTTTGTACCATACTTAACGTCTGGGTTTCTTACAGTAGCAATAAATGGAGGTTTTATATTTTTATCTAAATTTTGAAAATCCCAAGTTTCTGCAAACTGTGACCAGTTTTGAGTTGTAATAATAATATCGACAGGATTAACTTTTTTACCCTCTGCAGTCATTTCTAAATCGTTCTTAACAAAATCTAACATACCTCTATCTAAATCAGCATGTAAAACACTCTTAGGTAGATATGTACCGTCTTTTTGAATATACTCCAGTAACTGCTCTCTTCTCTCTAATAAAATTTTATCGGGAGTTAAAGGTAGATGTTTTTTTATTTTTTTAGGAAAGGCCATTAGCTTACTATCTCATTTATATGGAAGATTTTATTTCGGGTGTTAATCATATCAATCTCATTTGCATTATAAATTGGTTCTTCACTATCTTTTTTAACGAATGAATCATATTTGTATGGGTTATATGTAATTACGTTATCATTAGTTTCCTCAGGCATTTCTTCACAAGGAAATTGACAGTAATCGACTAAGTTACCAATAACAAAAGCATGTACGTTCTTTCTCATTTCCTGTCTTACCTTGTCTTGACCCCCCTTTCTTACCCTAAACTCCACATTTCTTAATTTAACATAATCGGCGTATAATATTACTTTTCCACCATAAGTTACGGAAAATGTATGTTTATGTAAGTTATAATATACCATAACCCTTAAACCAGTTAAATCCTCAGGGGTTATCTCTTCCTCCTGTTCAACAACCAACCCCATTTGGGTCTTCATTTTATTTATTTCTTTTAACAGATAATTGTTCATAATCCTCTAAATTCATTTTCACTAACAGGTGAGGCTGTAATTGACCTATAATAGGGTTTGTAGCCACCATAAGTATGTTTATTATCACTCGTGACTCTCCCGTCATTAGATACCGAGTAGTACCTAACACGAGATTCAGTTTCATAGTAACCTATATAATCGCCATAATTAATATCTATTTCTAATTCATCTAAAGTAGTTTGATAGACACCGACTTTTAAATTACCAGGTTCCATTTGTGTCATATTACTATTACCGTAATTTTGATTTTCAGGTTGTTCTATTTGGACGTACCCCCTAAACTCAACAGGAGGATGAAACTTGACACCGTCTTCTACGGTTTCTCCGTAAACATCATCAGTTACCGTTTTTTGTTGGTCAATTCTATATAAAACCAACCTAAAGTTCATATCACCCTCAAGCCATTCTCGACCCATTGCGATATCTAACTCAAAGTCTTCCGCTCCGAAAAACTTTTCTAATCTTGTAATTGGAACCTTTCTATTACTCATTATTGATAAATATTAAGTTATTTGTTATATTTAAGTGTATTTAGTCGACTTTTGGAAAATAAAACATTAAATAGCTTACCTGAAGTGAGGGCTCTTCGTATTTTAGAGAAGTACGAGGGGTATAATAATTATATTATCCGTTTACAGGATAAGATGAAAAAGTTTAATCATTTTAAACTTACTCGCGCTCAAGCGGACTACATAATTAAATTTAAAGACACAATCCCCAAAGTAGCGAGAAGATGGGTTGAACTTGATAGTTACTTTGGTCAAAAGTTAATGAATGACAAACTACTACCAAAGAGACCCGAAAAAATTTATGTGGAAAAATTATTGGTGGAGAAGGAAAAGTCGTACCATATATGGGGTAAGTTATTTGAAAGTGAAAATCTTACAGACATATGGTTACCTAAAGTTGCGTTGACAAAAAACAAACAACGGGAAGTAAAAATAGATTATAGTAAATACTCACATAGACCCCCACTTTCACATCAAAAAGAATCAATAGAAAAACTTGTCGGTAATGATAAGTACATATTAGCCGATGATATGGGTCTCGGAAAAACAACCTCAACAGTTATCGCTTCATTAGAGATGGGAATAGAAAAAGTGTTAATCATATGTCCGGCGTCTTTAAAAATTAATTGGGAGAGGGAAATACAAAACTACACGGATAAATCTATATCAATTATTGAAGGTAAGAAATGGGAACCTTCTGAGTATACCATTATAAATTATGATATCTTGAAAAACTTTCACGACCCAAAACACCCCGACAAATCAGAAATTTTAAATTATGGTTTTGATTTAATTGTAATGGACGAAGCACACTACGTTCAAAATAAAAAAGCTCAAAGAACAAAAATAGCGAATGACATCGCAAACAAAATAGGAAAAGTATGGTTACTCACGGGAACTCCGATGACCTCAAGACCGATGAACTATTATAATCTTTTAGACTTAGTAGATTCACCAGTTGCGGAGAATTGGATGGCATATGCTATAAGGTATTGTGCGGGATATCAATTTAGTGTCGGTAGTAAAAGAGTTTGGAATGTTTCAGGAGCATCTAATTTAGAAGAGTTAAGAGATAGGACAAAACCGCAAGTATTAAGAAGATTAAAGGAAGATATCTTAGACTTACCTGAAAAAATAATAACCCCCGTTTATTTAAGAACAAAATCTAGAGAGTATAAAAAATTGATGGGAGAGTACTATGACTGGTATAATTCGTCAGAGGATTCGAGCTCACTAACAATACAATTTTCTAAGTTAATGAAGGTTCGTCAGGTTATTGCTGAAGAAAAAATAAAGGACACCATAGAAATCGCTCAAAACATAATAGACCAAGGAAAAAAAGTAATAATATTCACAAATTTTACAGACACACTAAATAAAATAAACGAACATTTTGGAAAAGAGTCAGTTAAGTTAGACGGTAAAATGACCAAACCTAAAAGACAGGAATCTGTAGACGAGTTTCAAAACAATGATGACATCAAAGTTTTTGTCGGTAATCTAAAAGCCGCGGGAGTAGGAATAACCCTAACAGCCGCAGAAGCGGTTATAATGAATGACCTATCTTTTGTTCCCGCTGACCATTCACAAGCCGAAGATAGGGCGTATAGATATGGACAAAAGTTCTCAGTTTCAGTTTATTACCCGATATTAGAAAATACAATAGAAGGTGTTATATATAATATACTAACTAAAAAGAAAAATATTTTTGAAACAGTTATGGGAGATAATGAAGGTAAAGGTGATGTAATGGAAGAAATATTAAATATGATTTCACAAGAAAGGTGAGTCTGTTTTTATATTTCGCATTATTTATATATAAAAATAATGGGAACTAAAAGGACATTAAATAAAATAACTGACATAGAAAATCAGATTATAAGTGAAGGGATAAAAAGAAAATTATCACCTAACGTCCCAAAAGAAATTTTAAAAGAAATGAAAAAAATAGGTATCGAAAGATTACCTTACTCTTATTCAGCCTTAGAACGTTTTATAGATAAGGAAACTATGAACGTACATTACAATAAGCACTATAAAGGTTATGTTAATAAACTTAATGACGCTATAAAAGATAATAAGGGTAAGGACAAAAAACTAAAAGATATTGTAAAAACAATATCAATGTACGATAGAACGGTAAAAAATAATGCTGGAGGAGCTTTCAACCACGCATTGTTTTGGAAGATGTTAAGTCCTAAAAAGCAAAGATGTTCAGGAGAAATTTATGAGAAAATTATTAAAGAATATAAAACATTTAATAATTTTAAAAAATTGTTTGAATCCGCAGCCCAAAAAAGATTTGGTTCAGGGTGGGTATGGCTTGTTTTGACAAAAAATAATAGGTTAAAAATAATGACCACCGCAAATCAAGACAACCCCCTTATGAACACGATTAAATACGGTGGTCGTCCATTATTAGGTTTGGATTTATGGGAACACTCTTATTATTTAAAATATAGAAATAAAAAAGATGATTATATAAAAAACTTTTGGTCAGTGGTGAACTGGGATTTTGTTAACCGTTTATACACCTCTAAACCTAAATCCACAATAAAAGAATCTTTTAATAAAAAAAATCTCCTTATTGAGATTGAAAGTCAGGGATGTAACTCAAAACAAGTTAGACAAACTATAGATTTATTTAACACTAACCCTCAAATAAAATGGAAATATCGTACATTAATTGATAAAGTTTTTAAAGAAATTTTTAAAGATTATTGGAGAGAAAAAGAGGGGGAGCAACTGTCGGGTATATACGACTTTGAGTATAGGGGTAATGTTGAAGGGGGTAGGTCCGTATTAAATAAAATCAATACAAACGCCACCACATTTTGTATTTTAAAAAATGACATTAATGTCGCATTAAAACACTACGGACATCCACCTATTAGTTTTTACGGAAAAAGTAAAAATGAACAAATAAAAGAGTTATATCGATTTTTAAAATATATCACTCATTGGAAAGACCGATTATTTAAAAATACATCCAACACGTTTGACGCGATGTACACCGCAGTTAATAGAAGAAATAAACAAGGTGATAAAACCGAAAACTTAGCGGTAAAAGAATTACAAAAAGTATTCGGAGTTTCTAACGTAAAAAAAGTCGGCGAATTAGGTAGTGTTATAGACGCTATCGGTGGTGTTGATGCAATTATAAGAACTGATAATGGTGATAAAACTGTACAAATAAAACCATTTAGAGATTATACTATTGAAGACGGTAAAATAACTATGGTCGGAACTGGTGTTATAAAACAGTATAAAACTGATATGTTAGTATTCCATAATAAAAGTAGAGGGATAATGGTATTTGATAATAACAACACCCAAATTGAAAATGGAGAGTATGTTTTTGACGAAGAGTCTCAATATAAGTCTTGATAAATAAAGATTTCTAAATATTTATATATAAAACACATCATGTCAGCAATTAACGAACCACAAAGAAGTAAACTATATACTCGTATAAAACACCTATTAGGTGCTCCCTTACGTGGTGTAGAAATTACCGATGAAATGATGGACTCACTAATGGAATTATCAATTCAAGACTACGCACAGTATGTTAATGACTGGTTAATTGAGGCTCAGTGGACATCATTATATGGATTAAATTTAGATGAACAATCAGTAACTAGAGCGTTTATAACTCGTAGTTTAGATTGGGAAACACAATACACATACGCTTATTCAAAAATTGTTGGTTTACAGGCCGGAGGAGACTCAGTATTAAAAAAGGATTTTATTACTTTAGTTCCTGGACAACAAATTTATGAGGTACCCGCAGGAAGAGAAATTAATGAGTTATTATGGTTTAGTAGAGCAGAATTAGACGCAGCATTTTTTGACCCATTTATGGGTGGTTTCGGTGGTTTCGGTGGTGTAGGATTAGGTGGTGGAGCGGGATTCTCTCAAATGGGTTCTCAGGGAAATTATTTTATAACACCCGCCTTTGATATGTTACTTAGAATGCAAGACATTAACATTAAGCGAAGAATAATCTCAGGTGATTTAACTTATAGAATTACAGCACTACCTGAAGGTAAAAAAGCGGTTCATCTAATGAATGTACCTGGAGGTAAATTTGATTTTGGTAACATTCAATATAATCAATATGTTGTGTGGTATTGGTATTATGAAACTGATGACCGAGAGACTTGCTTAGCTGAAAACCCTGACATAGTAAGATTACCTTCAGACATCCCGATAGATGAAATGTTGTGGGATGAGTTAAATAATCCGGCACAGACGTGGGTTAGAAGGTGGTTTACGGCTTACGTAAAAGAATCTTTAGGAAGGGTAAGAGGAAAGTACTTAGGAAATCTAAAAACACCAGACTCAGAAATACAAATGGAGTATGACTCCCTTTTAACAGAATCAAAAGACGAAAAATCAAAACTAATTGAGGAACTAACCCAAAGATTAGAAAGATTAAGACCTGATAAAATGATGGAAAGGCAGGCTAACGAAGCTGAAAACTTAAATAAATCATTACAATATCGGGCATTCCCAAGACAATTTTATTCAATATAATATGGCAATTTTTAAATCAACACCAGTTACAAAAATTATTAATGGTCTAACCATTAAAACTTCAGAATCGACACTTTTAAGTAGTGAATCATATACGACAAACGGAGAGTCTGCAATTATCATTAAGGACGTTAAAGTTTGTAAATTACAATTAGACTCAACAACTACTGAACACGTAACAATTAAAGCGTTAACCGATGTTTTAGTGGTTGGGGATTATTCGATTGATGAAGAATTTGATGAGATTGAATTACAGAATGGGGCATCTGTAGAACTTAGGTTTCTAAGGGACGGATGGTTTATTATGTCGTCTGATGGTTTAAAGAATTCATAAGAATTTTATTTTTCTCGACATAATTGGTGTTGACTAGTTCTTCAGTACCTTCTAAATACATATAGAAAGGATTGATACCCACACTGTCCCAAAACACTTTCTCAGTGTCAGATAGGGTAAGTACCTCATCTAATGTATCTTGGTCCCCATCTTTTCTTGGGTACCCTCTACCTAATTTAGTTTGAGTCTTTGTAAATAATGGTCTATCATCAGGATTCTCTACTAAAATCTCATCTCGTATTTCAGGAGAAAACACAACCAATAATGGTTCAATTCTTTTATTAAATGCGGTAACATAACGAGGAACGTTATACTCACCCAACTTATTAGGGTTATTCTCCATATCTTTTTCATCAACATGATAACAATTAATAACAACCTCATCTTTTTTCTTTTGTACATCACCGTGAGATTTTCGAGTACCGTTATTAACATAGTATATGGTATCACCCAAACCGACACTTAAGTTATTTGCCATTGCTAATTCCATATGTGCTTGTCTAGACATAAAAGACCCTGACTTAGTTCTTTTCGTGATATGAACTTTATATTCTTCTATAGACTGTTTTACACGAGCTTTATTCGCAATTTTAGATATAGGGATTTCACGATTATATAACTTACCGACATAATCATAATATGAGTCTAAGAATTCTTGACCTTTACCATCTAACAACATACGTAATCCTGAGTCCAAAAACTCGGCAACATACGTTTGTAGTTTCTTAGACTTAATAGTGTTACCTGTTAATTTTACTTTACCTTTATCGGTAAGAAGTGCGTAGTTTTTACGAGCAACATTAATAGTTGCCGGCCATTGTCCATCGGTATCAAGACCCATTTCACCCCTCATAAATATATCATTATATTCCGCAACATCAGCCTCTGAACCCGAATACTCTTTACCCTCTTGCACAAGACCGTTTAAACCTTTACCTACGTATTTATGGTCATCTCGACCGTCAGGGACTGCGAAGTTAACACCATCAGTATCCATAACTAATGGTTCATATCCACGTTCCATAAACCACATAATCATCTGTCTAAGGTATTGTCTACCTGTACACGTAATCTGTTCCCCCATATCCATATCTCCCCACGGAAATACGTGAGGTGCAGACAGAGACCCGAAGAATGCGTTAATGAAAATTTTAATCGGAAGTTGTTTTCGATTATACTGTGAAGATAGTTTAGGGTCTGTAGTGTAGTGGTCCGCGGCTAACTTCTTATATTTAATACGAGTATCACGGAAGTACTTCAACATACTCTTCATTGCACCTGTTACATCACACTTAGGGAATACATCGTGTACGAGTTGAATAGAGGGGTATAGAGACGAGTAGTCGAGCTTAAGTACATCAGTGGAGTACCCGACCTGTAAAAGTCGTGAGAGACCCCCTGT
>JAAHTG010000177.1_pt1 | contig 60854 bp, 84 predicted proteins | sample 6116081 | NCBI WGS metagenome assembly JAAHTG01 (sample SAMN13939989, study PRJNA603662) | sponge metagenome | isolation source: marine sponge | host: Mycale hentscheli | place: New Zealand | collected 2005 | reverse complement strand
ATAGCGACAAAGGAAGTGATTATATTTCCAAAACTGAAGCACTTGATGAATTAACTGATTTATTATTTGAGGCACAGGACAAAGCACAAAGAATTAAAGAGGGGGATTTTTACTAACTAATAATAATAACTTATGGAACAAGAAAACAACACAGAAAAAAACTTAAATCATTTATTTAAGACATCACAAATAACATTAACGCAGTATAATTTTAGAAAAACTGCAAACAAACTAAAGATTAAAACATATAAAATAAAATAACTATGGAACTATTAAAAGAACTTTACAAAGAAACAAGAGTAACAATACCAACTAAAGAACGAGAGGCGAAAAAGTTAATCGTGATAAGTGAGAATATTCTTACACTATTTATGAGAATATTAGTAACTGGATTATTTTTAATGGCTACCACTGGCATTTTATATTTCATATTTGGGATGATAACTGGTGAGATAGACACATCAAACGCATCGTTTGGAATTTATTAAATATATAAACTATGACACAATTAAAAACTAAAATCAGAACGTACAAATTCGGTAGGCGAATTGAAGTGTACACAGAAAAAGAGTATAACAATTTAACAATAATTAAAAAAATAAAACTATGGATATTAGACAGATTCGAGAGGAATTAAGAGACCATTTAAAAAACCACATTCAAGAAATAATAAGGTATGATTTGGATGATTTGGAAATAGATGATTTATTCCACCAGGCATTTAACGAAGACCATTATTTAATTGGATATGCTCAATGTGATGCGTGGCTTACAAGACACGATATAAATATCTTTGAGGGAATTAGATTTGTTCAAAGATACGAGAGAGAAAATTTTGGTGCTGATGCAGTAAGAACATACGAAAATTCTGAGCAGTTAGTTAATATGATAGCATATATAATAGGCGAGGAAATAACTCATCAAGAGGGTAGAGATTTAATTGCTCAACGAGAACAAGAAATTCAAGATGCACTATAAAACTATATAATATAAAAAGATCAAATCAAATGAAAATTAAAATTCAACAACGCAGTATATACCACAAATTTGCAGAGGTAGAAATAGAAATAGACAATGATGCTTACGAGCATTGGAAAAAGGATATAAAATATCCATCCATTCAAGATTTTTTAATAGAGAATGAGGATTTATATATAGATAAAATAGATGAGGCAATGAGTAATGCATCTTATGAGTTTGGATTTGGAACTGATTCTGATGCCAACTCACATTATAATTCTTGTATGAATGAACCTGAATCAGAATCCGAGTGGAGATATGAAATTGAAAAGGATGATTGCTTCAATGAGGGTGGGCATTTATAATAATTAAAAATAAATTAAATAATACTTGCATATAAGTTTTAGATTACTTATCTTGCAGTCAATAAAAACATTAGAATTATGAAAGTAGAAGTAATTAACACAGAAGGATTAGACCAAGAAACTATCGACAAGATAGAAAACCCAATGATATTTAATCAATGGTGGGAAGAAAATGATACGACATTTGTAGAGTTAGAAAATTCAAAGGGAGAAATCATTAGAGTTTTTCCTGAACGAATTAAAAAATAAATAAATATGGAAAAAACTGAATATAAAAAATTATTTACCAAATTATCAGGACAACAAATCTATAAATATGCCCTATGGGTAATTAATGAGTGCGATACACCTATTGATGAAATAGAGTGGTTGTGCGAATTGATAATGAAAAGCAATAAAAATGAAGAATTTGCTGATAATATAACTGAATTATTAATTGATAAAACTAAACTATGAGAACACAATTAGATGACTTAAACGACAAGATAAAAAGATTAAATTCATTAATGATACTTGCAGAGGGAGATACAAAACTGATGCAACAAATACAAAACGAAATATATAAAACAGAATCAATTAAATATAATATAAATTAAAAATTATGAAACTATACTTAGTAAACGAATATGTTGGTGGAACACCATTTGAATCAAGTACTCTCGGAGTTTATTTATCGTTGGACTTAGCGAGAGAACGCCTGAACAAAGAATTAAGAAAACACGACCACGAAGATTATTTTGACATCGATAATGAAGAAGATGAAACAAAAATAATTACTGATACCTCTTTCTACTTTGATTGTGATGATTGGTGGGGTGGTTGTCAGATAGAAGAAATAGAAACAAAATTTAATTTAATAAATAAATAAACTATGAAAGTAACACAAATGGAATTAGAAAGATTAGTACACCTGACAAGTAAAGTGGTGGATTATGTTTACACACCTGAATACGAGGACTATTGGAGTCAGACAGGTTATCACGAAAGAGATGATTGGAATGATGAATGGATTGAGGTAGACAAACTTAACGCAAGTAACCATATGTTTAAATACATATACAATTTAGAAATATTAATAAATAAAATTAAATCAAATGATAAATAAAGTAACAAAGTTAGAAGTAATGGATGCCATAGAGTATCTGCACGTTCAGGGTTTCGTTGAAGAGATGACAACAGATAAAAAATACTACACCGAAATCTTATTAAAAAAAGTAGCGAATGTATATAAAATAAACTTAGGAATTAATTAAAAAAAATAGAAATTATGGGAAGATATTATAACGGAGACATAGATGGCAAATTTTGGTTTGCAGTACAAGGCAGTAATGCAGGAGAAAGATTTGGTGCAGTAGCATACGAACCAGGATATGTGGATTACGAAATCGATAGAGATGAAAGTTACAACCACATTGTGAAAGAATTAAATAGCATTAAAAACACAGGAGTATTAGAAAGGGTGGGCGAAATGTTTAAAGATAGAAATTCATATAATAGAGATACATTAAAAGAATTCAACTTAACAGACAAGGACATATCAGAATACGCAGATTATGAATTGGGTAAACAAATCAAAGATTGGTTTGATGATAATCCTGATTTTAATGTGCTAACTTTTCAAGCAGAAATGTAATTAAATAAATAAATAAATAACTATGGGATATACAACAGATTTTTATGGAGAGTTTTTGTTAGACAAAAACCTCACAGACAAACAAACAAAAACAATTAACGACATAAGCCAAGAGAGACACGATAGTGATTTCTCTTACTATGACAAACGCAGACCATACCCATCTATTTGGTGTCAATGGATTATCGAACAGACAAGAGATGGAAATGATATATTAGTATGGGATGAGGGCGAAAAGTTTTATATGTACACAGAGTGGTTAGTGTACTTAATTGAAAACTATTTTAACAAATGGAATATAAAACTAAACGGAGAGATGGAATGGCAAGGAGAGGAAAGAGAGGATGTGGGTAAGATTGTTATAGAAGACAACAAGATCAAAATATATGATTGTACTTATGATTGGAAAGAAAGAAACCACTTAAATCAAACGATATGAATAAAAACGAAATAGACACATATGTTGGACACTCCGACAAAGAAATAGTAGATGTATTATATTGGGATTTCCCAAAAGTATTTGACAAAATACTTGAACATTTAGAAAATCAAAAAGATGAGTAAATCCACAGGAATATTTAGAAAGTCAGACCATATGGGTAGCTATGAATTATTAATAGAGTACACCTATTATTGGGAAGATGGAGATTATTATACACCACCATCAGCAGATTTAGAAATGGAGAAAGCATATTTAAATGGGATAGACATAACAAGTTTTTTCTATGACTATATAGTAGACCAAATAGAAAGCGAAGTGCTTGAATATGCACAAGAAAACCAATATGAATAAGGTGTTATTTACACTTGTTCACACTCATCATAGGGGAAGGTTACCTTCCCTTAAGATGAGATAACTTTAAAATTTAAATTATGAAAACAATATTAATAATGACATTGGTTATGCTCTGGGGAGAGGAGACAGAGGAAACCTTAGTAACTGCGACAATATACCACGCAACACCAGAACAATGCAACGCAGATTATTTAACCACAGCAAGTGGTAAAAAAATAAACGAAGCCAATCCACAAGGTCATAGATGGGTAGCAGTATCAAGAGACTTAGAGGCAGTAGGATTTACAATGGGCGAAAAAATAATTGTAGAAAATGCAGGAGAGATGGATGGTGTATGGACAATAGAGGACAGAATGAATAAGAGATGGGTTCATAGAATAGATTTTTTAGTAAACAAAACAAAAACAGGAGGGAAATGGACAAACGTAATAATAACATTAGTACCAAAAAAGTAAGACAATATAGATCTAATCAAGGCAGAACACCAAAGCAAATGCGTTCAACTTATATATGTTTTGGAATATCTATAATAGGATTATTGTTGTGTTTTATTTGGATATTAATTACAAAATAATTATCTTTACATTAATAAATTAAATCAAATTAAATTAAATTAAATATGGGAAAATCATCAGAAGAATTTATGAAACAAAGAGAGAGAGAGCAATCTAACAATCCTCTTTCTCCACCACCAACGGAAGACGTATGGAGGGAGTATTTCACAATGTTAGGACAACAATACAATTATATAATTAAAACAAAAAAGAAATGAAACAAGGAATATTTAATGCCTACGTTAAACTCGTGTCTGAGGGGATAGGCATCTCAAGAAAAGAGTTGTTTTCTTCTTCTCGTAACAGAGAATTAGCAAACGCCAGGTATATGTTATACTCTTTATGCTATGAAAGACCAATGACTATTAATCAAATAGTAGGACTAATGGATAAAGAGGGTTATACAATATCATACGAGGGAGTCAGAAATGGAATAAGAATTATAAACAAATCAGAGGACAGAGATGTTACTATGTTTATGGCAGACTGCTTAAAGGAAGTGGAAGAATGTTTTTAACACTTGAAGACCAACTATATAATATGTGGGAGAAAGCTTTGGAAGACAGGCTTACAATAAATATCTCTACTAAAAAAGAACAAGCCATATTATATAAAGGGATCAAAGTTATTAAAGATGGAAGTAAAATAACAATATACAATACAAAGAAGGGTGGATTAAACTATGCTGAAGTTAGCTATGATGATTATATATATTTCGCTAAACACGGAATTAGAAAGGGTTGTGTTTATGTTCTGAAAAGAACTTATATAGAACAAATAGAAGCTTTAACTAAGAAAATTCGAAATGAAGTATTGCAAAGAAATAATAAAAAACATTACGATGCTTTAAAAACTAAAAGAGAAAACGTAATAAATAAATACACACAAATTAATAAAAAAATAAAATTATGACACAAGTTAAAAGTACATTTAAAGCTTTAGCATCTATAAATGTTAAAGATAAAATTGAAAAGAAAGGAAGGTTTGATTATTTGTCTTGGGCATATGCCTGGGCAATAATAAAAGACAGATACCCTGAAGCAAACAGAAAAGTATATGAGTCAGATGCTACCGAGCTTAATTACTTTACAGATGGAAATACAGGTTATGTAAAGGTAGGTATATGTCTTGAGGGTTATGATAACACAAAAGAAAAAAATCCACTTGGACAAGAGCATATTGATTACTTGCCTATTATGAATCATCAGAACAAATCAATAAAGGCTGAAATGATTACATCGTTTGATGTAAACAAAACCATAATGAGATCAATGGTTAAAGCAATAGGTATGTTTGGTTTAGGTTTATCATTATGGGCAGGAGAGGACTTGGTTGATGTTTCAGAAGGTAAACCACCTGTAAAAAAAATAAACAAACCCACTTTAAAAAAAACACATAAAGATTGGCAGAATTGTGTGATGTATGTAAAGGACAATAAGACCATACCATTTGCACAATTAATTAAAAACCTAGAAGCACGATATACTTTATCTGCTAATATTAAGAAAGAATTAGGTACATATGTTAGCTAAAGAAGATGTATTAGAAAGGTTAAAGTCTGATGAAGATTATTATGGAGAGTTTGGTAAACAATATTTATCTAACTCAGACATATGGACTTTACTTAAAGAACCTGAATTATTTAGACAGGGAAAGAAAGAAACTGTACCTATGGTACAAGGTAGATACTTTCATACGAGTATGTTAGAACCTGAAAAGCTCGACACTTTTGAAATTGTAGACTCCTCAACAAGATCTACAAAAATATATAAGGAGATAGCTAATGGGAGGTGTTTGTTGTTAAAAAAAGAACAAGAACATTTAAATTGGTTAATAAATAGAATGAAAGCTAACTTTCAGTTTCACGCAGACATATTTAATCCTTTAAATAAATATGAAGTTCCAGGCATAACTAATTTGTTTGGACACGAATGGAAGGGTAAGGCAGATATTATAACTCCTGATAGTTTAATTGACATCAAAACGACAAGCAATATCGATAAATTTAAGTGGAGTTCTCGTGATTATAATTACGATAGTCAAGCATATATTTATCAACAGATATTTGGAAAACCTGTAATTTTTTACGTTATTGATAAGGTTTCTGGAAGGTTAGGAATATACACACCATCAGAAGATTTTATTATAAGAGGTAGGGAAAAAGTAGAGAAAGCAGTAGATGTTTACGAGAACTTTTTTATCGAAGATGCACAATGGGAAATATCACAATTTATTACTAAAGGAATATTATAAACGAATGGAGTCAGATGTGCTTCTCCTACTAAGCACTCACAATTTAAATTATATACTATGTCAAAAGACAAAATCTTTGCAGACGGATTTATTTTCAAAAGAAGAGAAAATGCTCCTGACTTTGTAATTGGTAACATCAGCGTTAAAGTGGATGAGGCAGTTGCATTTTTAAAAGCCAATCACAAAAATGGTTGGGTAAACCTCAATGTTTTAACAAGTCAGGCAGGAAAGCCTTACGTTGAGTTAGACACCTTTGTTCCTAAAAAGAAAGAGGAGGCAAAAGCTGTTACTAAAGAAGAGGTAACAGATCTACCATTCTAACTAACCAATGAAGATGAGGGGGTTTCTTGGTTGACTCCCCCTTATTTTTTATCCTACCTATGTTAGAAATGTTAATTATTTCCCTTAGATGTGGTAAAAAAAAATAAATCAAATATAATTATCTCTATATATATATATATAGAGTAGTAAAATCAACATAATGGAAGAAAGTAAAATTACTATATTTAGAAATATAAAGGACACCTCTACTCCTTTTTATAGAGACCTTGAATCAATATTAATTCGTATTAAAGATGGTACATCTAAAGAATTAATTAAACAGATAAGAGGCGAAAAAGACAAAAAAATTAGACAAGAACTTAAGAAAAATTTACCTGCTATTTGTTTCTCTGGAACATTTAAAAAGAGAACAGATGATTCTATTTTAGAACATAGTGGAATAATATGTTTGGACTTTGATGGTTACAATACAAAGAAAGATATGATTGCTGAGAAAGAAAGGCTATCAAAAGATAGATATGTTTATTCTGTTTTTGTATCTCCAAGTGGTAATGGTTTAAAAGCATTAGTTAAAATACCTAAAGAACCTGATAATCATAAGTCATATTTTATATCCTTAGAAAAGCATTTTAATTCTGACAATTTAGATAAGACATCCAAAAATATATCAAGAGTTTGTTATGAATCATATGATCCTTTGATTTATATAAAAAAAACCTCAAAGCTTTGGGATAAAATAGTAGAACAAGAGTATAAACCTGTTGATAAATACACATCAAGACCTACCATTCCTGTTACAAATGAAAACAAAATAGTAGATATACTAATGAAATGGTGGAATAAAAAATATGGATTAAAAAGTGGTGAAAGAAACAATAACGTATATGTTTTGGCAGCGGCATTTAATGATTATGGAATAAGTAAATCATTAGCCGAATACATAATGTCTTCTTTTGAGAGTAAAGATTTCTCACATCAAGAAATAACTACCACTATAAACTCAGCTTATGCTCAGACACAAAACTTTGCTAGTAAATATTATGAGGATGAAGACAAAGTAAATCAAGTGAGAATGAAACTAAAGAGAGGAGTCTCTAAAAAAGAAATTAGAATACAATTAGCTGATGAAAAAATAGAGGGTGCAGTAATTGATTCTGTAATTACTACTATTGAAGAAGATGAAAGTGATAAAAGATTTTGGAGTAAAAGCGAAAAGGGAGTTATTTCTATTATACATTATTTGTTTAGACAATTTTTAGAAGACAATGGTTTTTATAAGTTTGCTCCTGAAGGTAGTAAGAACTTTATATTTGTTAGAGTAACAAACAATTTAATAGATCACACGAATGAAGAAGAAATAAAAGATTTTGTATTAGGTTATCTAGAAGACCTGGATGATATGTCTGTATACAATTATTTTGCAGACAAGACAAGATTTTTTAGAGAAGAGTTTCTTTCGCTTTTAAGTACAGTAAATGTTTATTTTATAGAAGATGACAAAGACACTGCATATTTATATTATAGGAATTGCGCAGTTAAAGTAACAAAAGAAAATAAAGAGGCTATTGACTATCTTGATTTAGGTGGATATGTCTGGAAAGACCAGGTAATAGATAGAGATTTTGATTTATGTGATGCTTACGAATGTGATTACAAAACATTCATAGAAAACATAGCAGGTAATCATAAAGAAACCATACTATCTATGCGTAGTACTATTGGTTATTTGTTACACGCATATAAAAATTTATCTTATTGCCCTGCAGTAATTTTAAACGATGAGGTTATTTCTGAGAATCCTGAAGGTGGAACAGGTAAAGGATTGTTTGTAAATGGCATATCTCAAATGAAAAAGTTAGTAATGATTGATGGTAAAGCTTTTAACTTTGAAAAATCTTTTGCTTATCAATTAGTTTCTGCCGATACACAAGTACTTTGTTTTGATGATGTAAAAAAACATTTTGATTTTGAAAGGTTATTTAGTGTTGTAACTGAGGGATTAACATTGGAAAAGAAAAACAAAGATGCTATTAAAATACCATTTCATAAATCCCCTAAAGTTGCAATTACTACTAACTATGCAATTAAAGGTAAAGGTAATTCGTTTGAAAGAAGAAAATGGGAACTTGAATTTAAACAATTTTACACCAAAGACTTTACTCCCTTAGTAGAGTTTGGAAAGTTATTATTCTCAGAATGGTCTGAGGAAGAATGGTGTATCTTTGATAATTATATGGTGGAAAATTTAATGTTTTATTTAACCAATGGGTTGTTGAAATCAGAGTTTAAAAACTTATCTATAAGAAAGTTATCAGCTGAAACCTGTCACGAATTTATAGAATGGTGTGGTTTAATTGGTGGTACAACTAAAAACCATACTTTAAGATTTAATGAACAATTATATTATAATGATTTGTATCTTGAGTTTATACAAGATAATCCTGACTTTGCTCCAAAGGCTAAGATGACTATATCCAGGACTTTGTTTTACAAATGGCTAAAAGCTTTCGCTGTGTTTAGAACAGGTCAAGAGCCTTCAGTTGGAAGAGATATGAATGGTAAATGGATTATAATTAATACTGATCCTAACACCCCAATAAAAAAAATAAATGAGTTGGAGTTCTGATTTTAAATGGTGTATAGAAAATGATTGGCAAGTTTACATAAAACCAATTAACACAGTAGAATGTGTTATTGCTATACGAAGAGGAGGAATAAGTGCAAACGGAAAAAATGTTTATTATAATAAAAAAACCAACGAAACTATATATTCAAAAGAACATTTAGGTAAAGTAAAATATTCAAAACAAAAGAAAGCAATGGAGAAGCTCCCTGAAGTTTACAAATATTTAAGAGAAACATATGCGAAATAATTCAATTCATTTAGCTATGTTAAATTCATATGAAATAATAACATATGAAGTTCCATTTTCAGAAATAAAAATTAAAGACGCTGAGTTTTTTGCACACGACATTACTAAAAAAGTAAAGCTAGAAGATATTGAAAACCTATTATTTTATTTTGAAGAAATTGAAGATTATGAAAAGTGTAGTAGATTATTAACTATTAAAAACAAATATAAATGATTGAATTGGTTCACAAAAAAGAAATAACAATGATTGATTTTTTAAACACTTTTTATGATTGGAATTTAAAACACACAGGTTATGATCACGAACATTACGATGCAAGTGGCTATACCAAAAAAAATAATACCTGTATAATGGAAATGAAATTTAGAAACAATCACTATGAAGATATGATGATTGAAAAGAAAAAATTTGATTGGTTAATGGAAAACGAAACAGTAGATTATAAATTTTATTTAGTACAAGATCCCACAGGTTTGTATATTTTTTGTTTAAATTATTTAGACTTCAAAACATTGCCTTTAAAAAAAAGAAAGTGTCCAAAAAAAACATTCTGGAAAGATCAGGGGATGACAAAAAAAGAAGTTTATCTTTTGCCAAAAAAAATGTCTCACATAAAAATTTTAAATAAATGAAATTTGAATTGAGAGATTACCAAAAGGACATTGTAAATAAATCAATACCCTTATTACAAGCTAATAGATTTTTGTATCTTGCCCTCGAAGTTAGGACAGGCAAGACACTTACGAGTTTGAGTATTGGTAACCTCTTGTCTGTTTCTAATGTTTTGTTTCTTACTAAAAAAAAAGCTATAACAAGTATAGAAAATGACTACAATAAACTTAATCCTAACTTTAGTATTACTGTCATTAATTACGAATCATTACACAAAGTAAGAGGTAAGTTTGATATGATAGTTTTAGATGAGGCTCACTGCTTAGGAGCTTTTCCAAAACCTAGTAAAAGAGCTAAACAAGTAAAAAACTTAATAGCTCTTTGTTCACACTCATCATCTCCGTATGTGATACTCCTCTCAGGTACACCTTCCCCTGAGTCTTATAGCCAACTCTACCACCAGGTATATGGTATACCAACAAATCCATTTAGAAAATATAAAAATTTTTATAGATTTTCTGATGATTATGTTAATGTTAAAGTTAGACCAATGGGTGGTGTACACATTAGAGATTATAGTGGAGGAACAGAAGATATTTTATATAAGATGCAACCTCACACCATATCTTACACACAAAAAGAAGCAGGTTTTAAAGTTGAAACAAACGAAGAAGTTCTATACATAAACACACCAGGATCAATAAAAAAAATAATTAAAGACCTTAGCACTCATAGAGTTGTGGAGGGTTCTGAAGAAGTCATATTGGCAGACACACCTGTAAAGTTAATGTCAAAAACACATCAACTATATTCTGGAACAGTTAAGTTTGAAAGTGGAAAATCAATGGTAATAGATTGTTTTAAAGCAGAGTATATAAAAAATAAATTCAAAGGTAAAAAAATAGCAATCTTTTATAAATTTACAGCCGAGCTTGAAGCTTTGAAAAATGTTTTTAAAGACAGGTTGTGTACAGATTTAGAAACATTTAACACTACAAACAAAACAATTGCTTTACAAATAGTTAGTGGAAGAGAGGGTATAAGTTTAAAAAGAGCAGAAGCTTTAATATATTATAACATAGATTTTAGTGCTACAAGTTATTGGCAATCAAGAGATAGGATGACCACTAAGGAAAGATTAAAGAATAAAATTTATTGGATTTTTAATAAAAACGGAATTGAAGACCAAATATATAAAGCAGTAACTAAAAAGAAGGATTACACTCTAAGACATTTTAAAAGGGATTTACTATCTTTATAAAATGACCGAGCAACAAATACAAGCTCAAAGAATAAGGGAGTTAGAGGATCAAGGTTACTATGTAATTAAATTAATTCAAACCAACAAAAATGGAATACCAGATCTAATTGCTATACCACCAAATTCAGATGTTTTATTCTCTGAAATTAAAAAAAAGAGAGGAGTTGTGTCAGCATTACAAAAATACAGAATGAAAGAACTTAAAGAGTATGGCATTAAAACCGAAGTATACAGAGGCAAATAGATTAGATTTTGAATTAGATGATTATTTTGTAAACCAAGTAAAAAAATTTGAACCCCTGGTAGCTGTTAGAATAGCAAAAGAAATTGATACAGTTACTGATTTAAAAAATACAAACGGAAGAATAGAAAACTTATCTTCTTATGTAAATGATAACAACGGAAAGGCAGTATTTTTTATGATTGATTATTTTGTGGAAGAAAATGGACCAATAGTTCTTATAGATATTTATCCCATTAGTTCAGATGAATATTTAGATCAAATAAATTTGAATAAACATATAATAAAATATAATGAAATGCAGCACACATAATGTTGATTCTATAATTCAAGTAATAGAAGAGGAAACAAATCTAAGTAACATATTACTTCCCACTAGGAAAAGACAATATGTAGATGCTAGAAGAATATTATACTTTCTACTTCGTAAAATATATCGATTAAGTTATCAAGAAATTGGAGATAAGTGCGGTGGCAAAAACCACGCCACTATTTTGCACAGTATAAAAGATATTGAATTTATGTGTAAAAGCGATTCTAATTTTAAAGAAAATTTTGATAATTGTAAATCTAGACTTTGGGGTGTGAAAACAGAAAAAGAATTATTGTTGGAAAAAATTGCTATATTAGAGAAAGAGTTATTAACAATTAAGCAACAGCGAAATGAAATATAATTATAACGATATAGAAAAAATTGTAGATTTTAAAACTTGGTCAAAAAAACAAAAATTAGACGAATTATTTAGAATAGATTCAGAAATGTATACAAATTTAGGCACAGATAGTTTGAAAAAAGATATTTCAAACACAAAAAGAAGATCAAAATCAATATACAAAGCTATTTCTAAAATTGATCCTATCGTGGGTAAAGGTTTAATATATTATATGGATAGACCTGTCTAGTTAATAAGTTAACTTTAATAAAATAAATATTTTTTGTAGTTTAAGACAACCACTATAAAAAATGTCTATAAACAAAAACAGCAGAAACTCTATAAATTACATCAATTTATTAATGGATAACATTAATAAGCTCACTGATGATATTTATGAATCCTTGATGGATGAGGATAATAATTCCCTAAATAAATCCATAAAAGAATTAACCTCCATATTGCGAGACACGCAACAACTAACGGAGGATGACTACTAATCAGAAATTAAAACAATGTAGGGTATGCAAAGAAAAAAAACCTATAGAAGATTTTAATAAGGATGGAAAATACTATAGAGGGGATTGTAAAAAATGCTATGTTGATACTAAGACCAGAAGAAGACTAGCGCTTAGAACTTGGTTAAAAAATTATAAAGAAACATTATCTTGTAGTGTCTGTGGATATTCTAAAAAAACACATTCAAATTTTTGTAGCAGAGCATTAGAATTTCATCACGATAAAAAAAACAAAAGTTTTTCAGTAAGCAATGGTGTGAATAGGGGTAGAAGTAAAAAGTCCGTGCAAAAAGAAATAGACAAATGTATTGTGGTATGCTCTAGATGTCACGCAGAAATTCACGCAACTTTAAAATAAACCTCCATTATCTAATAAACCTCCTCCAGATTTTTTTCTTGAATTTTTTGTTGACTTTTTCTTTTTAGGTTTAGGAATCTTTTTTATAGGAATACCTTTGTCACTAGAATCTTTTAATTTCTTTAAAGCTTTTACATTGTAGTTTACAACTGATCCAACTTCACTGGGTAGTAATCCTAAATTATACAGTAAATAAGCAAATGCATTACCTGCCATTTTATCTTGTGCTTCAGGAGTAAGCTCTTTAGTTTTTTTAGTAAATGTGTCAGTATATTTACCATTAACAGCCATTCTCATATACTCATATGATTCTACAGCTTTCTTTGGACCTATTCCTAACACACCCATCATATCAAAGTATGATTTTTTATCATTTACAAATAACTGATAAACTTCATTTGGATCTTCAGTGTCTTGAAATAAAGTTAAAACACTATTAACTAACTGAGTAGTTGGTGTATCTGTAATTGGAATGGGAGATAATATATCTTTAGCTACGTTTCCTATACGACCTTTAACTCTATTTTGAAATGCTTTTTCTTTATCATCTTCATCTTCGGCAGAAAGACCTGCTAATATTTGAGTAACTAATAATCCTAATCCTCCAAACACAGTAGTCTCAACTCCTAATCCTGCAATAGATTTACCTGAAGCAATTCTGTCTTCTTTACTTACATCGCTTCTGAACAATTGGTTTAAATCAGTATACATTCTTGTTTTTTGATTTAGTAGAAAATTTGCAAATGGAAAGAAAACTTTTCTAACTATCTGTTGTGTTGGTTTTTTGCTCGAAAATAAATCTCCTTGCAAATCTTGATCTGAAGTGTTTTGTTGTCTAGCCACTTGTTGTTGCGCATAATCTCCTGCTCTTTGATTTACTTTGTGATTTTTCCAATCAATACCTGCAGGATCTATACCTTGTTTTTTTAAGTCCGCACTGTAATAAGCTAACCAAGAGGCTTTAGCTGCGTACTTATCAGGGTTTACTAAAAACTTTTGTAGCCACCATTTTTGAACATCTACTATTGCATCTATTGCTTTTCCACGAGTAGAATTAGAAGCTTGTTCTAGTTTATTATCTAAACCTTCTAAGTTAGATATAGACTGAATACCACGATTAGCTATTTCATATCCTGAATTATTAAGCCAAGTATTAGCGTCTTTATTAGCTGCTGCTAAACCTATACCTCTCATAACTGAAGGTATATCTGTTATCAAATTAGTCATTGTATTAGCAAGAGGAGTTAATTGTTTGGCAAATTGAGTTACGCCACCTAAAACTCTTGATACTCCAAAACCAGCTAACTTATTAATTCTATTAAGTAGTTTTTTCTGATCAGCACCACCATAAGTTTTAGAGTCAAACTGATTTAATCCTCTTTTAGAATTTACAAAATTTTTAAATCTAGTAGTTAATAAATCTCTATCACTTGCATCTGGAACTATTTTTTCATAATTAGAATTACCCACAAAACCTTTTAACTGCTGTATACCAGGTGCAGTTTCAACATCGGTTATTGCATCTTTTAAACTATTAATATTAATAGAATCAAATCCAAGATTTAAATATCTACCAGCAGGTAATGATGAACCAGGTCTTTTTTCCATAAGCACTCCTGTTTCTTTATCATAAATAGTTTCTCTTGTTCCGACAAACACAGGCTCTCCTAATTCAGTTTCTGAATCTACTCCTTTAAGTCTACTAAAAGAGTCAGGAGTATAGTTTAAATCTTTACCTAATGTTCTGTTATAAACATTTAAAGAAGTGTTTTCTAAATCAGGTCTAAGTTTGGTCCACTCATTAGTCATCCATTCAACAGCTTCTTTGTTTATAGGATCTACTTTTGAATCAAGATCAGAAATTGTATTACTATCTTTTAAAACTTTATCATAAGCATTTTGATATAACTCTGCTTTTTCAGGATCAGATTTTTTTAGTTGATCTATGGTTTGTTTTACTAAACCCTTCCTTCTGTTAAATTCAGCTTTTTGCTCTGCCTTAGTTCCATCTAAAGTTCTTCGCATAAAAGCAAATATTCCTCTTTCTGTATTATTGGCAGCATCATTAAAAGGTGAGCCATTTGGATTTGTTTTACTTTCTCCTTTTAAAATTTGTTTACTACTAGGTTTAATAAATTTATCACTATATTCTTTAGCAATTTCATTAGCTATTTTTTCAGCTTTAGAAGAACCTTTTCTTATTTGAGCAAATCCTGAAAGCCTTTCAAATAATCTTGCTTTACTTTGACCAGCAAACATATTTTCAATTGTAAGTGGTAATTGACTTAAAAAATTATTCCAAGACTGAACTAACCCTTTTGGTATTAACTTACTACCTAAAGGTCTAGCAATTAATTTTTCATTTAAAGCTTCAACAGATCCCTTATTTCCTTTATCCATATTAATCATAGCCTCCATACCACCAGTAGTTTGGTTTGAAGAGAAATTGACCATCGCATCTAAAACTTCCATAGCTTGTTTATTATTCAACAAGTCTAAGTCTATATTCATAAACTCCTTAATAGTGTTTAAGTCTTTGGGCGAAAGGTTTATTGGTTCGCCTGTAAATGGATCAACTTTATTGTTAATCATTCCATCTACTATTCCTTGATAAACACTAAAAGCTTTTTTAATTCCTTTTTTTACTAAGTCTGCTTTTACACCCTTATCACTAGGAAGGTCTCCTAAATCCCCTGCTTTTTGTTCAGCAAGTATAGCTCTCATTTCTTCAAGAGTAAATTCATTTGAGTTAAGTCCAGTTAAATCTCTGAAAGATTCAGCTTCAGCTTTTTGTAATTTTTGTGTTTGTTGTTTTTGAGTCTTTTTTGTAAACTTGTCTACAGATTTTATATCTACTGCTTCAGCAACTTTGACTTCACCATCTTTAGTAGGTTTACTTGTTTTTAATCCTTCTACAATTTTTTGTGCCTCTGCATTGTATGCATCTATATCATTAACTAAGTTAGGATCTATTCTTAAAAACGCTTCTACTGATGTTGCTACTGTTCCCTCTGCATTTTTAGAACGAAGTTGTTTTTTTATTCTTTTCTTTAATGTATCAGCATCTTTTAATTTTTTAACAGCATTAGCATCATTGTTTACTTTTGTAACATAATCCAATACTTGCGCAACAGCACGAGAGTTGTTTAAGTTTACACCAGAAACTTTACTAATTAAACTGTTTGCTTTTTTGAGGGTTATTGTACCTGCTTTCTGTAAAGATTTTATAGCATTAGCCAAAGCCTTTCTTCTTGTTGTCTGGTCTTTTTTAGCATCCTTAGCCGCTTTAACTTCAAGTTTTATTTGGTCTTTAAGAGCTGCAGCTTCATCAACATTATTAAGTTTCTTTTTATTTTTTTTAGCATCAATCTGTCGTTTAGTAGGCGAAGGTATTTCAACGCCAAGCTTTTTATTAATTGCTTGAACCATCGCTTCTCTTTCTGAATCATTTGATTGCTCGTAAAGTTTAGACTGCTCTAAATAACTTATTGCATTATCTGCTTCTGATTGTCTATTATTTTTATTACCTCTTCTTTTATTACGCCCTTTGGTTTTGGTAACAATGTCATCCACTACCTTATCTACTCTAGCCTTGTTCACACTCATCACTTCTTTAGATGAGTCTTGTTCATTTACGAGTTCTTGGTCCTGTTCATTTTGGTTCTCGACACTTGTCTGTTGGCTAACGCTACCTTGCGTGGAGTCGGAACGTGAGTCTCTTTTTCCCACTCGCTGCAATTCCACGTCACTGGTTTGTTCGCTTTCTTGGCTGCTGCCATCATCTGATAGCACTTTCTCCTTTGTTTGTTGTTCTTGAATGGCATCTTGTTTTTCTTTTATTAGTTTATCTTGTTCTTTTAAAATATTCTCTTCAGACTCTATAATAGCAGGTAAGTTTGCTCTTAACCTTACCTTGTTCTCTGCTTTTAAAGAAGCTAAAGCATCATCTTTAGTTACATTAACATCTGTAGTTGTTTCTCCTCCAGAAGCTTCTATAGCTTGAGCAGTGTCTTCTGCTTTTAAAACTTCAATTTGCTTATCAACATCTTCTATTTTTTTATCTACATCTTTTTTTAATGGACCTTCAAGCTTGTCTCTTTGCTCCATTAATTTTCTTCTTTGATTTAATAACGCAGCTGCTGCTTCTTGATTGCCACTCATAACCACAGAACCTTGAGTTTGATTTAAGGCAGTCTGCATATTGTATATTTCTTGGTAAACTTTTTTACCATCTTGCACTGACATCTGACCAGAGTTTACTAACTGTGCAATATCTTTTTCTATATTAGTGCTTTGTGTTGCAGCTCTAATTAAATCTTTTCGTTTATTATTACTTAATAATTTTTTAGAACCAATACCAGAGGTTGCGCCAATAGTAAGAATTACAGTTTCTAAAACATCTCTATCAGATGTAGATTCATTTAGAATTTCACGACCTACTGCATCATTTGCTAAACCATTAAGGGCATTTCCAGTAAAAAGAACAGGTAACTCTTCCACAAAAAGTTCTTTAGCATTTTCCTTAACTAAGTCTTTTACTTTCTCTTGGAACACTTTACTACTTACAACACTTTTAGGCTTTAACGCTAAGTCTCTTAATATTTTTGGGAAACTTTTAGTTGCTTCAAGAAGTTTTGTATTTCCACCTGCTAACCCTGAGAATATACCATCTAAACTAGCTCTACCATTACCATATAATATAGCTCTTTCAGCTGCTTCTTGCTCAGAAACACCTGCTTCCATTAACTGGTTTTTAATATCACTAACTTCACTAGCAACAGTAGACATATATGAAACTGCTCCCATTCCTATACCACCTGGTACAGTAGATTTAAGTCCAGCTTTTTTAATTCCTTTTTGAATAGTTTTAGTTGCCCATTTACCACCTTTTATTAAGCCTATTAAATTAACAATAGTGCCTGTTAGTCCTTGAGTAATTGATCCTGCTGACCATTCATATGAATAATTAGGAACTTTTTTAGCTAATTCATTTACATTTTTTACCTCATCATTACTTAAAATACCAGCCATCGAAACCATTGTATTAAGATCTACAATATCTCCATCGGGAGTAACACCTACTTCAAGTGGTTGACCTTTCCAATTTATTGTAACAGGTTTTAATTTTTCAACTGTTCTTCTTTCAACAGGAGATGTATCAAGAGCTCCATCCGCTGTTCCAATTTCGTTATTGAGTGTAGAATCTAAAACTTCATTTATTGCTCTTAACCCTTCCATTTCAAAACCAACTAAGTTTCCACCCTGTTCAACCCAAGAAGGTATTGCTCCGAGAATTCCTCCTAAAAATTTTACACCACTATCGACACCTGTTTTTACAACAGTGTTATAAAGTCCTCCTGCAACATCACCATCTCTTTGGTTTATAATATACTCTTCTCTTCTATTTTTTTTAGCATCTTCCGATCCTTCAAGTCTTGGAAATAAATTTATAATATTATATTGTCTCGAAATGTTTTTTACTTGGGCAGCTTTTAGTTTTGACTGCATACTTAAAAGCTGTTTTCTTTTTTCTGGGGTTTGTTCAAATAAAAGTTTATTTTCGATTACAGCAATATCATCTTGTATTTCATTTCCTATACTTGATACATAAGCAGATAGTTTTTTGAAATTTCTTTTATCATTTAAATAATCGTTTTCAGAATCACTAACAAATAAATCTTGCATTTGCTTGTACACAAATCCATCTTTTTTTGTGTTTTCTCTTTCCCAAGCTTGATAGTCTGAAACATCAATATCAATTTGATCAAGTAATTCAGGATTAACAGTTTTAGCTTCTTCTATTTCATTATACTCCTCTGCAGACATAAATAGTTTTTGAAACCAATTTAAGTCTTCGTCTTTTACTTCTGGTGTGATATACATAACACCACTTGGTGTTTTTCTATTCCCAATAATCATCCCATCATCCGTAAAGGATAAATTAATATCACCTTTAGATGCTTGGTATTTTTTTAACAAATCAAATCTATTAATTGCAACTTTTTTTTCTGTATCTTCAATGCCTTGAGTAAGTTTAGAAAAATCTGGCATCGCATTTTTTTTATTATACAACTCTTGAGCAGCACTCCTAACAGGATCATTTGACAAATTGTCCATTTGCATTAATTCAGATTTAATTGCAGCTTCTCTGGCATCAATTTCTCTGGCATCAATTCCATAAGGGTTATCTAGTCTAGCTTTTTTAAGTTTTTCTAGATCTTCTAATCTGTCAATTTCATCATAAAAAGTTTTTTGGTCTTTAGGAGAAAGTTGAGAAAAAGGAACATCCCCAACCATAATAGAATTTAATTCTACATTGTTATTTAGCAGATTTCCAGATTCCAATAAGGTATCTGGTGTTTCTTGAATTGGTGTAGTGCCAACCATATTTTCCTCTTCCCCAGAAGAAACGACATTTTGGTCTTTTTTTTTTAATGTACCATCATCTACTAAACTTTGAGCACGTTGTCCATATTTTTGAACAACATCTTTACCACTAATTTCTGTACCATTAGGACTAATATAAAAAGCTTCAAGATCAAATTGAACTTGAACTTCTTCTTTAGGCTTTTCTTTTGGGGTAAGCGGTTTGTCTGTTGGAGTTAAAGTACCCCCATCAATTAAACTTTGAAACTTATCGCTATATTTTGTTTTAGCCTCAGCTTCAGTTATAACTGTTCCGTTAGGAGTTTCAAATAAAACTTCATCTTCCATATTGTTCTTTTATTGTATTGGTATTCCATATTCATCTACCTCAACTCCACCTTCTGTGTTTCTTGTTCTAGTTCCTGCAGCTTGTCCAGGTAAACTTTTTAAAGCTTCGGTCATTGCTGCTTCTACTAAGCCTTCATTACCTAAATCATCATTACCATCCCTAAAAATTTCCACTCCACCTTTTTTAACAATTATTTTTTCACCAATAGAAATAATTTTAATATCACCTCCTTGACCAGCTCCTTGTAGTGAAGCCATATTATTAAATTTGCTTTGTAAAGTTGCAGCCAATGCCTTAAACTCTGCCTTTGTGTCATTAAACGTATTATTTACTAAGTCTTTATATGAATCACTAGATTTTATATCAGCTAATAATGTTGGTCCACCCTTAGACACTGCAGTTGCTAAACTTACAGCAGGAACTTCTGCAACATCAACTTCTTCTTGAGTTTTAACAGACATATCTCTATTACCCTTTGTATTGAATGTACCCGTTGGGTTATAGCTTTTGTTTTTTAATTTATAATTATCTCTTGCTTTTTGAACAGAAGTTTGATCATCTCTACCTTTAAACAATTCGTACATTTTATCTTCGTACTCTTCTTTTGAAACAGGGATAAATTGTGGTTCATAACCTGTCATACCTTTTCTTAAATTCGCTTGTTCTTCCTTTTTATACTTAGGATTAGGATTCATTAAAGTTACTTCAAATGATTTAAATACACCATCTCCTTTATCTACTTGATAGGTTTGACTAATTATCAACTCATCACCACCCCTGTCAGGTTGTTGTTTTTCAGAAAGTGTTTTGTTAAATTTAAATCCACTCTTAATCATTAAATTTTCAGTAGCAGCTTTAACCTCTTGATCAGTTCCACCATAACTTATTTCTACTTGTTTAAATAAATCAACTCCAGAATCCAGTTCTGCTTTAGCCTTTGTTTTAGTTTCTCTATATGGATCAAATTGCTTTATTGCTTCACCTGTTTCTAAGCTCCTAGGAAGTTTTGCATCAACCGCACCTCTAACTATACCACTTGCAGCTTGTTTGTGTTCATCTGTAGTTTTTACAACTAATTGACCATTAGCTTTGCTCAACTCCATTTCAATATATTTTGGAGCTAAAATAGTTTTCATAATTGGTTTACCGTCTTTATCGTAACCATCTAAAACACTTACACTTATTTTTTCATCAATGTTAATAAATTTCCCATCAACCTTTCCTGTTTTAGTTTGATTAGGATCTAATTGAACAAATTGTCCATTATAATTATCGGTTAATGTACTGGATATTGCTCTATTATTTGGCAATGTATTTTCAATAAACGTATCAGAATACTGTTTAAACATTGGGTTTCTTCGAATATTATCTTCTCTACTTCCACCAGTAAATCCAGCCATATCTACAATAGTATCAAATTCAGCTACTTTAGCTGGATCAAAAGCAGCATCAACAGAACCCTGTACATCAGTTCTTGACCAACGAGAATTCTCTTTATTAAGCATACCCATAACACTAGTTCCACTTATGTTTGTATTAATAATTGGATCACCATTCTCATCTTCTATTCTTTTTTGTAATCCAGTAGCTGAATCATATTCTGTTTTATAAACATTAACAATACCCATACCATCAGGTCCAGAAACTAATTCAGTGTTTTCTAAATCTTGAATTAAAGATTGATACCTTTGCATTGCTGCCTCCCCATCTCCTGCAACTGGAGGAACTACAGTTCCATCTGCTTTAGTGTAGCCCTGTGCTCTTTTAATAGTTTCTTGCATTTCTGCTTCAGCATTATCTATTTTTCCCTTAAAAGCTTGCCAAGTTTGTTGTTGGTTGCTTTTAAAAATATTATAATCTCTAACTGCAAATGGTCCTCCTAAACCAGAAGTTACTATTTCTTGCTGAGTATAAGCATCTTGAATAAAATTATCTAAATTTTTTAAAGTGTAATTGGCTAATGTAGTTGTACCAGGTACAACAGCAGTAATATCACCGCCTTCCTCTTCTGCCTTAGCTCTTAAAGCTCTAAGGTCTCTAATATCTTGTGCGCTACTTTCTTTAAATTTTTGACGAGTTTCAGCCTTAGCAGCTACATCATCAGCTATTCCTTTTCCTAATTTTGCTAATCCAGCTGCTAAAGGATCTGGTACAGTTACACCAGATTTTAACCCTTGTTCGACCTTGAATTTAGCAATGTCTAATCTATCTGCCATATTTTAGTTTTTGTTAACCAAGCTTGTAAGATATTCTTCTATTGAAATTCCAAGTTCTTTGGCTTTCATCTTTGCTTGTTGTAAATCTATTTTTGAAAGACCTTTAGCTAATCCAGATTCATTAAAAGATTTCCCATCACCTATACCTGTAAATCCTGATATTGCTCCTAAAACATCTTTACCTACAGCTCCAACTCCACTCATAAAATTACCTAAACCACTTCCAGTTCTGCCCTCACTTATTAAGGCTCTATACTCTTTGTTGGACAAATCACCTAAAGCATTTACTTCGGCTAAAGCAGCTTCTTTAGTCATACCCCCATCTACTTTTTGTTGTGCTAATCTTCCTTTTGCACCACCACCAAAAGCACTAGTTAAGCCACTAAATGCAGATACACCTGCTGACATTACATCAGAGATACCTGCTGCTTTTTGTTCATCAGCAGTTTGTTGCAACACATCCGCTTCTAATTGTTTTTCAACAGATCTTTCATCTAACATTTCAGAAACTAATTCTCCTTTTCTATTACCTTCTACTGCCGCATCTTTTTCTTGATCCATTATAATACCAGCAAAAGTATCAGCTTGTTTAGATCTTTGTTCGTCTTGAGTCGCTTTTATTTTACCAGCTGTTGCTTGAACACCTCTTTGGTCTCCTTCAACTGCTGCTTCTAAAATAGTGCTACCATCTAATGTGGTTGCTTCGTTTGCTTTATCATAAATTTCCATAGGAACTTTAAGTGCCTCTAATCTATTTTGCTCCAGTTCTGCTTTAGCATCTGCCGCTAATTGATCTGCTTCATTACTTAATCTCCCTGCCATCCTTGCATTTGTTTTTCCTGCATCAATTTGAGAAAACCCTTTGTAAGCCATACTACCTACCGATAAAACTGCTGATGTTACTGCTGCCATATTATAATATTTTTATCATTTCTTTATTGTATTGCCCTGCTTCTGAATAACCTTCTTCTTTATACACTTTAATTAAGCTATCTGATTTTATCAGAGCATATGCATATTTACAACCACTTAATTTTAATGTGTGTGTTAAAGTAGTTATTAATCTTTTTAATGCTTTCTTCCTTTTAATTTTTTGTTTATATTCAAAATTAGAAATAATCCAATCACACCATCCTGTTTTAGAGTTGGTTACATATAAAAATCCTGCACACACTGGAATTTCATTGTCATAAACAATAAAACCACCCTCACCATCCTCTGGTAAAAAATCTTTTGGAGGCGGTGTCCATCTCCAATCTTTCCACCATTTTACTAATATGTTATTATAATCAGTTTTATTTAATTTTCTTATAGTAAAATCCATTTAAGCAAAGATACAAAATCTAAGGAAAACTTTTGAAGACTTGACTATTAACTGAAAACAACTCTGTTGCAGTGGTATTTGTGTTAGTTAAAGTAAATTCTAAATAATATCCCAACATACCATATGATTCAGCTACTGGGTTTTTTAAATACAATATTAAATCACCTGCAACAGCATCTGCAACAGGAGCTCCAATAGTAATTGAGGTCCTGTCTTCACTAATTGCAGTCACTTGTCCTATTTCTTCAATAGTAGTTCCGTTAACTTTATAAGCTGTATCGTTTACAGAAAGAATAGAATCAACAGAAAAAGTAAAAGTTATTTCAATTGGAGGTGCAGCTACACTTCCAGTTACAGTGCTGCAAGTTCCAATACCCTGAGTAGATCTTAAATTTAAATTTTCTTGGTTTTGATTATATCTTATAAAACTAAAATATGAACCTTCCTTTTGAACAAAATAATCTGCAGCTATGCTTCCTGCTTGTAAATCAGTTACAAATGTAGCACCCCAACTTGAATCAGATTCTAACTCTATAGTTTTAAAAACTTTGGCTTCAAGAGGCGAATCATTAATAACTCCTGTAATTGTTGAATTATAATTTACTTCATAATACCTATTTCTAACAGGATTAGTGTTGTGCCTATATAAATTTCCATTAAAAAAAGTATACAAATATTGATTCATTCCCATTATGTAATCAGGAAAATAACTGTAAAACGAAGGAAAACCTTGTACGTCTGGACTATATGTTAATGTATAATTTGGCATAGTTTATTTTTTAAGGTGTTGGACCTGTACAATTTCCAGTTGCAACAACAACTCCATTAACTGTTTGTATATATTTAGAATTACCCATTTTATAATATCCATCTAATAATATGTTTGTTCCAGTATTATCATTAAACACCCAGTTACCTAAAGTAGGATATACAATTGCTGAATTATTTCTATCTACATAGTTTTTAGCAAAATAATATACTTGTGTAGTTGATTCACAAGCTGTAGTACTTGAATTAAAAGATGATGAAAACGAATGTAATGCTTCTGGGCATTTAACATCTAAATTAAATTGTGTTCCAGAACAAGGTCCAAGAACGTCAACTCTAAGAGTAGCAGGTAGTTGATTTGGTTTAGGAATTACAATTGCAGAGTAGCTGTTTGCGCCTCCAAATTGAGCATCACCTGTATTTATAGTTTCAGCCTGAGTTCCATTTTGCACCCAACTACCTCCTGAAATACTATCAAAGTAATTATATGTAGTAGTGTTAGGTGCAGTTGGCACACAAGAATTACTAGTACCTAAAATAGTAAATGCATTATTAACTGAACTTGTAGTTTTAATTCTGCCAGGACTAGGAACAGTTGCTGCTACTGCATTGTAATAAGTTCCATCATATAAAACTCTAATACCATCAGGAATACCTTGAGGATTAAAGTAAACAATAGTTGCTCCTACATCAGATGCTGTGCTTCCAATGTTTATATCTAAACTATAAACTCCTTGATTACCACCAGGTATATTTATAGCTCCACACGGTGTTCCACAAGTTGGACAAGTTGCTGCTGCCGATAAAGTTCCTCCTGCTTGTTCTCTGTATGTAGAAGTTCCATTTACTTGATAAAATCCATCAGTAGCTGGTGTTCCAGTGTTATCAGAATAGACACCAGAAGTCGTAGCAAATGTAGTTCCATAGTCAATAAAATAAGATCCGCTAGTTTGAGAAACACAACATAAATCATTTGCAGTGGTGTTATAATCTAATGTAACACCTATATAACATCCTGGACAAGCTGTAACAGCACCTAAAACACTCCCACTCATTTGTCTATATGAATTACCATTTGGTTCACTGTACCAGCCATCTGCTGCTATAGTACTTAAATTTACATCAGTAAAAATATTTGTAGTAGTAGTAAATGTTAATCCTGTTGGAAAATAATACAAAGTTGCTGTTTGTGTTAAACAACATAAATCACTTTCGTTAGTAGAAACATAATCTAAATTATCCGTAGTAAAACAATCAGCGCATATAACAGAAGATTGTAGTAATCCACTTACCTGTTCTCTTGATTGACCTCCAAATTGATAAAAACCATCTGCCGCTTTAATCGTAAGGTTAACATCATCATATACTGCAGTAGCAGTTAAAAAATCAGTTGAATCAATAAATTTATTTACTACACTCATATTTTTATTTATTTATGGACAACAATCAGTATAATTAAAGTTAAAAGTAAAACTAACTCCTGCGCCTCCAGAGTATGTTAAATCAGCTACCACGCAAGGACTAGATAAATTGTTTCCAGATGTTAAATAATTTCTTAAACCAATACTTCCAAAATTACCAAAACCATTATCCTGTGTGTTTCTAAGTTCTAAAGTATTTGCACCACCTACAACAAATGCAGGATCAAATGTATAAGTAACCATATTATTTAAAGGACATACAAAATCAGAACTTACAATATTAGCAGCTCCATTTAATGTTGCAAGAAATACAGAACCATTTTGTGCCATTCCGTTTAAATCTAATGCTCCTATATAATTGTTATTTAAATATACGTCAAAATTATCGTCTGTAATTGCATTGCTGTTACAAACCTGGAAAACTAAAGTTCTATCTGGGCAAACTGGTGCAGTAGTTCCGCAATCGCAACAAGCTGAACTAGCACTAGAAGCATTGTAACACATTTCAATTGGGGTAGCCACTCTATAATCCCATACCATATATAAATAATCATCATTTGCGCTATTATTGTAAGTAAAATTAGCCTGATAAGTAGTAGCGTTTATAGTTGTTACTGGTGTAGCTGTATTTAACAATGGTATTAATGTTGTTATATCTGCTTCATTGTAATTAGTATTAGATATTAAATATTTAAATTTATCTGCTAATGGATCAAAAACAAATGTATCGCCAGAATTTTGTAAATTTTGCATTGATATTGTAGCACCATCAGCTGGAATTATTCCAAAGGATTGTGGACCAGTTAAAGGCGCAAATAAAGAAACTCCATCAGATTCCAATAATACATTATTAGTGTTATAAGGACTAGTTTGTGTAGAGTTTGACCATTTGTATCTTACTGTCGAAGTTAAACCTGCATCGCCATTAGAATTAATAACAATATTTTTAACAGTAATACTTTCAGTTGTCGGACAACCAAAGTTTAATGAGTATGTAGCTGCCGATGGTGTAACAGTAATTTGAGCAATAGTAGGAAATCCTTGATCTTTATTCCAAGTAATTGTACCACTTCCGCTTATTGTTTGATTAACTTTTACAATACCATTATAATTAACTACTAACACTGCAGAACCACTATCAAAAGAATAAACACAAGCTATATCACCAATTAAAGATGTACAATCAATATTAAAAGATACAGCTGTGCTCGAATTAGTTTGTCTTAACTCATAACCACAGTCTCTTTCAATAGGAACAACAGGAACAAAAGTGTTATTATTAGATAAAACAAATTCATTCATATAAGGATCATATCCACCTAATTTTTGTGTTTCAAAATTAGTAGTAAATAAATCTCTAAACCAACTACGCATACCTTGTTGAGATATAACAGTTAATCTATCTGCGCCTGCTTTTAATCCACCTGAAAGTCTTAATACAGAACTACGTTTAGCATCTGTAAAATAAACATCATATCCATATGATGTAAAGCTTTCTGGATTATTACTTATACCGTATTCTTCTAATCTAGCTAATTGTGTTCCTAAAACCTCTGGTGTAGAAACAATAGCACCTCCTGCTGCTGCATCGGATAATAAGTTTTTTTCTACTAATACAGATGAAATTTTATCTTCTTGTAAAGTTAAAATATCTGTTTGTCTAGCGTGTAATTTTCTTATAGGACCATAAGAACTTTCAAGAGTTTTAAAATTAGACAATGATAAATTAAATTGGTTTAATTTATTTACATTGGTCTCTTGATTATAATTTCCACTATATGTTATATCTGAAAATCTTAAAGCTTCTTTATAATCTTCTTGAGATACAGCAGTAACTTTTTCTCCTAAACTAAATGTCGGTCCATTTAAAGAGTCTAATACTCTATTAGATTCTACTCCATTTCCAAAAGTAAAGCAATTAAAAAATGTAAGATTTACTACCGCAGGTAATATAGCAGTTTGGTTTTGATCTGTAGGATTTAAACCTGATTGATGGTAGCCTCCTGTAATATCAAACACTTGTTCATTTTCAAAATATGTCTCTGTGTTTGCTTCTTCTGGCTCAGTTTCAAAAACCATTAAAGTTGTTGCTCTTTGAACTATTATATCTATTGCTCCATAAGAGTTTCTTTTATTAGGAGATCCACAAGTTGGTGTACCATTTTGCCCTATTAAATACATTTCACCAGTAGCTGCATCTTGTTGAAAAGAATAATAAGATTGTCCACCAGTAGCCAACGAAGTAAAGTAAGGATATAATGTAGAGGGTTGATTTATATTATTAATAGTATCATCTCTGTTATCAGGATGTTTTCCATTTGTTAAATCAATATTATCTCCTTGAACAAATGCATATAGACTATCATAATCTTGACTAGATGTAAAAGTTTTATCATATCTATATTCTCTACTTCCACACTTACTTCCTCTATGATTTCTTTTTTCAGATAATTTTATTTGTACGATACTTCCAGCAGGAATTGTATATGGTATAAAAGCATCAGTAGGTCCAGTAGTATCTGGATTAGGAATAGAAACACTGGCTCTTACAGCACAACGAGTGCCTTTACAGGTCTTTCTTCCGTAATTAATTAATGCATTTTCAGGTAATGCAGCAGAAAACCCAGAAGGTCTTAATTGCATATATACACCACCTGGTTGTGCGCAAGTATCATCTACAAATGTACCATCGCTATTTCTTTCGCATAAAAAGTTTTCTACTTGAGATTTATAATCTAAAACTTTAGTAGTTGCGCAACTAACAACTACACCATTAGTATCGCTTTTTACTCTTAAAGTATCATCAACAACTACTTTACTTTTATTATCTCCTTCTAATTTAAACCAGACATTACCTGTTTCTTCCTCTTGAAAAAAGATATTAGAAAAAATAGTTCGGTATAAATCTTTAGATGGTTTTAAAACAAACTTATATTTAGTTGCCCAATAAGGGGGATAGCTTGATAATGTAACTTTTATGCTGTTTTTAGTAATAGAATTTTCACAAGGTACATATATTGTGTTGTTAGTATCAACCAATGCAGTTGAAGCTCTTCCGTATTCATCTTCATAAACAATACCCACTTCGTAATCTCTATCACTTTTTAAACTACGTTTAGAACTTTCCAAACTATATAATAATTCAGATTGAACAAATGTAAAATATTCATATGCATACACTCCTGTAGGAGCTGGAGGCGTAACTGTACTGTCGTATTCTTCATATTTTTGAGCAGTCAAAGTAATTGAAAATATATTGCTACCATTTGTTGAACCAATAGATATTCCTTGAGGACTTCCTGAAATACCAAACCCTACTTTCTCCCAACTGGTTTTAGGAACTATTACACAATTAAATTGATCTGTTAAAGAAGTACCTGATGTACACCCTGTAGAACATTGTGTAGGATAGCAACTAGATTGATTAGGTGCAACAAATTCAGAAACAGCCTCAATAAACCCTGGACTGTTAACTAAATCAAAAGCAGTAGCAAAGTCTTCTTGAATATTATATAAAAATGTAGTATCAAATTCATTCAAAGGTTCTGTACCATCAACATAACTTGCATCTCCAGAAAACCCAGAATGATCTATAATTAATGCAAAACCTATTTGAGCACCTTCTTTTAATTCTAAATCAGATGCATCGAAAGTTGCAGTTGCATTAAGAACATTTTTACTAGAATCAATAGTATAATCAAAAGCAGTTAAAGTAGCACTTATTTCGTCAATTATTAAATCTTCAGCAATAAGTTCTAAACCATAATCTAAATATATATCTTGACCTGATTCATTTGTAATATCATAACCATCTACATAATTACCATACATTAATCTATTACCCATAATAGTTTGTGCTTGAGCAATTCTAGGAACATTATCAAAAAGTCTTAGAAGTTGAGCTTCAGGCAATACAGTGTATATTTTTTGATTGGTAAATTGAATAGTTTGAGTAATATTATCTAACCATCCTTGATCAACTTTATTAAATTTTTCAATTACATTTACAGTAGTACTAGTTGTAAATTTAAATAAAACATCAACTCCAATAACATTTTTACCCCCTGTGTTAAAAGAAACAATTGTACTATTAAAAGCATTTGTCATTCCAGTATTATCGTAAGTAGCAAAATCTAATTTAAATGGACCTGGTTGAAATGAGATTTCAGAAAAAGGAGATAATGCAGAATATTCATTATCTTCATATTGATAACGATAAGCAAAAGAAATCATTATTTCTTCCATATAATTTTCACCACCACCTTGTTGTATTGGTTGTAATGTAGGCGCAAACAAAGGAGGAGCAACTATAACTCCTACGTCTTGTTCTGTAATTTGATCTACATCATTTATAGGAAAAGGATAAGTTCTACTAACATTAATTTTTCTGGGTGGATTTTTGTTGTCTGTAAAAAACAATAACCCATCAATAATATTTATACCTGTAACTAAAAATTTATTGTCAAAATTTAAAACACTTGTAGAAATAACGTGATAAAAAAGAACATTATTAGAAGTGTTAAAAGAAACAATCATATCAACTACTCCTGTAGAAGAATTTACGTTGGCAGGATCGTTTATAAACCAATATAGAGTTTCATTACCACCGTCTTCAAATGCTCCTATACATTTAGCTTCAGAACTTAATGGTAAGTTTTCATAAACTAAAGTAGTTAATTTGGTATTACCTAAAGAATTTTCAACTGCTCCAATTTCAGTATTTTCAGTAGAACCTAATCTACAGTTTAAAGCATCAATATATTCGCCTTGAGGAACTAATCGTTCATCAACGCTTTTATTCATTTTACCTTTAATAAAATTTCTGGTGAATTGTGCCATTTATTTTATCCATTTATCTTGCCCTCTTAGATTCATTAAGAGTCTTCCAGGGTGTATGTTACTTAATCTCAATTTTGCATTTCTTAATAATGCAGATTTTTCTTTTCTAGCTCTATTAATTATGTATTCTTGAACCCCAAATTTACTAGACAAAATGGTATATTTAATGTATGAGTAAATAAATTCTTCAAATAATTTGTTTAAATTTATTTCTGAATCAACCCCATTTTTCATTCCATCTGAAACATATTCAATTACAACTAATTCATTCGAAACACCAGAACTGAAATTAATTACACCAGATGCTTTGTCAATTTTAAATGTAGGATTAGAATTTGCTGTTTCAGTATTTAATCCAAATCTAGATCCAATATTATAATCAAAGTACCACATCCCATTTATAAAATACCCTTCATTTCCGTTTTGTGGACTTGCCGAATTTAAATAAATGGATTTTTTTGTTTTATTAATTCTATCTACATCAAGAGTAGAATTTTCTGGCTTTAAAATATTCCCATTTTCATCAAACAATATTCTACAATCGTTATCTTGTAAATAAGCACTACTCCAATTTGTTTGAATATTTTCAGTAAGAGGCATTAATAATCCATTTTTATACATTGATATTCTAACCCAATTAACATAATCAGGTGGCAATACAAATCTTAATTGATCACAAACGCTTAATTCTAAAATTTTAATTTCTTTCATTGCATCGTAATTCAATTCTTGAATTCCTCTTTTTGCGTGAAATAAAATATTATATTTTTCTACATTATTTATAAGTTTATCATTACCAACATACATTAATATAAAATTAGTTACAATTTCATCTAAAGAAATATATTGATAAGAACCCCAGTTAGAATTTGTAGGAACAGTTCCTGAGTTTTCGTAGTATTGATAGTCTGTTATATATGCCATATCTTATCCTTCTTCTGTGTTATTTTCTTGTTCTTGTACTTTTCCAAATTCAGCAACTGCCATTTCTCTAATAGATATACCAGCGTATTGTAATATTTTATTTACTAAATTTGGTTCGTCTGACTCAGGCAATTCAAAATTTTGATAATCTGCTGCACCTTCATTAAAAATAGGTTCGCCTCCAGTTAAAGCATCAAAATAAGTCCAATTAGGATCATTTGGATAACGAACATATTGGCTAATAATAGATCCTGGAACATTTAAAGTTGTTGGATATACAGTTATTGTATTTCCAATTGCCGATGATGTAGCACCACCTAAAACATATGCAGGATAAGTTATATTAGGTGTTGTTAATGGTGAACTATTGAGATAAAATATTTTGTTTTGAGAAACTCTTTCAACTTCTCTAATACCTGTATTATTAACAATTGCATAAGTTTGACCGTTTGCAGTATTTACATTTGCTGATAACTCTAATTGAGTACTACTAGTTATACTAACAACAAAAGCACTATTTCCTGTATTTGAAGTATTCAACACTAACATACCTGGCTGTACACCATCTGTTGTAAAATCTGCATTTTGATCAATTAATCGGTCTGTTTGAGCTATAGTTGAAGATCCAGTACTTATACTATTTGGATAATAATTTATTTTGTTTATTAAATAATAATCATTTGGTAAATCATATAAATTAATACCAGGGGTATTAGAAACCAATGCTTTTGTTTCTGAAAAACTATCAACTACTTCAATTAAACTTTTTACTATATCTGCATAGCCACTTCCTGAAACTCTTGAGTTTTGTTTAATAAGCCAAGAATTATACTGATAAAAATAATCTTCAAAAATATCTAACTGTGCTTGTTTGGCATACAAATTAAAATCACTAGGTGTTATATAACCATAGTTGTTTTTATTTGCTATAGACATTACTGTTGCCCTTACTGTATTTATACTCATAATGTAATTCTATTTATACAAAGATACGAAAAAAAAAGAGGCTTCTTTTTTTTGAAGCCTCTCTTACAATTTAATAAACTTTTATATGTTTTATGCTATACTTAAAGCAATAATTTTTACTGCAGGAGGAATAATTTGAACAGGAACAACTGGTCCTGATACAGCTCCTTTTGCAGCTACTTCTTGTGCTTCTTGTATTGCTCCCAATACATAAGAGTTGGAAACTAAATCTGTAGTAGTGCTAATACTTATAATATAATCATCTACATAAATTTTATTTAATATAGAAGTGTCTTGTTGAACAGAAATTATTTTATCTGATGAAACATAAATTGGTTTACTTTTTGAACCTGAATACACAACAAAAGTTTCGCCTACTGCCATAATATCCACATCTAAAGTTAATCTTACTTCGCTATCAACTGCCATTACTTTTGCTGAAGTATTATCAGTTGTGTTTACTACAAAGTCACCAACATTCACAACTCCTACAAAAGTTTGTGAGCTATCTACTAAATCAAAAGCTGGAGCTGCAATGCTAAATGCATCATCTACATTTCCAACTGCATTAGAAAAAATATCAGCGTCTAAAGTAAAAGATTTTCCTTTTAAAGGAACACTAGAATTTCCTGAATCTAAAGCAGTTACATTTGCTGTAGCACTTGTTACTGAATTAGTTACAATATCTCCAATAGCAATAGTATTAAAATTTTCACTACTATCAAAAAGCATATTAGGTCTAGCAATAATAAATGTATCACTAGCATCAATTGTTTGTCCTGAAATTTGTAAATTGTTTTCGTCAGTTACTGATAAAACAGTAGCTGCATTGTTTTGTACCGTATTATATAATACGTCATTTGCTTGTACACCAATAGTTACAAAATTACCTCCAGAAACTGTAACAGTAGTTCCAGTTGATGCGGTGTTTGTACCTGATGTTAAGGCTTCGTTTGTACCTGTCGCAAGTACTGATTGAGTACCGCTGTCTACTTCAGTAGAAACAGGTATAGATATAAGTTTTGACATAATTTTAAAAAGTTTATTAATTATTTTTACAAAGATAACAAAAAAAAAGCACTCTATTTCTAGAGTGCCCTTTTCTGTTTGATTGGTTAGTCTTCTTTTTTCTTTAATCTATTTTCTAATAATCTTAAAATTTCAACTCCTTCATCACTTTGAAAAAACGATGCTAAAATAAACAAAGGATCTTCTCCATAAGGAATAGTTAATAATTTCTTTTTATTATTTTTTAAATTATAATATATGTCTTTTTTATTTTTAATAACCAATAAGTTACTAGATATAAATTTTGAACATTTATTTTGTAAAATTAATAATGGATCATTAAGTGATTCTAAAAAGTCTTGAGGGTATCTTTTTGCAAATAACCTAATATCTCTTTTTAATTCTGAAGTAGTAAGTCTATCAACATTAATACCCATTACAACTCTACCGATAGTTTCCATTAGTTCAAGACTTAAATCTTTAGCAGCTACTTGAGCATCTAATTCATAATCTAAATAACTAATATCTTCAGAAGCATCTTTTTCTGTATTTACTTCCGTAAACAACATACCATTAGAAGGATGTAAAGATAAAAAATGTTGTAAAATTTGATTTTGTTTTGGAACGAATAAAAATCCGTTTTCAAATACAATAGGCTCTAAAATTGCATTACCATCTTGCTCATCTTCAAATGGAGATTTTTGATTTTTAGCATATCTTAAAGGTCTGTTATTTCCAGTCTCTTCATCAAAATATAATAAAGGAGATCTTCTAGAGTTTCTAGCTGGAATCATAAGACACAAAGGTGTTTCGTCTCTTAGTAATTTGTAAGTTTTGTCCACAAGGACACTGGTTTTATTTTTTTTCATTTGATTTAATTTAAAATTTATAAAGTAATAATTACCCCCGTTTTAAAACGAGGGTAAGAATTACAAATTGTTATCTTATTGCTTGAATAAGAAGAAATTATTAGCACCTAAAGTACATAAAGCTCTTTCTGATAAGAAGTTAACTTCCATCGCATCTAAATCCGATGTAGCTGCTCCACCAGCAGAACCTGTAATCCAAGTCTTGTAACGTCTGTCTTCAGTTTCTGAAGCTCTATATCTAACGTGCAAGAATGGTCTCTTAGCATTTTTTCCAAGAACTTGATCGTATACTGTAGTAGAACCAGCTGGTACTAAAATACCATTGATTTTTCCACCTACAATATCACCTCTCATTGTTGGATCATTTAAATATTTCCAGTCAGTTTTATAGAAGTCGTAACCTCTTCTGAATCCAGAGAAACCTAAATTAAGTGCCATTTCTGCATCATTGTCAAATAATCCAAAAGAAGCTGAGTTAGCTGAACCACCTGCTACATAACCATTAAGGCTTGCAAGCATATCATCTATATCAAATCCAAATTCTCTATTTAAGAAAATAACATTCTCTTCAATAGCTCCTTGTTTATCAAGTCTTTGAATTATAGAATCAAACTCTTGCAATGTGCTTGGGTTTCCACCTGACCATACATTTCCTCTGTTATTTACAACATAGAAAAGTCCTTCAGAACCTTTATTACCAACACCTGATGCTCCTCCTACAGTAATAGCTGCTACACCACCACCTGCTTCAGCTGGTACTGCTTCAACCATTGCTGTTTCAAGGTAATCCTCAAATCTCAGTCTAGTTTCGTGTTCTGATTTTAAATACCATAAAAAACCTGTTGCTCCATTTTCAGTAGTAACCTCAATCCATCCGATTTGCGCCATATCAGAACCTGATACAGAGTATTTATCCTTGATGATAATTGGAGAATTACTGAAGATGTCATCATCAGCTTCTAATGATCCTTGCATACCATTTGCACCTTTTGCAAATTCAGATCCATATATAAACAATGAACACTGTACATTAGCTGCCATTGCTTGACCTGTTCCTTCGTAGTAAGCTACATCAACAGTTCCTGCTGCTGTATTTACTGCTGTAATTAATGCCTTGTTAGTAAGCACTGAACCAGCTGTTGAATCAGATAACATAATAGTTTGTCCTACTCTTAAAGCAATAGAACCAGATCCTGGTACTAAGGCATCATTAATAGTAAGAGTCGCTGTATCTTGATTAGCCGCTTGAGCTGAAGTTACATTAGTGTATTTAGTATGCAATCTTCCTTGCTCTGCCCATTTAATAAGGTCAGAGTTAGAAGGCATTTCAGCACCTACCATTCTTAAGAATGATGCTACTGTTCTGTTTCCATATCTTTCAAATTCTTTTTCATAAGTGTCAGGTAAATACTGATTTAAGAAATTAAAATTTGTGATATAGTTCGATTGTAAAGCTACCTGTTCCGCACTTGGTTGCAATTGCGGTTGTCCAGTTGCTCCTGAAATTGATCCTGCCATTTTTTAAAATTTTTAATTATTAATTATTACGTTTACTTTTTATTCTTAAACCTCTCCCTGAATCACTATTAACTGCTCTTGCTTTAAACCCCTCAGCTGGTTTAGATTGCGGTGTTTGTCTTAAATCCATATTAATGTTTTTACTTTTCTTCGAAACATTATTAATGGCATCCGCTTTACCTTGCTCATAAAAATACTGAGCTACCTTATCAGGATTCATTGCAGCATTTAATGCTTTATGCCAGCCACTTATGTCTGAAACTAAACCGTCTTTACCAATATATTTTTTAATAAAATTATTGATGTCGGCTTGTTTCGACTTAACTTCGTTTGCATCTCCCGATGTAAACATCACTTTTTTATCTCCTATGTTAAACTCAAAACCTTTGAATTCAGAAGAAAAAAGCTCGTTAGTTTTTTTAGAAAAATACTCTTGTGTTTTTCTAGTAGCATCGCTTTCAGTTTGAGACTTGCGAACATATTCCTTGTAAGCATTTAATTCTTTAATTTCATCGTCAGAAATAGAACCCCCACTTGACTCAAGAGGAATTTTGTAAGCTTCTGATAACTCACCTAAATATTTTTTTGCTTTTGCAAGCTCTCTTTTTTTAGCTATTTTTCTTGTTTTTATTTCTCTTTCATCATCCTCATCTTCATTAACACCAAATTTGTCATTCATTAAATATTGAATGTCTTCGGCATCTAAATCTGATTCAGTTAAAGAGTAATATTCAGCTAAAACTTTATCATCGCTTAATTTTGAATAATCTTTGTTAGCTTTAACAAAGTCTTCAAAACCACGACCTGTGTCCTTTTTAAACTTTAAATACTTAGAAACATCTTCAGGTAATTTTTCATTTGACTCTTGTGATTCAAATAAATCATTTACAGAAGATATATCTTTATTATATCTATTGTTTATATATGAAAGAACGTCTTCGTCTTTAAGTTCAGGAAGATCTTGCTCTGCAATAACTTCTTGATCCTCATTGACATTTGTATCTGAAACAGATTTTTCTTCTGGTACAGATTTTTCTTCAGTGTTGACTTCTTGAGCTTTAAGCTCTTTATCGTGCTTATCTAAAAGCTCTTTTTCAACTTCTTGTGTCGATTTACTCTCTATAGAGTCAATCGCTTTTACTTCTTTAAATTCCATTTGATTTTATTTAATTTTTAACAAAGTTAATATTTATTTTAATATTATATTTAAGGTATTATCTAGGCTCAAATTCAGCTAAATCAAAACCATCTAAACTATCTTCTTTTGATTCAAACTTTACTGGTGCTAAATTATTTTTTCTTTGTTGTATTAATTTAGATTGCTCTGTATTAGCCTGACTAATCCTACTAGCTTTTGCTTCTTCTCTTTGAGTTTCTCTATTTTTCATAGCTTCCACTTCTACACCTTTTAGTTGCATCTGTAAATTAAATTCTAATTGCATTAATTCAGATTTAATTGCAGCTTCTCCTTTCATTTTTTCAACTTGGAATTGCATATCACTTTGTTGTAATTGCATTTTTTGTTGAGTTTCAGCTTGCATTTTTTGCATTGCAGCTTGAGCAGCCATTTGTTGAGACTGTTGATTAATTTGAGCTTGTTGTTGAGCTGCTTGTGCTTTTTGTGCTTGTTCAGCTTCTTCTTTTCTTTTACGTTTTAATTTTAAAACTTGATTAGCAACTTTAATGTTTTTAATTTCTCTTATATCTATTGCATCTTCTAAATTAATTGAATCTCTTTGAAGTGCCATTTGAATATTTTTTTCTAACATTTGTTGCTGTTCCTCATCTGGAGTTACTTCTATAAAAATCCCAAAATCACTTAAATAAAGATTTTTAATTTCATTTAAAACACTTACGTTATATTTACCTATTTGGTTTATAAATTCATCTTTAAAATCAGCATATTCTAAAACATCAGCAATTCTTGAAGATAAAGCAGTAGCTAAATGTTGAGTTATACTTAAACCAGCTTGTAAAATATGTCTAGTTGCTGTATTACTATTTAATGCTGCAAGTTTTTGTAATCCAACTAATGAATTTTGATCTGGCATAGAACCATCTCTTGCTTCATTTAACCCAGTCACATCTCTCATCATATTTAAATAATGATTGTAAGTACCTATTAAACTTTGAATTTTAGATTGACCAGAAGTAGAAGTTAATTGCTGTATAGGAACTCTAGCTTGATTATAATCACCATCTTGAGTATAGCTTCTTCCAATTACACTACCAGTTTGAAAATACATTCTTAAAGCATCTTCTGGATTATAAGCTTGACCTGTTCCTAAATCTACCTCACTTAATCCATCAGCATCAATAAATACACCATCTGGAACAACTTTTGATAAAACTTGTTGTAATTTTAAATGAGTAATTTGGATTAAATCAGCAAAAGTAATCATTCTTCTTACTAAAGACTCTAAAACACCTTTATACATTCTTGGAGCACAAGCAATAAATTCAGGATAAACTTCTTGTGAAGCTGACTTTGGTCTTGCCATATTTTCAGACATCTCCCATTTAAGCATTATATTTGTACCCATTACCATTACTCCTTCATACCAAACATCAATAGTTTTAGTAACTTTTTCAAACTTACCTTCCTTCATCATTTCAACCGAAGGATCAAACTCGTCAGTTTTTTCAATTACTTTTTCGCCACCAACATTATTAATTTTTTTCTTGTAAGTAAAACTATGAGTAGTTTTATAATTAAAAAACAATACAGTAGCACTATCCTTACTAAATAAACTATTATTATAAAATTGAGCTGTATTATAATAGTCATACCAACTTTGACTATATTTAGAAATCTCATTCATATCCTCTCTGGTCAATGACGGATCTATTTTTTTTAATTCAATTATAGGTAAAGTTTTAATTTCTCCCCAATAAAAACAATCTTTAAAATGTGGATCTTCTGTGTAACTGTAAACTACATTAGCAGGATCTACATAAGAAATTTGTATTCCCGAACCAGGTAAAAATTGATGTTTAGCTATAGAAATGCCTAAAACAGTTTGATCATAATCTAATTGTTTTTTTATTTCTAAATACCTATTTTCTTCAAAGACAGTATTAATAGCTTCTTCTTCTGCAATTTCAATTGCAGGTTTATATTTAATTTGCATATGTAATGCAAGTTCTTCGCTATTATTTGGTAATTCTTCTTGATCAGTTTTAAAAGGATTTACATCAAAATCTTTTTGTACTTGCTGTAATAAATCTTTTGAAGCCATATCAGCACCAATCATTTTCTGATATTCATTACGCCTATCCATTGACATAGCATCTTGAGCATATGCTTTAACGTGAAATAACCTATCTGCCATTCCATTAACAACTATATCTACAAATTTTGGAATTATAGGAACTGGTGTCCAATCTAAATTTAAATAACTTAAATCACCATCAACAGCTAATTCATTTTTATATTTACCAACAGATTGTTCTCCACGAGCATAAAGTCGAAGTCTATGAAAGTCTCCCCATTGATTGTAAAATCTATTTGTATTTCCGTCTTTTCGAAACCATTCATATTGAATAGCTTGTCCTATTTGTAAACCAAACTCAAATGAATCTTTAACTTTATCGGAAACAAACTGACTTGGAAATCCTATAGGATTAATGTCTATTTTTACATCTTGCATTTACCTTATAATTTTACTGTAACTTCCCTTATTGTCATATCTTGCAAAGTTAAACTTTATTTTTGATTCTTTTTTAACGGTCTCATATAAATGTTTTTGAATAGCCATCAAAGCTAACCCTGAACTAATAGTAGCATCAAACTTAGTTCTGTTATTAATATCAAATCTTGCCCAATCTTCTAAAGTTCTTGAAAAATACATACTACCGATTAAATCTTTTTCTCTTAATTCACCTAAAAAATCCAATCCAACATATTTTTCTATGTAAGATTCTATTGAAGCTGCGTGTGCTTGTTTTACTGCTTCACTTGAATTTGGAATACCACCTAATTCTTTTTCAGATTTTGATAATTTATTATATGCTTTATCTGGTCTATTTATACTATAGTTTCGATAACCTCTATTTTTAAAATGATACAACAACCTTGGTTTATTATTTTCTACCAATATTGGCATACCATAAAAAACACAAGCCATTAATACTTCTTCAAAAAATATTTCTGCTGTCTGAGGTCTAGCAACATATTCTAAAAAAAACTCATTACTAGGAGCATCATCCATATTAAACCTAGTTACTCCGTGTAAAGCTCCATTTGAAGCACCTCCTCCTACTGTTCCTGAAATATCATAACTATCACAACCAAATGCACCTATATGAGTATTCCCTGGATTTATTTTTCCGTTTTTAATATACTTATTATTTTGTAATAATTTTTTAGGTGTCCAAGAAACTAAAAATCTTCCTCTTATGTTAGGAGACCATACTACCTCGGTGTCTTTTACTCCATTTTTCCAACTAAAACTACCTCTTGTTAAAAAACGATCTTTAATTAAAGAATCATTATAATCAATTTGTTGATAAATTTTAGTAAGATTAAATAACGATTGTTTACTTTCATCTCTAAAAGCGTGAGATTCTGTTCTTGGAAATTGTCTGTAAAATTCATTTAAAGCATCAGGATCATTTTTTAATGAATCAACTTCATTTTGCCAATACTCAATTGCTCCTTGAAATATTAATTCTTTGTCTACTCCTAATAAAGAATTATCAGGATTATCAAAAACAGGCATCCCGTAAATATCTATAAATCCTTCCATATTCCATTCCATTGGAATAAACAAACTATATAAGCCACTTTTAGTTTGTCCGTTATGATTTCTGTTTTCTATATTGGAATCGTAAAATAATTTTTTAAAATTATCTCCTCCTTTGTCTAATGAATTTGATGTTGAACCCATCATACACTTTCCAATAATTTTACTACCTAATCTCAAACAAGTTTTAGTAACTCTCCAGTTGTTTAAAATATTAGAAGGTTTTTCCCATTTACCACTTTCATCGTGTACTAAAAGTTTTAATTTTTCTCCATCATAACTATTATCTCCAGTGTTTTTCCAATCTATTGTAGTATCTAATCCTTCAACTTGAGTATCATCTTCTTCATACATATTTCTTTTGGTAATTTTAGATGCAGGAACTCTATAGGCTAATTCTGTTTTAGGTTTATCCATTCCATCTTGAACTGGTTTAAAAAAGAAAGGATAATTATTAGATATAGGAACTACTTTATCAGTAAACATTTTTTTAGCATCTGCTCCTGTTTTTGATAAAATACCAATTCTAGAATCTTTAGAAATAGTAGCGACATTTGCACATTCTTCACTACCCATATATGAAAATCCTGAACGTCTTATTTTTAAATAACAAATCCCAAAACTTCTTTTATCAGCTTTACAAGCTTCCCAATAAATATAAAACAATCTATTAGCTTCTCTAAAATCTGGTAATCCAACATCTATTTTAGTCCACTGTAAATACATATAATGAGATCCAGTTATGTATGTAGGTATACCATTGTTTTTAAACCAAAAACCTTCTTCTCTTCTATCAAATTCATTTTCAATATATTCAATCCATTGATTTTTAAAATTAGGTGTAGTTTCGTGCCATTGAAATATAGTAGGTATTTTTTTTAAAACTGCAGGAATTTCAAAAGCTTCCCAATATTGTTTTGATTTTATAGAAGACCTTTCGTAAATTTTAGTGGGTTGTTTAGGTAATCCAATAATTAATCCATTAATAGATATTATATCTTCAATTTGACCTGATTTTGAAATTATAATAAAATTATATTTTTCATCATATCCATACACCCAACTCTTAGCTTTGTTTTTATTTTTTAAAACACTTAAGGGTATATAATTATTAATTTTTTTATATAAACTATTTTGATCTTCTTTCTGCAAATCCTTGAGATTTATTGTTTTTATTTCCTACTTCATTACCATCTAATATATTTTTTTCAGTTTCAATTCTTGTCAATATTTCAAAAGCATCAAATATTGCTAATTTTTTTGTTGCAGCCGCATTTTTTAATCTATCAGCTGCTAATTCATCATCTTTTTCATACTTAATAATATCTTCTTTTGCTACTTTAATTAATTGTGTAACTGCTTTTTCACCAGCTTTAATAATTTCTAACTTTAATTCTTTATTAGTCATATCTTACTTATAAAAGTTACTTGAATTAATCTAGATAAATTATTTTCACCGTAATTTTCATATATATTTCTTGAGTGATTAAAAAAAGAATCAAAAGCTACAGTTCTATTATAATCAGCATTTAAAATACACATTGGTTTTAATTTATCATCATACAAAGTTGTTCCGTCTTTTTTAGCTGGATATTTATTAAGATAAGTAATTAAAGTTACTTCACCCATCATATCATCTTTATGAATGAAATTAGGTTCTACTTGATTTTTTGGTGATTGTCTTACAAAGTTTAAATTAATTTTATAATTAGGAAATTTATCTAAAATAAAATTTGAAATTTCATCATTATGCCTTTGCTTCACAGATTTAAACACATCAGTACCTATAGTAATATCTTCAAATCCGTTTTTTAATATTTGCTCTACATAAGCATCAGGATTTTTTAAAACATTATTAAATATTTTAAGTATCATAAAATTAAAGTTATATTATTAGTAAACATTCTATATAATTTTTCTCCATCTAATAAATAAGGATATTCACTAAATGGAGCATATGATACTACATCTCCTACTTTTACTCCTTTGTTTTTTAACTCTTTATTTATATATTTTACTTTTCCAGTTAAAGGTTCTTCTACACCGTGAGATAAAATTTTATTTTTTTTCTTTTTAATAGGTTTTATAAAAACATATTTAGAATGACAATTCCATTCATTATTATGTTTGTACATAAAAAACTGATCATAGTCTATAAAAAATAAATCATCTTTAAAAAAACTTTTACCACTTTTTTCAATGCCCTTCATATCATTATAAAACTTAAAAACATTGTGGTGGACCAGTAAAGTGTCTCCTGGTTCAATCTCTCCTTTGTAGTTAATAGGAGTTTCGATTACTGTAGCAAACCTATTGGAAGCAGTATGATCTTCTTTAGAAGTGCTGGTAATAAAATTAATATCACCAATTTTTTTTATATTATCATACCTTCTTCCATTGTAAGGTTTTACAATGAAATAAAAAGGTGATTTCATTAAAAATTTATATTATATTCTATTGATACAGGAATGTTAGAAGTAAATTCTTTCCATAAAAAAACTTCTTTATCTTTTTCTATCCAGATTTTAAAAGACTCGTTTTGTAAATCTCTTTGAATTAAATGTATAATATATTTTCCACCCAGAACTTCTTGACCTGCAAGATAATGCATAGCACTAGACTTATAGTCTGCTCCTATAGAAATTTTTCTTATGTCCATTTAATTAAAATGTAGAGTCTAATTTTACTTTCCTGTAAATAATATTAACATATAAAGTACCATCTCCAGTAGTAGCATTTCCACCGTTTAAAGATATAGCTGTGTTTTCTGCTAAAGGCAGTGTTTGTGGTGAAGTAAGTTTGTATGCTACATCAGTTGCTGAATTTAATTGAGCAGAACTTAGTGTACCAAAATTATTACCACTTCCTTGTTGAATTACTGTATTTGAAGAAAAATCAAAAACTTGACTTCCAGCATCTAAAAATACAGTTAGATTAGTTACGTCATATGCATATCCAACACCTGGTGCAACTAACAATGTATAAGCTGCATCTCCTAGTACTTTTAAATTAGCAGCTGAAACACTTACACTAACCATAGTAGTATCTACACCTAAAAATGTTTGTAGATTTTTAATAGAACAATTTTTAGTTGCTTTATTATTTTCTGCATCAGTTAAAATAAAATAATCATCCTGATCAGGAGCAATTATTGGGTAAGATGATAAGTTGCTAATTTGTGCCATTTATTATTTTTTTTCTTCTTCTTTTTCTTCTGGTTGCTTTACCTCTCCAGTTGCTAAATCTATTATAGAATTGTTTCCGTAAATCTCACTTAATTCTTTTTCCATTACGTTAAATTGAGATTTAACTTTATCCAAATCTTTTAAAAAAATTGATTGTTGCATTACAGTATCAGCTAATTTTAATTTAGTTTGAGTAAATAAATTATTTAATTCCTGAAGTTTTGTAAGCTCTTCTTTTGTTAAATTTTGTTTTTCCATTATATTATATTTAATTGTTATATTTTAATTACAAAGATACTAAAATAAAATTATTGTTCGTAAGTGAATTTTAAAATTTCATCTTCTTCTTTTGCTAACTCATTTACCTCAGAAACACAAAGTGCTATTAATTCATCTGAATAAGGTTTAGTCCATTCTATTACTTGAGAATTAAATTCAGAAGTATCTGCCCATTCAATAAAATTATCTTTATCAAAAGGTACATATTGCACTCCATTCATATTATGTGTATACGTTTCATCAGTTGCTAAAACATCAAAGCTAATAGATGTAATAACGTGATCTTTACCTTCTAAAGACTTTTTAGCCTCTATGTTTGTAATTTTTATTTCTGTTGTTATTGCCATAATTTTTATTATTTATAATGTTTGATCTACATTAGCTTTTCTTATATCATTATCTATTAAAGAATATTGAACTGTAATAAACCATTGTGGTTTATTATTATTAAGGTTCGTTCCACTAAGAGATAATTTTAAAGGTTTACCTACAAATCCAAGTTCTTCATTACCTCCATTTGAAAAATTATATAAGTTTTGATAAGCTTCATAAACCCAGCCAGTACCTGCTGCTTGTGAAAGTACTTGTTCGGCAACACCACCAATAATTCCATAAGCACCATTAGCTTTTTGTTGCACAAATTCAACAGGATAATCTGATGAACCCCACCCTGAAGTGTTATAAAAACCTTGTTTCGTTATAAGTATACTTCTTACTACCATTAGTTGATCATTATCTATGGAAGGTGTTACCTGTACACCATTTGATGCTCCATTTGCTGTAGGCCATCCACTTGGTGTAAGTTGAGTAGTAAAATATCTTGTGTCCATTAAGACTTTACCAGTTGATCCAAAACCAGCTGTTGATCTAACTAAACCAACTTGGGTTTCGCCACCCATATAATTATTAGCGTTAGATGGAGTATAGTCACCCATCTTAACATAATATGGACTTGAACCTGATACAAAAAAGTTTTGCTCTGTAGTTGCACCAATGTTTAGTTCATTTCTTGCTCTAAACGTACCATTAACATCAAATGCAGAACCAGGTGTTTCAGTTCTAAATCCAACTTTTCTGTTTGCAGTGTCTATATATAAAGTAGAAGTACTAGCACCATCTGGTCCAAAATACGCTTCTCCATTTCCTCTAATTTTAAATCTTTCATTAGCACCATTAGTTTGAACTTTAAATGATGAATCTTCTTGTGTTGTTAATGCAAAATTCCCTGTACCTCTATGAATAATTTCAGAAGATGTATTTGCACCACTATTCCCTCTAATTATTCTTAATCCATAATCAGTGTAAGTAGTATCTCCTATAAAATCAATATAAGCATAACCGTTATTGGTTCTGTCTTTACCTAACTCTATAGTATATTCTGATGCATTAGCACTCCCTCCTATTTGAAGTGTTTGTCCACTCCAACCAAAATCAGCTTCTGAAGTTATATTACTGGTTGAGTTCCAAAAGGCAACTCTACCTCCTGATCCAGTACCAGTAACTGTTCCACCACCAGCTCCTGCTGTTTCAACTACATTACCAAGAGAATCTACACCTAAAGTATAAGCAGCTGTAGCTGCATAAGTGCCACTTCCATAATCTTTAAATTCAATTTGTTTATGAAGATTTACACTTTCTGCTCCTGTGGTTGTTACAACTTCAACCATAGGGTTATTTCCTGCAGCACCTAATTTTATACCGTTCCCTGAATAATTGTAAACAAATGCAAAACCACCCCCATCATCATCCCAACCAAACTCTGTTTTTGCTGTACCATCTTGAGCAATTTGAAATGCAGGATCTCCTGATGTAACCGAAGAAGGTTTGTCAACTATTATTCTTTCACCATTTGTAACTGTTATTTGATTTAAAGTATTGACAGTGGCGGTTTTAATAGGAGAATCTTCTATACCTGTTCCCCCTGTAGCCCACATTGTCAAATTTTTTGCAGTACCAGTTCCAGTTACTGTACCACTTCCTGTTCCTGCTCCTATGTCGCTTCTTAATTCTGCTCCTGTTCTATATTTTATTACACCTGAATCCGATACTAAAAATTTATCAGTGTCAGTTGTGGCATTAGATATTGTACCAATTTTAACACTTAAACCGTTAAAGTTGACTTGTGAGCTGCTTCCCTCTATATAGCCAGAAGAAAATCCAAAATCTAATTGATTAACACTTGTGATGTTATAATCATCCATAAAGACATTACCTTCTATTGTCACAGCACCACCTATCGTACCACCAGAACTTAAAAAATATCTACCATCTAAATCAACCGTTGGATCAGTTTGATTTGATACAGTTCCAGTTAAAACGCCAGTAGAAGTATCAAAACTTAAAGCTGTTAAAAAATCGTTAGCACCTGCTGATGGAGTTGTCCAGGAAACTCCTGAACCGCTTGATGTCATTACTTGACCGCTTGTTCCTTGATCACCGTCAATTTTATAATTATCAGCATCCATTAACCCCTGTACATTTACATTTTGAACATAGGTTGCTGGTGCGCCAAAGTATATAGTATTCCCAGTAGTTCCTCCTTGAATAAAAGTATTACTAGAAGACTTAAACATAGACAGAAAAGTAGTTCCAGTGTCTTGCAAATTTATACTTGCTTGAGAGTCTGAACCAACTGTAATTGAATTTCCAAAAGTAACAGCGCCACCTTTAAGATAAGATGCTCCGCTGCTTGATATTAATACTTTGTTAGTGTTGCCAGAGTTAGCTAATCTTAACTCCATATTGTCAGAATCATCTGCATAAAAACCAGAAGATGCTTTATAATCACCTCCCCCATTTTTACTCTGAACCAAAAGAGCAAAACGATCACTTAAAGTACTATTTTGTTTAATGTGAAGTGTTGCACCAGTGCTATTTGTAACTCCAGTTAATAAAGTATCACGATCATTAATAATAAAACCAGTACCGCTACATTTAAAATCAGCATTACCTTCAATTGTGGTAGCGTTTGTCCAAATAGCAATTTGATCGTCAACTGGTGTTCCAGTGTTAGAAACATTGCCATCGCCTGTTCCTGCTCCAATATCACTTCTTACTTCTGCTCCTGTTCTGTATTTAACTATACCACTATCCGATACTAAAAATTTATCAGTATCTGTTGTAGCATTGGCTATTGTGGCTAAAGTTAAACTACCATCTGTTGCCTGACTTGATAAAAATCTTATAGCCATATTTTAATAAACTTGATTTTTTAATAATTTTAAACTTCTGGTCCTACTCTAAATAATAAAGCTTTAACAGCATTAGTTGCTAAGGCAGAAGTAGTAGTAACAGTTACTGTGTCTTCATCTGTTCTTACAACTTCAGCATATACGGTCTCCTTACTAGAAGTATCATATAATTGGACCATTATATCCTCTGAGCTTAAAGTATGTGAAATTGCATAAGAAGTGTTTGATCCATTTCCTAATAATGCAGTTTCACACATTTCATTTAAAACACAAGTTTGTACTGCAGCACAAAAGTCAGTTACCTGAGATGCTGTAACAGCAATGTCTTGTGAACTTAATGAAGTGAGTAAACCTTTTGCAGTTACAGTCGCAGAAAGTGATTTACTTGCTGATCCATAAGTACCAGCAGTCGCACCTGAGTCTTTTATTTGAACCCAACCACTTGCGCTAGCACTAAAGTTTCCGCTATCAAATCCAGCTACACCTTTTGTTGTTGCACCATCAGTAGCTCCTGCAGTTGCTATACTTTGTCCAGATTGAACAACTGTAAAGTTTCCAACATTTGGATTAGTGTTTGCACCAATATCGTTATTAATAAATATTAAATCTCCAGGCTCAAGAGTAAATGTAAAAAATGCTCCCCCTACAGTTACTGCATAAAAATCACCTACTGAATTAGCAATGTTGCTTGATCCAGAAATCGCTGGTGATCCTGGCTCACTTGTTGCATCATATGCGCCTTTAAATAAAGACTGTCCAGCTACCAAAGTTTCTACTTGCCCTAAGTTTACACCATCAGTTGCGAGTGAACCATCAGCTACATCTAATAATTTGTTTCCACCAAAATCTACATCTCCTTCGGCATCACCAAATTGTTGTAGATGAATATCTTCAAGTAATATTTTTTGTTCTGAATTTAAAGAGCTAACAAAAGGAACGAAATCTCCAGATCCCATTGCTGTTAATGTTCCTAATTCTTCTAAAGCTAATGTTATATCAACTATTCTTGTTCCTGAAATATTTGTTGTAATACCTGTTCCACCAGAAAAATCTACAACTTCACCTTGCTCTACATCTTGATTTGTTCCACTATCTGCTTGTATGGTCCATTTTGACATTGTTCCAGGAGTTGTTCCGTCAGCTGCAGAAGTTAATCTACCTTGAGCATCTACAGTTATACTTGCGTAAGTATAACTACCTGCAGTAACAGCTGTATCATCTAAGTCTAATGTTACTGTTCTAGTTGCGGCAACCGTTCCAGTAATACCTGTGCCTCCAGAAATAGTTGCTGTTTCATTATTAGATACATCTAATGCAGTTCCTGAATCAGAACCAAGTTTCCAAGATGTCATCGTGCCTCCACCACCATCTGAAGCGGCTGTAATTCTACCTTGCTGATCAATTGTAATATCTGCTGAAGTATATGAACCTGCAGTTACTGCTGTGTCATCTAAATCAATAGTCACTGTTGAAGTTGTTCCAACTGTAGCAATTCCAGATGTTAAACCTGTTCCTCCTGCTATATCAACTATATCGGCATCTCCAATTCCAGCATCTGTTCCTCCATCTGCTCTTAATGTCCATTCTCCAGTTGAAGAATCTGGGAAGGTATATGTTACAACAAATGGATCAGCATTTGTTCCAGTTCCAGTTACAGCAGCACCTGCTGAACCAGGGGTACTATTGGCTGCAAATTTTACTGAAGCACCTGTGGTAACATCCTCAGTTTGACTGCCATCTGTAAGTTCCCAACTTCCATAACCCGAACCACTAGCCAAAGAAACCCAAGTATTAGATCCTGTGTGTATTTTTACAGTATTAGTATCGGTACGATATATAATTTGACCTTCACCTGATAATCCTGTTGGATCTGCTGTTAAATTTTGAAGCTTTACATTTTGAATTTCATTATTCTGTAAACTTAAATTACTTAAATATTTTATTGCCATAGTACTAAATTTCTTTAATTAAAAAAAGCTTTTCCACTAACACCAGGTGCAGGAGAAAAAGTTAGGGTACATTGATTAAGACTGTCATAATCAACTTGTCCTGTTATTTGTTGGTCAGCAGAATCAACTATTGATACTGCTGGATATTTTCCTAGGTTATGTTCTACTACCCAAACTTCTGCAGTTACTGGCTGTACATATGTAAAATGTAAGTCAGAAGAATCACCTTTATATGAAAGCAAAGATATAAAATAATCTTCATCTTTTTTTAAGCCTCCGTTGCCATCTACATAGGTTAAACCTATATCCCAAAAATCTGTATATTTTGAATTTGTTGATGCACTATCCCATTTGTAAACTGCCCATTGTGAAACATTAGAGCATTGTGTAACTAATACGTCTGATTTAATTAATGGGTTTATATAATAGCCAGAAATATTTTCAGTAAAATTAGGAAGTTGAAAAGCACTCATAATCCAAGAACTTATAGAACTAAAAGCTACATTATTAGCACCCGCTGGATCAAAAATAATACTTCCTTTATTTTGAGTAATTCCATTTTCATATCTAAAACGAATAGATTGTAATTGGTTTCCTTTTTGGTTTATAAATTTAGCTACTGCGCCTGCAGTAAAATTTTTAGTTTGCCAATTTGCTTGTGAATCTGATCCAATCCATTTGTCAGCTGATACAACATCTGTGTCCTGACTATACGTTCTTATTCGTGCCATTTAATTTTATTTTTTTATAGATTTTCCTTTTTCATATGACCTTCCTCCAAAATAGGCTGCGGTTATTGTTATTAAAAGCATTTTCAAAAGTTCCTTCCATTCGTTATCTACTGCAAAGGTAATAAAACCTGAATCAATAAATATAAGGATAATAGTAGAAACAAATAAAAATATCAATGTCAGAGGTCTTACTGATTTAGACAGTTTATTGTCACTTGACATATCAGCACTCCATCTTTTAGAAACTTCTTGCATTTCTATTTGTTGGGATTCATACAACAATTCTTGTAATTTTATTTTATCTTCTGAAGAAATATCTGATTTAGTTATTTCAGCTAACGCTTGTTTCGGATCAGTTACTCCTTCTAAGACTTTTCCTAGTGTAGGATTTAATGTTGAGGCAACACCTAACAATAATTTTCCAACGGTAGTATCTTTAAATTTTTTTTTTGGATTGCTCATATTACTTTGTATTTAGATTTTCTATCTTCTTTATAAGCCTTTAAACATCTGTTTCTATTTTCTTCTTCAGATACATATGAAACGTGAATCCAATTAGGATTCATATCTGTTCCAAATTCCCATATAAGGTTATCGAATGATAAATTTTCTTTAATCCAATGAAACATTTCTGAATTAGTTTTATATCCATACACATCATCTAAATCCATTGCTTGACCTTTCATATGTTGACTTGTTTTACTACTACCCCCAATAGATTCATTTAAAGCAGGAGATCTAAACATACTCGTAATTTTAATTGGTCCACCAACAAATTCTCTTAATGGTTCAAAAATTTTTTCTGCTGTTAATTTCATTGCATCAACTTGCGTAGGATTTGGTGTGTTATCAATCCCTTTTCTTTTAGCTGTATTTGAATGTATAGCTTCTGCATATGTAATGTGATCACTAATTTTTATCATAATCTATAATTTAATCCAAATGAAGTATTAAATACTTTACTATCCCACATTTTTGCATATTCGCCTTCGGCAAACACACCTAAATTTTTACTTATTTTCCAACCAAAATTTACACCTGCTGAATAATCTTCCCATTGATCAAATTCAGAATCTTCTATTATACCGCCTTTACCCCAATTGTTACGGTTTAAATAACTTACATTTTCATCACCTTCTATGTATTTGTGGTTAGGTAAAATATAATTAGCATAAGTATGTAGCCAAAATTTACCTCCTTTACCATAATGATAAAAATCAATTCCTACAATAGGTGCGATTTCTCCAAAAGAATCTAATTCAGATAATGCTTCTTGATTAAATCTATTCATTAAATCTTGAAATATTTGTTCTCTAAATTGTAAATCTGTATAAGCAACAATTTCACCGTTTTCATCCTCCCAATACCAATCTTGTGTAGTAGTTGTTACTCCAGTTATAGGATTTTGACTTGTTTGTGTATAAAAAATATCTTGATACCCATATTCATATCCTAAACTATACCAAGGATTAGATGGTACTTCTATTTCATCCCCATTAGGAAATGTTAATATTTCAGTTTCATTTAACCATATTTCAATTGGGTTATATCCATAAGCACGAGAATGAGTTCGATAAATTGCTCCAGCAGATATAGAAAGTTTTTTACCAATAGGAAGTCTTGCTCTTAATTCTGCTGATTTATATTTTAAATTTACTTTACCAACCTCCCTAGATTCAGCTTTTATAATGTGATATTTTCCTGTATGTTTTAAAAAAAATCTATGATTTTTAAACATTTCGCCTCTCCATCTTTCTTCTTCAAAATGAAACTGATATTCTAATCCTGGAAATCCTGAAGTTGGAGCATAAAAAGCTAATTGTTCTTCTGTACCATCATAATAATTTCGTGGTTTTCTTTCGTAATCAAATCTTGCCAGTTTTCTAATTCCAAAACCATATCTATAATCATAATCAAACTTTGGTGTATTATCCACAACATCAGGTATTGAATATAAACTACCGTCTTCATTGGTTCTTACAAAGTAAGTTTGTATAGAAGATTCTACTGAGTTGTTAATATTTCCTGCACCATAAATAGTTGCATACTTAAAAATGCTTTTATAAGCATTTTCAAAAAATTTTTTTGTTTTATATTTTCTTACTATTTTATTTTCTAATTTTTTAGGATTATCTATAATTTGAGATTGTAAGCTAAAAGAAAAAAAAAGTAAGATTATAAGTAAGTTTCTCATATCTAAAATTTGCTTTCAATTATTTGTTCTATTTTTTTATCTATTTGATCAAGAGTATTTTCAGGAAGTTTTAAAGATATTCCGCTTTCAATTCTTAAAACCTCTTCATTGTTATGATATACAAGAACAGTTGGTAAATATTTAATTTTTTCTGAATCAAATATTTTACCTTTTTCGGTTATACAAAAAGTATATATATTATATCGTTTAAATGATTTTAAAGAAACTTCTGCCTCTTGAGTAAAAGGAGCACTGAATTGTACAATCGAAATGCCTTCTTTGAAATCTTGAGCATTAAGATTGTAAAAAGAAAATAATAATAATATTACCCATATTCTCATCTATCTTTTGTAATTTCATAAAGACGTTCTTCTAATTTTGATAATGTTTCTTTCATTTCCTTAACATCATCTTGAGTTGTCATAATGGCATCTCTAATTATTTGGTCTTTATAAGTGAATTCAGTTTTGGTTACTTCAGGCTTTGGAAGTTCCATAGCTCTTGCAATATCCGATTGTAAAATAAAATACATACTACAAAGTGAAACTGTAAACCCCACAATCATTGAGATTGTTTTTAAATCTAAAGTAAGCTCTGTATTTTCACTTATTTTCTGCGCCATCGGAATTTATTTTATAAGTGTATATCATATTTATTTCTTCCGACAAAGTGTTGTTTTGTGTCCACATATTATGAAATTGCTATGCAGTCAACTGCTGCGTCTGTTCCTGTAGAAAAAACTCTTTTACATTGCACTGGTAGGTATTCGCCTACTTTAAAGTTTTCAAATACAATTTCTTGATTATTAACTGTTAAAACTTTGACATCTACATATCTAGGATCTGAAGTACCCACTCCAGGTGCAACTGGATCAGTAGGCTGAATGTCTTGAGTAATAGAAGCAGTACTACCTACATAAATTAAAAAACCTTCATTATTGTATTTATCTAAGTCTGCAGCATTTTGATTGTATATGCTGTAATTTTCACCACTTGCCATTATGTCTGCACTAAGTTCTAGCTGTGCATCATTTATAATATCTTCTACAAAAGCAATTGTATTATCTGTAGTATTAACAACTAAGTCACCTTTTTGAATTTTTAACCTTTGATTGAAACCTTGGTTATATATTTCATAAGCTTTTCCAGCTACAAAATTAATAGTAGCTATTAATCTTGAGTTAGTGTTTATTTCAGTAATATGTCCAGCAACAGAATCAGTATCATTTTCTACATAATTTTTAATTACTACTGGGGGGAAATATGAAGGAGTACCACCTGATACCTTACCATCTTCAAATTTAGCAGATGTATCAACTAAATATCCATTGCTTAAAGTAACATTAGTAGTTCCATTTGCTCCCAAGGAACAAACATTAATGTCAAATAAGTTATTAGCTGTTGTAGCACTTGTAGTGCTTGATACCTGCAGAAGAGCAGGATTTGGAATGTTTATTGTATCACTTTTTACAACTCTTAATGCTGTAGCGGTGTTAACGCTGTTTTTTGGATATGCCATTTTTTTTTATTTTGAGGGTTAAAAATTCTCTTTACTTTTCATAAGGAAACATACGATTGAGTGTATCTCTTCTTTTATTACACCCACAATCTCTGCCTGTCTTATTTGCAATATTTGTTACTACTGTTTTAATACCTGTAGCCTTGGTAAATTTTTCTATACTGTCTCCCAGTCCTTTAGATTTCATTTATTTAATTCTTTACTGTTTTTATAATAAGGATCTTCTTCTCCAGAAGTACCATCCATATTCACTGGATCAGGCATATTTACTTCAGGAATACTATGTCCTGGTTTACAAAGACATTGTGATACTGGACAATTATCTACACTAAATATTAATTTAGATATTAGCCAGTTCCATTTACATTTCAATTTACACCAGAAATTTTGAATCCATATTCCTAATTTTACAAACATTTTACCCATATTATTTTTTTTCTCTTGGTAAATACAAATCTGTATACTTTGGTTTACAAGGAATGTATTGTGTTCCTCTCATTGGAGCAACACTTTTACCGTTATATTTATCTACAACTTTTTTAGTTGTACTTTTTTTTACAACTTTTTTTTTAGCCATTAAATTAAATTTAAATTATTTATTCTTAAGACGATTTCGTCTACCATCTGCACTCATTTTAGCAAATTTTTTTTTGCCATATTTTTTTCTACCTATAAAAGCAGCAAGTGCATTTGAACCAACTTTAGCGGCTAATCTGCTAAACCGACTCATTATTTTTTAATTAAACCGTCTAAATGTTTTCCAACTTTATGAACGTGCTCTGGGTGATGATGTCTGTAAGACATTGATTTGTCAGCACCGTATGCGTGTCCATACATTTTTTTAGACATACCTTTAGATTCATCTCTACGATCTTTCATTGATTGAGATTTTTTTCCGTTTCTAGCACCAATAGATTCATCTAGTCTAGAATTGTAACCTTGTTTTTTCATAATTATTGTTTTTATTAATACATTTTTTTACCCATAGCTTTTTCGTCACCGTAACCAGGATTGTTTTTTATACTTCCATTCATTACTCCTGCAAATGCACTTGCTTGAGCTTTACCCATTGCATTATAAGGAAATTGTTTTTTTTTCATTTTTCCTGTGTCTTCACATTTGTAACTTACTGTTGGCATAATTTAATTTTTTAATTTATAATATACAAATATACTAATATTTTCCTTGTCTATTTTTAGGACTTGATTTAGTTGATCCTCCTTTTCCACCCCATAGTTTTTTACAAGACCAATACCTAGCTGTTAGCTTAGATTTTGCTGTTCCGCACTTGTGACGTGCCTTGAAGCTCTTTCTTGCAGCTGCTGAATAATTATGTCCATATCCTTTTGCTCCAAAGTGAATAAGTTTTTCTTTTCCACCTTCGCAGGCTTTGACCATTTTCTTTTTACCTGCTCTATCAGACCGCATAACTTTGTTACACGCCATTGTTGATTTATTTGCCATATATATTTTTTAAGCATTTCTAACAGCCGAAGTGTTAGAAACAAATTGTTGTCCAGAACTTCCTGCTTTTTTCTTTTTACGAGCTGTTGAAGCTAATTGTCGTTTAGAAAGTCTTTTAGCTTTGGCTAAAGGCAAACACCTGTCTGGATTTTTTTTGTTTTTAGATGTACCACACTTACCAACAATGTTTCCATTAGAGTCTATTCTAACCCAATTTTGATCTCTCCATTTTTTAAGTTCACCCATTAAATTTTCTTTTTCTTTTTCTTTAAAACTGCAAAATCTGCAGCAGTAATTTTATTAAATGGCATAGTGAGTCTTGCTATTTTTCTTTGTTTTTTGCTTAATTTGCTCATTTCTATTTCTTTTTTGCGCCTTTGGCGTAGTTAGGATCTTTACAATATTTACTTGCCGCCATATTTGCATAAGCTGACGGATATTTATCAAATGTTCTTTTCGCCCACGCAATACCTGCTGGACAAATTTTATTTCCTTTTTTCTTTCTTGCCATAATTATTTATTTACCACCAGTGTTACCTTTGTTTCTTCTGCCTTTTCCTTTTTTACCTCTAGCTCTTCTATCTCCTGGTGTATTAGTTTTACTTCCTCTATTCTTTTTTTCTGTTTCAAGAACATATCTGCCTTTGCCTTTATGAGAAACGTCTAATCCATCATAATTACCATAAGTTCCTTTTCGCCTATTAGCTCTGTTATCAGCAACTCTTTGTTTTATAGATTTTCTTTTTTTATTATATTCACCTTGATACTCTCTATGTTTTTTTCTAGCACGAGGATTTTTTCGGTAATATTTGGCTGTTCTACTGAGTTCCGACATTTATCTTTTATCTTTAACAAATATACTCAAATTAAAAATAATGAAATTTAATAAAAAACTTAGAAAAAACTACGATAGAAAAGAACCGTCTAATGATTATTTAAAATATTGGAAAGTAATTAAGCATTGGGCAAAAGCCACATATGGGTTATCAACTTCTGAAATTGAAATGATGATGTTTTTGTATAGTGAAGGATTATTTACTAGAAAACAATTTGATGAATTCAACGAAATAATGTCTTGGGATAAAATGAGATTCTATAATCTTTTAAAAAATAAATGGGTAATTGTTTGGAGAGAAAGAAAAGGAAAAGAATCTAAATTATACGAACTAGGTTTTAAAGGAAAAAAACTTGTGTCATCTATTTACAGAAAATTAAATATGCAAGAAACAATTTCCGAAAGTCCTTATAGAAATCCTATTTTTAAAAATGACACAAAGTATAGTAATAAAATTTATAGAAAAATAATAAAAGAAATGAATAAGTCTATACTACAACAACAACGTCAAACTCTCTAATAATTGTACATATTTCATCATTTAGCATTAAGCTATGACCTGCTGATTTATCATAATAAATTATATCTTTTTTCTTTATAACCTTACATTCATTACCAGATTCAATTACTTTCCCTTTTTTATACCTAAATTTTTCTGCATCTTGTGAAGTTAATAGCAAACCTGATTCGGTTTTGTGTTGTTCTTTAATTTCTGTTATTACAATGTAATTACCTACTGCTTTCATTTTAATTTATTATCATTTAATATATATGCTGATTTGGGAACTCTATCATAATTTATGTCTTTAATAGAGTGTTTGTCTATAATCCTATTTTCTAAATCAATGACAGTATATCCCTGGGCAACTAAAAGATCTATAGCTCTAAGTTGCTCTTTTACTCTTTCTTGAATGGTGTAAGTTAGAAATAGTTCTTTACTGTCTAAATTCACAGTTGCGCATCTTTTTTAAAAACAACATATCCGTGTTCTTTTAAAAGAGATATAGCGGCTTGAACTTTTTTCTGATCTACCCTGTAAGCTTCAAAAATAGAATTTTCAAATGCGTGTGGTGTATGTGCCATATTAAATTATTATTTTCTTTTCATTGTTACTATTGCGTTTGTGCTTAATATAGTCGTTGCTACTGATACTGCATTTATTAATGCGTTCTTAGTAACTTTAGCTGGATCTATAATTCCCATTTTAAACATATCCCCAAACTCTTTAGTCTTTACATTGTACCCAAAATTTTCAGGTACTCCTGCACAATTACAAATTTTGTCTCTAATTTCTTTAACATCTTCTCCTGCGTTTATAAGAATTTGCTCTAATGGAGTACATAAAGTTTCATATAATATATCACTTGCATCTCCGTCTCCTAATTTTTCGCCTATTCTTAATAGTGCAACTCCACCTCCTGGCAATATTCCTTCTTCTAATGCGGAACGCACTGCACATACCGCATCCTCGATGCGGTCAAATTTTTCTTTTTGCTCGATTTCAGAATTAGCTCCTACATAAATAACACCTACTGAGCCACAAAGATTAGCTATTCTTTCAAGGACAAAGTCTTTTTCATTTTTATTTAAAGCATTTGACTTACCTTGAACTTTTAATTCAGCTATCCTTTCAATAAGTTTTTCTTCATCTTCTAATTCTTTTTTAATTATAACTGACTTGTCTTTTCCAATTATAATTTTTTTTGCAAATCCTAATGAAGACATATCAAGCAAACTTAAATCATCTCCTTGCGACTCGCTAAAATACTTTCCACCTACTGCTAAAGCAATATCTGTAAGCAACTCATTTGTTTTATAACCAAACGATGGTGGTATTATATTACATAAAGATAGATTATTTTGAACAACATTAGCTGCAAGGGTGTTTATTACGTTAGTACTACAGTTCCCTATAATTAATAATTTTTTCTTTTGATTTATTATTGGCTTAAGAATATTTTCTATTTCTAATAAGCTTTGAATTTCTGTATCGGTAATTAAAATATGTACATCTTCTAAAATACATTCATCTTTTCTTTGGTTATTTATAAATAAAGGCGAAGTATATCCTCTTTGAATTTTAATTCCGTTTGTAACTTCATAATATGTAGATTCATTAATTGATTTTTCTACAGTCAATACTCCGTTAGGTCCTAGCTCTTTATAAGTGTCTGATATTAATTTCCCTATTTCTGGTGAATTGTTTGCTGAAACTGTAGCAACATCTTTTAAAGTTCTTTTTGTTACTTTTTTTGATGCCTTAGATAAATCTTTTATAATTTGATCGGTAAGAATTTTAATCTCTCTTATTAGTTCGGATGTATTAATGTTTTCGCCTTCCTCAATTAATTTCATTCCGTAACGAATCAATGCTTCAGTAAGCACAATAGCAGTTGTTGTTCCATCACCTGCTGAAGAAGCAGTCTTGTCTGCCGCCTCTTTCATCATTCGTACTGCTAAATTTTCTACTGGATCTTCAAGGTCTATGGCTTTAGCTACAGTCACCCCATCCTTAGTCACCGTCATTCCTTGCGTGTGATTTGCTGACTCCATTAAGACTGTTTTGCCTAATGGACCTAGAGTGCTTTTTACAGCATTTGTAATTTGACTAATTCCTCTTTTTAATTTATCTCTACCTTCCTGCTCAAAGATGAGGTCTTTAGGACTGTAACTCATAACATATATTGAATTTGATTTATATAGTTCAAATTTAGTTAAACTATTTCAGCCTACAAAACTTTATTACAATATGTTATTTAAATCTTCGCCTATTATATATATATATATTTAAGGTATTTATATATTTATTTTTTTTTCTAAATAGAGTTAAAAATTAACATAATTAACATATCTCTGATTATCAATAAGTTACAAAGATTTATTTGTCATATCTTTAACATAGCTCAACATTTTTCAACATAAAACTATATAAAAAAAGGACTAATCGTTAGATTAATCCTCTTTCACACAAATTAACTATGGGAAGAAAGTTATTTGTATATACTATAGAAGTCTTTTTTTTGTTCTGCTAATTCAATACCTTCAGCTATCATACTGATTTTTTTAGCTCTGTCCTTAGCAGCTTTGAAACTTGCAAGTTTTTTAATGCCAGTCTCATAATAATTAAAACCACCAACTAATTCATTCTTGTTTCTTTCCGATAAATACTCTGCCACTACAGGCTTGCTTGATACTCTTTTTGCTCCTTTTATTTTCATCTTAAAATAATTTAATATGTATACTTACTAATCCTAAATAAACTACAACCTCTTCGTGATCGTAATTTTCGTCTTGTCTAAAATAACTAAATCCTATTGCGAATCCAATCGGTAGTCTGTTGACTAAACTTATTTCATAATTTCCCATAGATCAAATATACAAAAAAAAATATTACTTATTCAGAGCAATCGGGTAATAATATATTATACGCAACTCAACCGAAAAAGAAAACGACTTTTAAAATCGAACCCCCCTACTAAAAAATAAAAATTTGTTTCAGATTTTTTTGACTTTTTGCCTGACCACCTCGCACCCCTGACCACCTGACCACACCAACACACCGAACCCCCTCGCACCCTCTACCCGTTGCACGTTGCACCCTTTACCCGTTCCACCTCTCCCCCTTTCGTTTTGTTTACACACCCACAAAAGAAAGGTTATACAATCCCCAAAAACAAAAAGCAGTTAATAAAATCTATAAAAATAAACTCGTTTAATTCATTGATTTATAAATAAATAAACCAACAAAAAGCGTGTAATAACACTAAAACCAAAAAGAAAAGAAAAAAAATTTGCGTTGTAACTTGCTGAACATCAACAACTTATAAAATACTTTTAAAATAATTGCAAATAAATTTGTTTTATATTGTTTTTATTTTGTATGTTTGTACCAACAATAAAGATAATATAAAATGTTTATACTAAATATTTACACTCAGGAAGTCGATTTTTCAATATTACCACTTTTAATTTTGGCCGTTCCGATTGCGATTTTAGCGACATTTTTAACAACTAAAAAATAAAAATTATGAGATACACAAAAGATTTAAATTTAACCTCGTTCAATTTTTGGGCAGGTGCAAAACAACACGAATTTAGTTATTCAGAATTAAAAGAAATAGAGTTTAATTTAGAGGATTTATACCACGAAAAGCAACCGACAGAAACAGAGATAAATGATTTATTTTGGTTTGAAGAAGAATTTTTGTGCGAGTGTATCGGCTTAGATTTTAACGAATACGAAAACAGATAAAAATAAAATTATGGAATATTATATAACAATACTCGACTTCGTTAATGGCTCGGTTGACCAATTCAATCTCACAGATTACTATGAAAAAAAGACCATTGAAAATTTTTTAACCGAAGAATTAGAAGAGTTTATAGAGTCAAAAGGATACAACTTAAATTCTATTGAATGGATGGCTCACAACAATAGAGGGATGAATTACCGAAACCCTAAAAACATAAACAAAACGAAATAATTATGAACTTAAAAAGATATAAACAAAACTTAAGAATTGAGGGTAACAAAGTAATTTCTTACACCACAAACGTAGCAAAAATCGAAGGTCAAAATCTCATTCAGTTGGGGTGGTGGTCAGTAACTACACAAAAGCACATTAACTATGTAGCAAAAGAATTAAATCTAAACTTAATAAAATAACTATGGCAAAATTAAGCAAAATTATATCTCAACTTGAAAATCATATCGAGGACATAAAAGAAGAAATTTACAACAGAGAAGAACAAGCAGACAACCAAAGAGATAAATCTGAATCTTGGGAAGATAGCGACAAAGGAAGTGATTATATTTCCAAAACTGAAGCACTTGA
>JAAHTG010000172.1_pt1 | contig 61542 bp, 66 predicted proteins | sample 6116081 | NCBI WGS metagenome assembly JAAHTG01 (sample SAMN13939989, study PRJNA603662) | sponge metagenome | isolation source: marine sponge | host: Mycale hentscheli | place: New Zealand | collected 2005 | reverse complement strand
TCTCGGACAATTTGACCGGCAGCAACACCGAGGATAGCAATTTGACTTTGGCCGGGTCCCAGGTTTTGAATTTGTAAACCGGCAACATTACGCGCCAGGTCTTCCAGGCTTTTTGCGCCCGAGCGCCGGATGTCCTGACCGGTTTGAGCGTTGATTGAAAAGGGCACATCTTTAATTGTTGATGCCCGCTTGGTTGCTGTTACGACAATTTCTTCTAGTGCCACATCGCCGTCGTTGGCATTTTGTGCCTGTGCGCCAGATGCGCCAAATACAATCGCCGAAATTGACGCCAGCAGCGATCTTTTCCGTTTGTTGGTGAGCATGGGTGTCTCCCGAGTTTCTCTTGGTTTCCTCTCCACGCGAGAAATCGTTACAATTCCCCGCTCCGTAAGGCCGCCTGAAAACTCGGTACCCCGAAGCATAATAGAAAGTGCTTCGAGGATGGTATACTGACCGTCGACAGGGTTTACCCCTTTTGTGTCTGCCAATTCATAAGGATATAGCAGCTGAACCCCGGCTTGCCGGGTAAAAACTGCGAGTGCCGCTCCGAGAGTTTCCTCTTTGATCGCAAAGGCATATTTCTCTGTGGGGGCATCGGCCCGCGCGCCATTGCTGAATAAGCAAAAAGCGAACGTCATAATGCACAAAAATGCAGCCAATCTCCCCAGGTGCGGCCTATTCTTATGTATCGACACAGTGATCAGACTTTTTCCGTGTTTTCACCGGCCTCAAGCATTAAGACCGGTGACATGTTAAAACCCTCAGTAGGGAATTATACTAAGGGTTGAGTTTTTCTGGGTGTAACAATTGCAACAGTATTAACGCCGTAAAACTCGTCAAACATGTCGGTGCGTTGCATTCAAACAACAATGACAACGGGAAGCTGGTCCCGAGCAAGCGCAGCACTGCTGGGCTAGGATGCGCGGCTTAACTTGACCCGAGTTGGGGAAACACGCTCAACCGCGATACCGAAAGATGCCTCCAACGAGTCGAACATGTCTTCAACTTCGCCTGCCTTAAAGTAGCCGCCGATGGGCAGGTTTTCCAATTCCGGGTCTTCGATTTCAATGGTGATATCCGTATAGCGGCTTACATCAGCTACAACGGTGGACAGGGGCTCGCCGGCAAAAGCAATGAACCCGCCGCGCCACAACAGTTTGCGGTCCAGCGCTTCACCGCTCATTCGAGTCAGGCTTTCAACTGTCTCGGCAAAAACCGCGCTCTGCCCCACCGTTAGCGCCGCAAGCGGTGCGATATCCTCAATGGGTGTGGATACGCTGTCGCCTGCAGAAGTCTGCGCGCGGGATATTAGGGCAACAACACCTTCCGATACGGTAACCTCAACCGAGGTCTTGCGCAGATGAACAGTGAAGGCCGTGCCAACAGCTTTTACAATCCCGTCATTGGCGTAAACCAGAAACGGTCTGTCTGCGTCAGATGCTACATCAAAATGAGCTTCGCCTCTAAGCAGGTTGATCGACCGGTGGTTGTCATCCAGGTCAACTGTAACTTCGCTGTTGGTGTTCAGAATAATTTTTGAACCATCAGACAGAAGTACGGTTTCCTGCTCACCTATCGCGGTCGCAAAATGGCCGGTCTGCAAATCACGTTGACTTTCAAAATTAAGGAAAAAGGAACCTGCTACGGCCACCATTAGCGATGCAGCAACAGCAGCGCCAGTCCACCATTTAGCTCGTTTTTGACCCAGTGATGCGGGGTTTTGTCCCGTCCCACTGTTGAGCGACTGGCCGGCAATCGATGCGTCATCCAAATAATTGAGATCATCGAGGCATGCCAGCCCGCCCCACAACTGCGACATGCGCTCCAGCGCGTGACGGTGCTGTGCGCTTTGGGCGATCCAGTCTTTCAGGGCAGCCGCCTCGGAGGCCGGCAGGCTGTCGCGACCATCCAGACGAGCAATCCACAGCGCAGCCTCTTCCTCAATAGCCTTGAGGTTTGGAAATTCTACGATGTTTTTTGTCTCACTCATCTTTTACCTGCAGCAAGGTGGCTATCTCCGCCCGGGCTTCTGTGTTGTCGGAACGAACAGATGCCCCGAATTCGGATGGATCATAGCCATGTTCTTTGAAATACTGATTACATTTCACCAAGCCCGTGGCGATGTGCTTTTCCACACCACTAACTGATATATCAAGGTGCCTTGCTATTTCTTTAACTTTAAGCCCATCCATCTTTCGCAGCAGAAACACGCGCCGACAACCCGGCGGCAAGCTGGCAACGGCTTTTGAAAAAACCACCAGTTTGCGCCTGCTATCCAATTTGTCGTCGGCACCGACCTGACCCTTGTCATGTAAGACAGACGAGCTGGCAGAATCCTCAATATAATCGGTTGTATGATTGGCTTTCTTGGCTAGTACATTCAGCGCAGTATGCTTGGCCACTCTAAATAGATAGGCTTTGGGAGACTGAATTTCTGCTTTGGTTTCAGCAGCAAAGGCCTTGAGGAAAGTGTCCTGTACAGCGTCTTCAATATCCTGCTGCCCTTTAAAAAAGCGCGACAGATATTTTTTGAGCGCGGGCTCATGTTTTAGAAAACTGTCCAGAATAGCAGTCATCAATGATATCCCCGAATAGTACCCTGTGAGCACTGCGCAACGATAAAAATTGCTGCACCCCCCTGCTCACCGGCGGCACGCTAGCCTTTTTTTTCGCGATAAACAATAACCAGCTTTCATGCGGACGTTTATATTTACCGGAAGGGTAGAGCGTTCGGGCGTGTCAAAGTCGACGGATTGACTTGCTTATTTATACACCTTATCTAGCCAAATGGTGGTTCGTCGTCCCAGTTGAACCCGGAAGGTGCGTCACCGCTAACCGTGTCCTTGAAGTCCGGTTCCCGCTTGTCCAGGAAGCTTTGCACGCCTTCTTTGCCGTCGCGAGTGCTGGTGTGATACATGGTGCGGCTTTCGGCCGCGTGGGCCTCCATGGGGTGCGCGGCGCCCATCATGCGCCAAACCAATTGCCGGTTCACGGCCACAGACACGGCGCTGGTTTTTCCGGCGAATTCACCCGCGATCTCGCGTGCCCTGTTTATCAATTGGTCAGCCTCGACAATTTCTGAAATCAACCCGGCGGCCAGCGCTTCGTCGGCGCCAAACACATTGCCTTTGAACGACCATTCCAAGGCCTTCTGTACACCCACAAGGCGTGGCAGGAACCAGCTGGAGCAGCTTTCCAGCGTGATACCGCGCTGGGCAAAAACAAAACCAAACTTGGCAAAAGGCGAGGCGATCCGTACATCCAGCGGCAATTGCATGGTGCTGCCCACACCCACCGACGCGCCGTTTATCGCACCGATCAGCGGCTTTTTCATCCGGAACATCCTAAGCACAACCATACCACCGGTGTCGCGGTTGCGCTCCATCTCGGGTCCCTCCGCGTCCACCGTTTCGTCCAGCCCGAATACATTGCCTTCGGTGGACAGGTCCATGCCTGCGCAAAAGGCCCGGCCATTGCCTGAGATGATCACGCTGCGCACGTTGTCATCATTGTCGGCTTCGTCCAGTGCCGCGATCAGTTCGCTTGCCATCTGGACAGTGAAGGCATTCATTCGCTCTGGCCGGTTCAACAGGATGGTGTATATGCCGTCATCGATTGCTGTCTCTAGTGTCGCGAATGCCATGGTGTGTCTCCGGTTGTTTCACTGTTTATGATAGGTCGCCGCGCCAGTTTGTCGACCTATCGTTGACTTCGGCCAACTAAGGTGGGCTTGAAAAGCGTTCTTGGGCGCGGCACAGTAGCATCGACGATACCAGCCGGGTGAAGACTTGCAGGGGAAAGACGATGCGCAATTGGTTTTATGAACAGCTAGCGATGTATTCAGCCTATCACCGCGACAAGCGCAACCAGATGACCCATCATGTGGGCGTGCCGATGATTGTTTTTTCCGTGATGGTTCGGTTTTCACTGGTGACAGTTGCTACCTTTGAAATTGGTGTGCTTACGCTCGCCGGCTTGATGATCACTATCTTGCTGCTGATGTATTTATACTCTGCGCCGCTGGTGGGCATGGTTGCGGTGCTGATCTACACTGCCCTACTGTATGCCGCTGAAACTATCGGTGCTATCGGTACAAGCACGGCGCTGATCACCTTTGGTGTTCTGTTTGTTGTTGGTTGGATCATCCAGTTCTGGGGCCATGCTTTTGAGGGCCGAAAGCCCGCGCTGTTTGACAACCTGCTGCAGATTTTCATGGCGCCCTCGTTCCTGATTGCAGAAATACTCTTTGCGCTGGGTCTGGAGAAAGGTCTGCAGGCCGAGATCGAACAGCGTATGCCGCGCTATTTTCCTGATAATGAAGGTGGTGGCAGCGAGTGACCTCATACGAATCCGAGCATCAAGATTCCCATTGGGATCTTACACATTTTGTTGTGCACACCCCCGAAGCACCGCTTGATCAATATATTCAATCCATGATTCATTATAGCGGTTTCATGCCGGATCATTCCATTGAACGGGTGGTGCCGGACGGGGGCATTTACTTGATTTTTGAACTGGATGGTTACGTCCGCCATTTATTTGACGTAAAGACCCACAAACCCACCCATGATTTCACAAAGGCGTGGGTGTCAGGCATGCAGAAAAAATACATAGCCATTTCGGCGCACGAAAACAGCGAAATGGTTGTGGTACAATTCCGCCCAGGCGGTGCTAGCCCCTTTATGCGTGATCCTGCTTCCAGCTTAAATAATAAAGTGGTTCCCGCAGAAGCAGTGTTTGGAGACGGCGTTCTTGCCCTTCACGAAGCGCTTAGATCCGCCAACAGTGATGCCGCTATGTTCGAGCGCCTCACCGAGTTTTTGATGGAGCATGCCCGGTTCGACGATGGCCCCGCGCGATCGTTGGTTAATGAGATGATCGACGCAATTACGGTAAATGCCGGGGCCCAATTAAAAGACATTGTAGAGACATCGGGATATTCGCAAAAACAGGCAATTCATCATTTCAAGAATCAGGTCGGGCTAAACCCGAAAGCGTTCCAGCGCATCGTGCGTTTCGGTGAAATTCTCGCAGCGATTAAAGAAAAAGAATCTGTCTCCTGGTCCCGGATCGCTGCAGATTGTGCTTATTATGACCAGTCTCATTTTATTCGCGAATTCAAGGCATTTTGTGGCTATAGCCCCAAAGAATTCCTTGTAGAACAAGAAGATCATCCTGAAACTAACTTCTTTCCGCTTGAATAGAAAAACATCTGTTTTCAAAAAAAATTGTTGCAGGTAAATTTTATCCAATACGCCGCATATCCGGCGTGCTTATGCTTCGTCTACAAATTTTGGGCAACATTATTTCAGGAGACGGAACATGGATACAGCAACAGCATTTGCAGGGCTTGATTGGATCGCGGTGATTGCCGCAGCGGTTGCAGCGTTCGTCGCGGGTGCAATTTGGTTTGGGCCGCTTTTTGGCAAGGCATGGATCGCAGGCTTTGGTTTTGACGAAGCAGAATTGAGCGACCGCAACCAGGCAAAAATATTTGGTCTGACACTCGTCCTTAATCATCGTTATGGCGATCAATCTGGCGATGTTTTTAGGCGCCGAGCCCTCTCTCGGTTTCGGTTTGGCGGCGGGCTTTGCCACCGGGCTTGGTTTCGCGGCACCACTGATTGGCGTTTACTATTTGTTTGAAGACCGGTCGATGAAATTGTTTCTGATAAACGGTGGCTTTGCGGTGGTGAATTTCACGGTTATGGGCGCCGTTATCCCGGCGCTAGCATAAAAAATAGCCATCAAAAAAAATAGAACGTCACGACAGCGAGGAGATACCAAGTGGAAGCGAACTTGATAGATAAAACAGGCAAAGACCTGAACGAGTGGAAAACCATTTTGGCGAAACAGAGTTTCGAAAAGCATGGCGAAATGATGAAGTATCTTAAAGGCGAGTACGGCGTTAGCCACGGTTTCGCCAATTTCATTGCCTTGAAGTTCCGTTAAGCCGATGCTGGTTCGTATACAACAGATGATTTGTTAGCTGTGCAATATGCAGGTAAAGAGGCGTTAAAGCCTATTTATGAAAAACTGGAGGTGGCGATCAAAACTTTTGGTGGTGACGTTGAAGTTGCGCCCAAAAAAGCCGCTGTCAGCTTCCGCCGCAAGCGCCAGTTTGCCTTGGTGCAGCCAACTACGAAAACCCGGGTTGATCTGGGTTTGAAGTTCAACAATTGGCCGCACGAGGGCAGGCTCGAAAAATCCGGACCGTTCGGGTCCATGTGTACACATCGCGTTCAATTGACCAGCCCTGATCAGGTTGACGATGAAATTATCGAAGCCATCAGATCTGCATATATTGAAGCAGGCTAGAGGTGCCAAATTGGTGCAACTCGGTAATCGCAGGGCGCCCACGCGGACGCTCTGCCTTTTTTAGGGGCGTTACTCGTCAGGGATAATTTCTACCATCGGAATGCCTTTAAGCGCTTTGAAAACCGAAGCACTGAATGGCCGCTTGGACCAAGCCTCGAAGAAGAATTTCAAATATGGGTCCCCACCAGTGAAGCGTTCCTCGTAAGCTGAAAAGTCCAGTTTTGCCTTGGCGTCTTCTTCGCTTAAACCTTCTGCAAGCAATGCATCGCGTTGGTCTGCAATGGTGTCGGCAAATTCAATCAACAGGTCCACATATGTTGTATCGCGCTGTATTTTGCCGTGCCCTGGCACCAAAATATCATAGTCCAGCGCGTTGATATTTTGGAGTGTTGCCGAAAACTTCCTTGGCGGCACATTAAAAAGATACGGCACTGGCACCACAACGATGTCACCCGTCGCAACGACCTTTTCATCTGGCAGCCACATAACAATGTCACCCGCGGTGTTGGCGTCGCCCAGATACATAAACTCGATGCTCCGGTTGCCCGAAACGACCGTTAGCTTGTCGTCAAAGGTAATGGTTGGCTGGGTAATTTTCACGCGCTGCGAATCCGCATGAACAATGTCTGCGTCATTGATGATGTTGTTGTAATATTTCAGGTGTGCAGGGGTGAGCGGGTTTCCTTGGCGGTCTTTGCCGGTTTCTATTTAGCCCTCAACGGTTTCCTTATATTCCATCGTGCCGGTGCTGTATCCGTCAATGTAGCGGATTCGTTTACTGTTAAACACTTTATGCGTGAAGGCATGGCTAATCACCTGAACATTTGGAAAAGCCTCAAGGTAAGGGTGGGTGCCAAAATTATGGTCGCCGTGCCAGTGGCTGATCGCCACATGGGTGACGGGTTTATCGGTTACGCTGCGGATTTTTTCAATAATGCGCTCGGCAAAAAGGGGCATGCCTCCACCGTCATATACCACCACACCTTGGTCAGAGACCACAAAGGTGGCGGTGCCCATAACCGGGTTGCGTGGATTGTCTTCCCGCACACCAGCCCATACGCCAGGAGCCAGTTCCTCGAATGTGGGAACCAGCGGATCAGCGATCGCTGCACTGGAAATGAGGGCAAGGCCGCTGAAAAGTGCTCCCATAATTAGGGTACGTAAATGGCTAATTCTTTGTGTCATGGTTGTTTTCCTCTTTGCCGTTTTTTTGTTGGCTAGAGGCTGATCAATATGGGCGCTTAATATAAGTTAAGAATGCCGCAACATGGGTAAAAACTGTGGCGCTGGATGTCCGCCAGCCAAAATTCTATAGGTACGGGCTGGCCAGCCACATGATGCGGCCCAAGACGCGGTGGCTGCTGCGACGTTTCTTTAAGTCATCCAGCGACACCCTTGATGCTGCGGCGTAACGCGCTTGCATCCATTCGCCCATTTGAGCGGCAAATTGCTGGTCATAACATTCGATGTTGAACTCGAAATTCAGTTTTAGCGAGCGGGCATCCCAGTTAGACGAACCAAACAGGGTCCAGTCATTGTCAACAATCATCAGCTTGCTGTGGTCAAATGGGGGCGGAGACAGAAACACTCGGCACCCGGCTTCGATCAGCTGCTTTGCCCCGGCCATGGCTGCCATAGAAAACATTGGCAAATTGCTTTTCAGCGGCAATAGAATGTCAATGGTAACACCGCGCAGTGCCGCTTGTTTCAGTGCCGCCAGCAGCGCTTGCTCGGGCAGAAAATAGGGAGTGATGATCTGAACCCTTTCGCGTGCTGATGCCAGTGCGCTTTCGATAATCATCGCGGTTTTCTGCTGGGGCTCATCGGGGCCGTCGTGCACTGACCGCGCAGCCACACCGCCTTTGATCGGCGTTACTTTTGGCAGCCACAGCGTCTGGTCCAGTTGGTGCTTGCTGGAATAAAGCCAATCATCGGCAAAGGCTTCGGTCATTTGGGTTACAATCGGCCCGGTCAAACCAAAATGAGTGTCCCGTACCTGCCTTTTGCCTTCGGGTCCTTCCAGGTGGTGTTTGCGGATGTTCATGCCGCCAGCAAAACCGTGGGTGCCGTCAATGATCAGCAATTTCCTGTGAGTGCGCAGGTTAAAAAATGCCAGCCGCCACGACAGCCGCGCGGGGTTAAAGGTAACCACATCGATGCCGTGTCGCCGAAGCAGGCTGGAAACCGGTTTCAGGCCGTACATGTTGCCCACCGCATCCACGAGCACTTTCACGTCAACCCCGCGTTCCTTGGCGCGCACCAGCGCTGAAATAATTTTCCGGCCCGCCTGGTCCGCCTGAAAAATATATGTGGTTAACGCCACCGTATGCGCGGCCTGATTGATCGCGTCTGTCATGGCCTCGTAGGCCGCCCGCCCGCCCTCAAAAGGGGTGATGGTGTTGCCGCTTGTGAGCTCGGTGCCGGCAACTCGGCCTGCCAGGCGGTCATGGGCCAGCCATCGATGCGGGGCGTCGGGGATAATTTCGCCCAGATGCTGACCTTCAGGGTCGGCCAGTGGTCCTTCGCGCGGGGCCAAACCTCGTCTTTGGCGCACCGCAACAGCGCGCCGCCGAATGCGGCTGATGCCAAAAAGCGCGTAGACCAGCACTCCAAAAAAGGATGTTAGCCAAACCACCGCCACCCAGGCGATAGCGGACCGCACTTCGTCTTTAGTATATAGGATATGCACGGTCGTCAGCACCTGCGCCACAAGGCCGCCGAGGGCAACAAAAATCAGATCCAGCCATTCCAGTGCAAACAATTCCATAGCTTCTATATAGGCGAATTTGATCAATCTGAAAGCCTTCTGTCGCTCTATGCCAGCGCGGGCACAGTGTGCCGGTGCGGCAAAAGCACCCAGTCTTCTATCGATGCCCTTGTCGGCAGCGGCAGCATTCGCTAGCGTGCGCCTATGATTGATGCAAACCTCATCTTTGATAGCGAAACCCGTCTTACGGGCAGTGCACTTGGCTGCCGCCGCGGTGGCAGGCGAGTGTTTGACGGTCTGGATTTTGAGGTTCAGGCTGGTGATTTTCTCAGCCTTGTGGGTAAAAATGGCAGCGGAAAATCCACGTTTTTACGCATGATTGCGGGGTTTGTTCCCAAAGTTGCTGGTGAGGTAATCTATAATCAGGGCGGCAAGACAGCGGCTGCGCTTGCATCTGAGGATATTACCCTGGTCGGCCACCAAAACGGCCTCAAGCCGGGCATGAGCCTGCGCAACAACGCGACCTTTTATTACCGGTTGATGACCGGCGGGGTGCCCGCGCCTGAGCGATTGCAGATCGCCGCTGATATTTTTGCTCTTGGTTCTTTGCTCGACGAACCCGTTCAATATTTCTCCAGCGGGCAACGACACCGGTCTGCCCTCATGCGTTTTCCGTTTGTGGCCCGGCAAATCTGGCTGATGGACGAACCCACTGTAGGATTAGACGCTGACAACCGCGCAGCACTGGCAGCTCTTATCCAGCATCATATGGCTTGCGGCGGCATCGTTATCGCCGCCACCCACGACCCCATGTGGGTGCAGGGAAACGTGCTTAATATGGATCAGTTTCAGCCTGCTCACGGCACTGAGACTGACGATGAGGGTTGGCTATGAGCGCGCAACCTTCTGTAAGCTCGGTGTTCGTTGCCCTTGTGCGCCGCGATATGGCTTTAGCGTGGTCGCAAGGCGGAGCCAGCCTGTTGGCGCTCGGGTTTTTCCTGATCGCTGTGTCGCTGTTTCCGTTTGGAGTCGGGCCCGAGCCGCAGATATTGGCACGCATTGCACCCGGGGTTATCTGGGTGGTCGCGCTCTTGGCCTGCGTGGTTAGCCTCGATCGGCTGTATCAGGCGGACTATGAAGATGGTTCACTGGATGATCTCACGCTGTCGCCGTTAGGGTTAGTTGGCGTTGCCGGGGCCAAGGTGCTGGCGCACTGGCTATCAACCACCCTACCACTTGCGATCGCTGCGCCCGCGCTGGCGGTGCTACTTAATCTGCCAGACGCAGGTTATCCTGTGCTTGTTGCCTCATTGTTAATTGGCACACCGGCCCTGTCGCTGATCGGTAGCATCGGTGCCTCGCTCACCGTGGCGGTGCGCCGCGGTGGGGTGCTGATGTTCCTGTTGATCCTGCCGTTGTATGTGCCCACGCTGATTTTCGGTGTTGGTGCAGTGGACGCTGCCGTTACCATGAGCGACCCGCTGCCGCATCTGGCGCTTCTCGCCGCAACCACGCTGGTAGCGACAGTTGTTGGCCTCGCCGCCTCCGCCGCCGCCCTTAAGCTGGCGATGGAGTAGCCCTGCTTGATTATAACTTGTGCCTTATACTTCGATAACCAAAAACCATCACTGAGACAGCGAGTCGCACTTGTGGCGCGCGTGGGTTCGGTCTAGATAGAAGCCATGCATAGATTCGCCAACCCAGCCCAGTTCAATCGCCTTGCCGACGCCGTTATGCCGTGGGCGATGGTTGCTACCGTTCTGTTGTTTGGTGCCGGGCTTTATTATGCCCTTGCAGGTAGCCCGCCGGATTATCAGCAGGGCGAGAGCGTACGGGTGATGTATGTGCATGTGCCCGCTGCCTGGATGGGCATGTTCGTTTACGTTGTCATGGCGGTTGCCAGCTTCGCCGCTCTGGCGTGGCGGCACCCGCTGGCGTTGCTGGCAGGTAAGGCTGCTGCGCCCATCGGGGCTACTTTCACCGCACTTGCGCTGATTACCGGCGCACTATGGGGCAAGCCCATGTGGGGCACTTACTGGGTGTGGGACGGCCGGCTGACCTCGGTTCTGGTACAGTTTTTCCTCTATCTTGGTTACATGGCCTTGTGGAAATCGATGGAAGACGAGGAAAAGGCAGGCAATGCCGCTTCTATTCTCGCGCTTGTGGGGCTGGTTAATATTCCAATTATTAAGTTTTCTGTCGATTGGTGGAGCACGCTGCACCAACCCGCCAGTGTTATGCGGCTGGACGGCCCGACCATTGACGGTGCCATGCTGGTGCCTTTGTTTTTGATGGCGGCGGCTTATCAGGTGTATTTCACCGTGGTGTTTATCTGGCGCATGAAGTTTGAGATTAATAACCGAAAGCTATCGGTTATGCGTAGTGTGGATATGGGGCATTGATGGCTGAATTTCTTGATATGGGCAAACACGCGGTTTTTATCTGGACCGCCTACGGTTTTAGCGCCGCCGCGCTTGTTGTGCTGGCGCTGCGTTCACGTGCCAGCCAAAAAGCAAGCGAAGAACAAGTGGCTGCTGCGCGTGCACGCCGCAAAGGGGATAATTGATGGCTGGCCTTAAAACCCGCAAACAGCAGCGGATACTGGTGTTGTCGGCAGCGATAGCAACCCTGTTCGGTGCAGTACTGTTGGTGTTGTTTGCCCTCGGCGGCGATAGCCTCAGCCTTTTCTTGCAACCCTTAGACGTGAAAAACAAACAGGTTGAGGCCGGCCAACATTTTCGCCTCGGTGGCTTGGTCGAGGCCGGGTCTTTTTCCCGCGATGATGATGGCTTAACCTACCGCTTTACGGTGACAGACTGCGCCGCGACGCTGCCCGTTCAGTTCAAGGGCCTGTTACCTGATTTGTTCCGCGAGGGCCAAGGCGTGGTTACCGAAGGCGCCTTGAATGCTGATGGGGTTTTTGTGGCCACAACCGTGCTGGCCAAACACGACGAGAATTATAATCCGCCGGGTACGCTGCCTAAATCCGCCGACCAGTGCACCCACCCGGATGCTGTATCAAGGATGGGCCGCTAAGGTGGCCGGTGAGATCGGGCATTTTTCTCTTATTTTGGCGCTGGCTTTTGCGCTTATAGGGGCATGTGTGCCGCATGTGGGCGCGCGGCGCGGTGATGTGCGACTTATGGTGTTGGCTGACCGCGCTGTTCTGGCGCAGTTTTTGATGGCGGTTACGGCTTTTGCCGCGCTCACTTATGCTTTTGTCACTTCCGATTTTTCAGTAATCAATGTGGCGGCCAATTCCCACAGCTTGAAACCAATGCTTTATAAAATTTCCGGCGTTTGGGGTAATCACGAGGGCAGCCTGCTGTTCTGGGTGCTGATCCTGACCCTGTTCGGTGCATTGGTGTCGTGGCGTGGCAAAAATCTGCCGCTGCGCTTTCGGTCCCGGGTGCTGGCGGTGCAAAGCCTGCTGGTGGTAGGTTTCCTGTGTTTTATTCTTTTTACCAGTAATCCGTTCTTTCGGTTGGACCCGGCCCCACTGGAGGGCAACGGTCTTAATCCTTTGCTCCAAGATCCCGGTCTCGCCTTCCATCCGCCCATGCTGTATCTGGGCTATGTGGGGCTTTCAATTGCTTTTTCTTTTGCTGTTGCAGCCCTTCTTGAGGGCGAGGTTACGCCGCTGTGGGCGCGCTGGGTGCGACCTTGGGCATTGCTTGCGTGGGTGTTTCTAACCGGTGGTATCGCGCTTGGTTCCTGGTGGGCTTACTATGAACTTGGCTGGGGTGGATGGTGGTTCTGGGACCCGGTCGAGAACGCCAGCTTCATGCCGTGGCTGGCCGCAACGGCGCTGCTGCATTCGGCCATCGTGGTCGAGAAGCGCGACGCCCTGAAAAGCTGGACTATTCTGCTGGCAATCATCGCTTTTTCCTTCAGCCTACTGGGTACTTTTTTGGTGCGCTCCGGCGTGATTACCAGCGTGCATGCGTTCGCCACCGACCCCGCGCGCGGCATTTTCATTCTTGGCTTCCTTGGACTTGTCATTGGAGGATCAATGGCGCTGTATGCCTGGCGCGCGCCCAAGCTCAGCCCTGGTGGCCTGTTCGGTATCGTTAGCCGCGAAAGCGGGCTGGTGCTTAATAACATTCTGCTGTCCACCTTCGCCGCTGTTGTTTTGGTGGGCACGCTTTATCCGTTGTTTGTGGAGGCTGCGGGGGCTGGGCAAATTACCGTTGGACCTCCATTTTTTGAATTTGCGGCCATGGTGCTCATGAGCCCCCTGGTCGTCGCACTTGGCTTAGGGCCATTGCTCGCGTGGAAGCGAGGCAAGCTATCCCGTGCAACACAAATTGCCTTCCCCGCGCTTGTGGTTGCGCTGGTTGCCGGCACTGTATTGGTGTGGAAAACTGCGGGTGGTTATGTGATGACAGCCTTCGGTTTCGGTCTTGCTCTGTGGCTAATTGCATCAGTGTTACTGGAGATCGCTGGCCGGATAAAGTTATGGCAAGCACCAAAGCAGGCACTAAGCGGCCTCGCTAAGATCACACGCGCCCAATGGGGCATGAGCTTGGCGCATGCTGGCTTGGGGGTCATGCTGTTGGGTATTACCATCAGCGAAGCCTTCACCAGCGAACAGCTGCTCGTGATGACACCCGGGGACACGGCCACAATTGCGGGCTATGATTTTAAATTCGACGGTGTCGCACCAGTGGCAGGGCCAAATTACACCGCCGTGCGTGGCTTTTTCGAGGTCAGCGAGAGCGGTGCTGTTTTGACCACACTGATGCCGGAAGACAGGGTTTATACGAACCCGCCGATGAATACGACCGAAGCGGTAATTTATCCGCTGGTGTCGGGCGATTTGTATGCTGTTGTCGGCGAGGCGGCGGGTGCAGGTCGCTGGTCGGTGCGGCTATATTTCAAGCCGCTCATATCCGGACTGTGGCTTGGTGCGCTTATGATGATGATTGGCGGACTGTTTTCTTTGTCGGACCGACGGCTGCGCATCGGTATGCCCACCGGCAAGCGTTCTATAAATAATCCTGCGACTGCCAAGCGAAAAAAATGGGTAGTCTTATGAAGCGTTTTGTGCCCCTGTTGGTTGTTTCTGCGTTGGTGCTGTTGTTCCTGGTTATGATGCTGTCAGATCGCAACCCTAATGAGATCGACAGCGTGCTGATCGGGCGACCAGCGCCTGAGTTTAGCCTTGTCAGCCTGAAAGAGGGTGCGCCTGCGCTGACTACCGCCGACTTGAAAACCGGCGCACCAGTGTTGGTGAATTTCTTCGCCAGCTGGTGTGTTCCCTGCCGCGCTGAGCATGAAAATCTGATGGCATTGGCGGGAGGTTACCGTGTTCCCGTTATCGGCATTGCGTACAAAAATGACCCCGACAAAGCCCGTGGTTTTTTAACCGAATTGGGTAACCCTTTCAGTAAAACCGGATTGGACCTGGATGGTCGTGTCGGCATTGATTGGGGCGTTTCCGGGGTGCCGGAAACCTTCCTGATCGACGGCGATGGTGTGATCCGCTATCGGCATTGGGGGCCGATTGTCGGCGATAGCTTGACCGAGCGGTTGCTGCCGCAACTGAAGGCATTGCAATGATTCGCTCTCTGACCGCCTTTTTGATGGTTCTCACCTTGTCATTGGCAGTTCAAGCTGTTGCGGTGGATGAAAAACCACTGGCCGATCCAGTGCAGGAAGCACGAGCGCGAGCGCTGATGAAAGAGTTCCGTTGTCTGGTTTGCCAAAATCAGTCCATCGAAGATTCGAACGCCGAACTGGCGCAAGACTTGCGGATGATTGTGCGCGAACGTATCGCTCTGGGAGACAGCGCGGACAATGTGCGTGCTTATATGGTTGACCGATACGGCGACTGGGTGTTGCTGAATCCGCCCTTAAAATCTTCAACGATTTTTCTGTGGGCGTCACCATTTTTGGTGGTGCTGGTTATCTTGTTTGTGTTGGTGGGCAGGGGTCGCCGTACGGTCGCCCCCGTCCCTCTGTCTGACGAGGAAACGGCGAAATTGGCGCAGTTGCTGGAGGACACGAAATGATTTGGCTGCTGTTTGTTCTCATTTTGGCCCTTGGCCTGTTGGTACTTTTGTCAGGGCGCGGCGTTGACGAATTTGGCGGCACAGCTGTTGATCCGGTGGCTCATTATAAAGCCCAGCTGGCGGAAATTGATGCTGACTTGGCGCGAGAGATGATCGACGCCGAGTCGGCGAAAGCCGCGCGGCTGGAAGTGCAGCGCAGGTTGCTGCGCGCCGGTGAGCGAGCCGGCAACTCAAAAACCGACTCAGCTAGCGACTCGGCCAACGAGTCCATCACCGATTCTACACGCCAGTCCCTAAACCCAAATACTGCTGGCTTAACGGTGTTCGCCAGAACCGGCGCGGCCGTTGCGGTGGTCGCGTTCGCCGCTGGCCTATATATATTGTTGGGATCGCCGGGCACACCCGCGGCCCCACCGCCCGGACGACAGATGGCAGCACACCAATTGTTGGAAGAAGGAGGTATCACCATGGGGCAGGCCGCCGAACAGGTAAAAGCCCATTTGGCGGAAAACCCGAGCGATATTCAAGGCTGGTTAGTGCTGGCAAAAACCGCCCGAGCGATTGGGGATTTCCCAACTACGGCATCGGCCTATTCGGCATTGGCGGGCATGAACCCTGGTGAGCCTAAATACCGGATCGAAGAATTCGAGGTTTATATGGAGCACGCGGGCGGCCAGATAACCCCGGCGGCACGGCTGGTGTTGGCGGCGTTGCTGGACAGTGCGCCCGAGCACCCTGCCGGACAGTATTATCTGGGGCTTGCTCACCTGCAGTCCGGCAACGAGGCTGCTGCGCGTTCGGTCTGGACCGCACTTGCTGATCGTTCCACCGCAGATGCGCCCTGGATGCCATCGCTTACGCGCCAGTTGAGCGGGCTGGGTGTCGGCGCGCCAGAGCTATCCGATCAGGATATAGCCATCGTTAACAGCATGAGCGACAGCGAGCGCGAAGCTTTCATGAAATCAATGTTGGCGAGGCTGCAATCCAAGCTCGACTCGGACCCCACAGATGTGACCGGTTGGCTGATGCTTGCCCGGTCCAAACTGACATTGGGCGACAAATTAGGTGCGATTAGTGCACTTAATAGTGGTATTTCGGCGAATCCCGGCGAAAAATCGGCAGAATTGCAGGCCTTCCTTGACAATCTGAAATAGAGTCACGATCTTTAACGTTGCTTTTACGGTTTGACTTTAGGTTGTCACCGATGGAAGCCATAGCAAGGCACGAAGAATACGTATGCCTTCCTCTCGCTGAATTGGCTCGCACGATATCATTAGGGTTTAAAGACCATGGTTGATGTTAATCCCGGCACGTCTGCATTGCAGGCACAGCTGCAAGCAAGCAAAGCAAAGGCCAAAATTTCGCAGCGTCCGTTTTCTGTAGCTAACAATAGTTCATCAGCCAGCCCGCAAGAGGCTATCGGTAAACGCATTGCCGCGCGCACAGATATTCCGTCCCCTGACCGTCGGGTACCGGTAAAGACCAACAGCAACGCCAGCACACTTTCCAGCGCAGCAGAGATTGACGATGCGAGCTTTCGGGTTGCGCAGTTCACCGGGTCAAACCGCGAGGCACCGCTCGGGCGGATTTCCAACGAAAGCTCAATAACGCGGGATCAGCCCCTAGGCCAGATCATCAATATTCTGGTTTAGCAGTTAAATTCATATTCCCTACTGGACGAAGTCGCGCTTGCGCGCCACATTAGGGCTATGTCGAATCCACCTTTCACCCCGGACCATTTTCACCGCGCCGTACCTGACGGCGACGACCATGAGCGGCTGGTATGCCGCGACTGCGGCTTTGTATCCTACGAGAACCCCAAAATTATTGCTGGTGCTGTGGTAACCTACGGTGAGCAAATTTTACTGTGCCGTCGGGCTATTCATCCACAGAAAGGCCGTTGGACCATTCCGGCAGGTTTTTTGGAAATGGGCGAAGCCCCGGCCGAAGGCGCAGCGCGCGAAGCGATGGAAGAAGCCTGCGCTGATATTGCCATCACTGACCTGCTTGCGGTTTATTCTGTGCGGCGGATTAGTCAGGTTCACATGATGTACCGCGCCGTGTTGGCCAAACCGGAATTTAAACCCGGGCTTGAGAGTCTGGAAGTTGCCCTTTTCAACTGGGATGATATTCCCTGGGACGCGCTTGCCTTTCCCAGCGTGCATTGGGTGCTTAATCATTTTGACAGTGTGCGCGGTAAAACCGGCTTTGCCCCCTTCACCAACCCTGAGGGTTGGGAAAAGGTTTAATTTAATACGGCACAGCTGGCATTGACACACACAGCCAATAACAGAAAGCACCGAAGATGACCGATAGTGACGCTATTTCTTTTGCCCGCGAAATGGAGCGCCTTGAACGCCATAAGGAGCTGCATGCGGCTGGCGGTTTGCATTATGATGTTTTGGCTGCGATCGAAGCTCAAATGCCTGAAAACTCAGAAAATACAGCCGAGACAGGATGCGGACGCTCGACAATTTTCTTCTCGAATCTTGTGAGTAACCACACATATTTTTGTTTGGATGACCGACCTAGCGGTGAAGGCTCCAGTGTAAAATACTATGAAGACTCGGATCTTTTTCAGCGCAAGAACACAAATTGGATAGTTGGCCCGACGCAGGAAACTTTGCCTGTACACGAGCATGCTTGCCAATATGACTGTGTGCTAATTGATGGACCCCACGGCTATCCCTTTCCCGATCTGGAATATTTTTATTTCTATACGCATATAAAAGAAGGCGGTATTCTTGTTATTGATGACGTTCAAATTGCCTCCATCGGACGCATGGCGGACGTCATTCAGGAAGACGCCATGTGGCAGCTTGAAGAAGTGGTAAAAACCACCGCCATTTTCAGACGAACAGGCGCCAAAACTTTCTGGAACAGGGGCGACGGATGGTGGCAACAAGGGTACAATCAGCGCCGCACTCATCGCAGCAAACCTTTTTTTCTAGGCGACGAAAAGGTGTTTCAAAGCTTTTCCGATAGATTTCGCCCGGTTGCGAAAAAACCAGAGTCGAAGAAGCGTAAAAAATCCAAGTGGCGTTTCTTGAAGAAATTAGTCGGCAGGAAATAGGTTGAGCGAGCTTATTGATAAATTTCACGTTGTCGCTGACGCGCAAGACACGCGTGTTGGTTTGCTGTTTGAACAAGTTGTCCGGGAAATTTACCAGGCTTGGCTGAAACCTGGCGATAGCGCGGTGGATGTTGGCGCCCATAAGGGAATGCATCTTTTTCCCATGAGCGCGGCGGTGGGCCCAACGGGCCGTATATATGCCTTCGAGCCTATCGGTAAACTGTTTAATAATTTGAAGCGCGACTTAAAGAAAAACGGTACTCGCAACGTAAAACTGTTTCAGCTTGCTCTCGGTAACGAGTCGGTAAAAACTGCTGCCTTTAGCTATTTTGAAAACCGCCCCGCCTATAGCGGCCTAAAGCGCCGTAACAGCCCGTTCAGTGCTGAGCAGGGCGGCCTGACAAGCATGACGGTTAATTGCGCGACGTTGGATAGCAAGCTACCCATGTTCAGGAAAATGTCTGTAATCAAACTGGATATCGAAGGCGGCGAACTTCATGCCTTGATGGGTGCACGCAAATGCCTGAAGAAATCCCGCCCCTTGGTCGTTTTTGAAAATGGCCGTCAGGACTCGGCAGACGTATACGGCTACACGGCAGATGATTTTTTCCGCTTTTTCGCAGACATGGATATGAAAGTGTTCTGGCTGTCGGGCGAGAAGTTTGTTCAAGCCGATTGGCGAAAAAACAGACGCTGCTGGGAGTTTGTGGCACTACCCTCCGAGAAGGAGGGGTTTGCCGAAACACTACCTGACTTGTGCCGCAAGGTATTGGCTGCCGCTGGCAGTTAGTCTTCAGTTGGCAGATATTTCGCCAGAAACGGTGCCTGCGCAATGGTGAAGACCACAAGCGCGCCCATATAGCCAAATGTTTTGAAATTAACCCAGATATCGGTGGAAAAGTTACGCCATATCAGTTCGTTCACCCCGGCCATCAAGGCCAGAAAAATAATGTAGTTTCGGGTGATCAGCCGCCAGCCTTCGTCGGGCATCTCCAGCGCCGATTCCATCAGGCTTTTGAAAAACAGACGACCGGTCAGCAAACCAAACAGGAGAATGCCGGCAAACAGGCTGTTGATTACCGTCAGTTTCATTTTGACGAATGTTTCGTCTTGCAGGTAAAGCGTCAGGCCGCCCATCACCATTACGATCACCAGCGTGAACCATTGCACCTTGGCGATATGACCAAGGAATTTTTTCGCTGCCAGCATCGATAGTGGGTGCACAATCATGAATGTGGCGGTTGCCGCGTATATGCCGCCGATGCGGAAGGCGATGAAAAAACTGATCAGCGAACCGAATTCGATGACCGGTTTAATCCAGCCTGCTGGTTTCTTCTTTTCAGAAACACCGGCGGTAGACTCTACCTGTTGATCATCTTTATGTTGCTCAGGGGTCACGCCTGTTGCTTTTTTGTCAGTCACACTTGTTCTCTTTTTGCTGTCGTTCGGCGGCGACCCTATCGCCTCTTGCCGCCTGAGGGAAGACCCCGTTAGATGACGCACGCTTATTTGATCGGATACCCGCATGCTGAAATTGTTCAAAGACCGAAATTTTTCTATCTACTGGATAGGTGAATTTGTTTCCGTAATCGGCGACCACATCAGCATGATCGCCTTTCCGTTTCTGGTGTTGCAGCTTACCGGCAGCCCGGCGTTAACTGCTTTTGTCTTCGCCGCTCAGGGCCTGCCGCGTGCAATTATGATGCTGGTAGGCGGCGCAGTGGTGGACCGTACCAGTCCCAAATTTGTCATGATTGCCTCCAATCTGGTGCGCTGTGTGCTGGTGATGTTGCTGGCGTATCTGCTGTATATTGACCAGATTACGGTGCCGGTTATTTTTGCGGTTGCGCTATTGTTTGGGTTGGCTGACGCGTTCTTTTATCCAGCCAACACCGCTATGGTGCCGTCGGTAGTCGCTAAAGACGACCTGAAGGAAGGCAACGCGCTGGTGCAGGGCTCGGTGTGGGTCGGGGTCATTATCGGCCCCGCGCTGGCGGGGCTGCTAATCGCAGGCCAGGTAACCACCGTTGGTCACGATGTGGGGCTCGAAGCTGCAAGTTATGAGACCAACCGGCCAGGCTTTGCTCGCGCCTTTTTCATCGACGGCCTGACCTTTGCCTTCTCATTTGTCTCGCTGTTGTTTGTGCGTGCGCGCTCGCTTGACGGCCAAGACGAAGAAGAAGGTGCCAAGCCAAAGTCAATGTTGGGTGAGGTTGCGCAAGCGATCAAATGGGTTTGGTCGGTTCCCGCGGTTCGGCTTGGGTTTATCGGTATCGCTATTCTGGAGTTTTTCTTCCAGACTCCGATTTTTGTCGGCTTGCCTGCGCTGGCTAAACTTCGGTTTGTTGAGCCCGCGTTTGTCTACGGTCTGATTATCGCGGCTTACGGTTCTGGTGCGCTGGTGGGTGCGGTTGCCGGCGGCATGAGCAAGGGCCCGCGCGACGAAAACCTGATACGCACCATGTTCTTCATCTTCACCGGTTCGGGCGCAGCCATTGGACTGATCGTACTGTATCCGCCTTATTGGTGGGCCATGTTGTTGTTTTTCTGCTCAGGCGCAGCCGACAGTTTTATCTGGGTGCATTTCACCACTTGGATACAGAAACTGACGCCGGAAAAGCTGCTGGGCCGGGTGATGAGTATCATGATGTTCATGTCCGTTGGGCTTATTCCCATCGCCAGTATTATTATGGGCATTGCGTTTGAGTGGAATCTTGAGGCCTCACTGGCGGCGTCGTCGGTTATCATTGTCGTCAGCTGTATCATCGCGGCCCTGCACCCTGACAGCAGACGCATGATGTTGCCGAAATCTGCAGCAACGGCTGAAGCAGACCCCGGCGCGTGACACCGTGAGCAATCTTTTGTTTATTTGCAGTCGCAACCAGTGGCGCAGCCCCACAGCTGAAACCATCTGGCGGCGGCGCGAGGGCTACGGGGCACGCTCGGCAGGCACCAGCCCAAGGGCGCAGCGCACCGTCAGCGCGGCTGATATCAATTGGGCAGACATCATTTTTGTGATGGAGGGCAAGCACCGTGACCGGTTGAAGGCTCGTTTTAGTCGACCCTTGGCGCATAAGCCCCTGCATGTGCTGGATATCCCCGATGAATACCGCTATTTGGATGAGGAGTTGATTACGCTGCTGGAAGTGTCGGTCGGCGCCATTTTGGCGCAGGCATGAGGCGAAGTTATCAGGCTATCTTGGTCGGCCAGACCTTAAAGGTAGGCACATGCCAGAGGTTTCGCCTGGAGACCGACATAATGAAAAGCCTTTCGCCGCCGCACCTATATAATTTCGCATAAACTTTCTCACTTTCGTCCTAAACGAAGAGTCATAAACCATATATATCAACGGTTTAATCCATAGTTTTGTGGAATTTTCCAGCCGTAGACGCCTACACTGTCGACAACGACAATATAGGCAGTGCTAGGACCTGAAGCATGGCTGGGGATCAATTTTTGTTGGTGCCCGCGCTAGAGAAGCCGCTAAAGCGGCCAGCGTATCGGCCATGATATCTATTCGAACGTGACCCTTCACCGGGACACCGTTTTGGGTGTGAGAACTTGCCTTCAGTGAGGGCTCCGCCATGCAAAATCTAGCGTACGATTGGCATTCTATTATCCATGCAGCTGCAGTTCGACAGCACCCGCTTTTTAGCCAGTTGGAGGCCGGTGATTTCGACAGAGTTGTTGATCATTTCCGGGGCGGGAAAACGCCCTATGATAAACTTGCCGACTATTTGCTATACGGTGCTGCGGCAATATTGGGTCGGCATCAGGAGGCTGCTCAAAGCGCGCTTGGCTATCACGAGCGGCTCAATACAAAAACCAAAGCGGTGGCGTTGTTTTTCTGGGCACAGGAGGCGGTGGCCCACCTGCAGTATCAAACTGCGGAAGGTTTTTTAAAACCTTTGATCGAATGCTATCCGAAAGACCCCGAATTAAATGCAATTGCGGCAAACTGCTGTTTCTACACGGAGAATTTGGCGCGGGGCCGTCCTTATATGGAAGCGGGGCTTGAAAGTGCACCCGGACACATCGGTCTAAACAGTTTGCTGTGTCGTTATCACCTGAATGAAGGCGGCATGGAGGCAGCGGAACAGGCGGCCTGGAATTTGCTGAAACTTGACCCTGTGAACCCGACAGCGTTCAACATTCTGTCGCGGATCGTACCTGAACAAATTGAAGATAGACTTATTGAACGGTTTGAGCATCGTGCGCTTGAAGGCGGGTTAGGTCCGATTAATTCAGCAAGCCTTTTGTTTGACACTGGTCGGGTTCAGGACGCGCGCGGTGATTATATGCGAGCGTTTAGCAATGTGGAACATGCCAACCGTTTGATGCGGTCCATTCCTCAGGTTGTCGGTGCCGGTTTTGATGAAGACAGAGAGATCGAAAGTTTTTGCATAAGTCGCCGTTTGTTTGACGCTCTGAAACCAATTGCGGAAACGGGATCTATAACACCCATCTTTATTGTGGGTCTGCCACGCACTGGCAGCACGCTTTTGGATCAGGCGCTGGCAGCACACCCTGAAGTGGTTAGTCTTGGTGAAAACGATAGTATTCCCGCCTTTGTTCAGGAAGCGGAAAAACTGTTAAAACAAGGAAAGACAGCCGAGGTGCAGGCGCGCATGCCAGAGTGGCGAGACCGGTTTTTCGCTCGCGCGTTGGCCAACAGCCCCGATCAGCCAGATTCTGGTCAATCAAAACCTGGCCAATCAAAACCTGGGGTTAACTTTGTCGTTGATAAGATGCTTGGCAACAGCCGGCATCTGGGATTTTTGCAGGCATTATTTCCAACAGCAAAATTTTTGCACTGCCGTCGCAACATGATGGACGTAGGGCTGTCGATCTATTTTTCGCCGTTACTTAGAACCAACGTTTATGCAACCGATCTAAATTCAATCGCTGATTTCATTGCAGTTGACGAACAGGTCATTAGAACCTGGACCGAAAACGGCATTGCTGTGCAGCCGGTTGCTTATGAAGATATGGTCGATGACATGGAAGGGACCTTGCGAAGGGTTTTCACTCACGTGGGACTGGACTGGGATCCTGACTGTCTGGATTTTCACCGGAAAAAGCGCGCCGTGCATACCTATAGCGCACATCAGGTACGAAAGGCGATTTACAAAAGCTCTAAAGGCAGGTGGCAGAATTATGCTGGCCAGCTTGCCCCGTTTCAGGCCGCGTTGCAGAGCAAGGGCGTGGCAGCTGATCACACCGGTTGAACTGACAGCTCATTTGCCGCTATATGAACCAGCTTGAACTGATCGGCAGCTAAAGAAGCGCCGATTATGGTGTATTTTTGGCGGTATCTATGCGCGGCTATTTTGCTATTGGAATTGATCAGGCCTCAAAGGCCGGCAATGTGGGGAACCTTATCCGCACCGCTCACGCCTTTGGTGCCAGCTTTGTTTTTGCCGTAAACCCCAAGGTGGTGGCCCATACTGGCGAATTGGTCACCAAAGATTTTACCGACACCAGCAAAAGCCACCAGCAAATTCCCTTTTTCAACTATGCTTCGGCGGCAGATGTTTAAGTGCCGCAAGGTTGCCAATTGGTGGGCATCGAGATAACCGAAGATGCAGTTGATCTGCCCAGTTTCAAGCATCCAACCCAAGCGATTTATGTGCTGGGCGGTGAGCGCTCCAGCCTCAGTGTGGATATGCTGGCGCGCTGCGACAGCACAATCAAAATACCGTCAAAGTTCAGCCTTAATGTCGCAACAGCGGGTGCGATAGTTATGTATGACAGGCACCGGGTTTTGGGTGGATACCCGGACCGGCCGCTGATGACCGGCACCAAGCCCGAGGTCAAGCCCGCCCATGTGCACGGCGGCGTGCGCAACCGGCATGTGAGCAAAGCGGACAGGGCTAAAGCAGAAGCAAAGCGCGTAGGTATCTTGCCGCGCGACACTAAAAGCGGTTAAGAGTAGTTTGAGATAGTAAAAAGGACTGAGTAGGCGCATGAAAGCGGGTTTGTTAGCAGTATTATTTTTGGGCGTAACCGTTACCGGCAGCTGGGCTGCTGAAGCGCAAAGCGAAAAGCGCCGTCATTTGGGCGCCTACCGCGACTGGGATGCCTTTGTTTATACATATCCAGGCGGGCAGAAAACCTGTCATATGATCTCTAGTCCCAAATCGTCGCAAGCCAGTCGCCGCAACGCCACCCGCGGCGATATCTACATCATGGTGTCGCACCGGCCCGAATACGGCGTGACCGGCGAAGTGAATGTGGTGGTGGGTTACCCGATCAGGCAAGGCTCGGACGCGGTATTGCGGGTTGATGGCCGCAGCCGGTTCGAGTATTTCACCGAGGGCTCGGGCGCGTGGGCTTACGACCCATCGGACGACGCCAAAACCATTGCTGCTATGCGGCGGGGTAACCGGCTCGTGGTCAATGCAACCAGCCAGCGCGGCACCAACACCACTGACAGCTATTCGCTCTCGGGCTTCACCGCAGCTTATAATGCGATATCGGCAGCCTGCAGGTAATACGATGATTTTAAGAACCTCTGTAAAACAAATAGTACAGTCCGTGACTAGTGAATTAGTCAAACCATATGAGCATTGGTGGTTAGCATTGCTAATTGTTTCGTTTTGGGCGCTGGCATTTGTCTGGGGGTTCGACCAAGGTAAAGAGTTTGTCCAGCTCAAATGACTAACCTGAATATGGATACCCGCCGTTATGATCTGGACTGGCTTCGGGTTATCGCCTTTGGCCTGCTGATTTTTTACCACATCGGCATGTATTATGTGTCGTGGGGCTGGCACGTGAAAAGCATTCATGCCGGGCCGTTTGCGGAACCCTTGATGATGCTCTTGAACCCGTGGCGGCTGCCATTGTTGTTTTTCATCTCCGGCGTAGCGCTCAAGTTTGCGGTTGATAAAGCCCAAGATGGCTTCATCCGAAAACGTTTCTTCCGGCTGTTCATTCCCCTGATGGCGGGTGTATTTCTCATCGTGCCGCCGCAAGCTTATTTTGAACTTTTGAGCAAGGGCGAGATCGCGGCAGGCTATCTGGATTTTTACGGGAAGTACGTCACAGCAGACCAAAGCTACTCGATCATCCTGCCCACGTGGAACCATCTTTGGTATGTGGCCTATATGCTGGTTTATACCATGCTGGTATTGCCGTTAATGCCGCTAATCGGCCGGTGGGCGGTGGCGATGGATGCGCTTTGGTTCGAACGGCTAATGTCCGGTGGCCGGGTTCTTGTCCTGCCCGGGCTGTTGTTTGTGCTTTACCGTTTTACCACCGACCGCTGGTTCCCCAATGAAACCCATGCGCTGGTCGATGACTGGGGCGCGCATGTGCGTTACATCAGCTATTTTCTGCTTGGTATCCTGTTGGCTAAAAACGCCGCCTTTTGGCGTGCGGTTGCCCTTACACGGCGCGCAGGCCCGCTGTTGGCGCTTGGGCTTGCTGTGGTGTTAAGCGCCCTATGGGCTAACTGGGTGTGGATCAGCGACCAACCTGCATTTGTAACGGTCGCGCAGGCGCTGCGGCCCTTGTATGCCTGGGTGGTGATCGCGGCGCTGCTTGCACTGGGGCAGCAACATTTGAACCGCAAAAACCCGCTGCTTGCCTACCTGACCACAGCCATCTTTGCTTTTTACATTCTGCACCAAACCATCATTGTGCTGGCGGGTGTAACGCTCTCGGGCTTTAACCTGCCGGTTGCGGTTGAGTTCCCCGCACTGGTGATCATCACTTTCGGCGGCTGTTATGTGTTTTACGAGTTTGTCATTCGCCGCGTGGGTTTCCTACAGCCCTTGTTTGGCGTGCCGCGCAAGTCCTGACGCGAATCAGAAGTCGTGTAGGTTATTCTGCTGGGTGTTGCTCGCTGAGGGCAGTTGCTAAAGATGCTTTGAAATCATTTTCAAACCCTTGGATCAACACCGAAAATTCGTTCGGATCGACAAAGGCTAGAGGGTTACCCGCAACCTGTTCCGCCCGTTTTTCGACCATGTTAAAATAGAATGGGTGGTTCACAAGCAAGACATCCGGTCGCCACTTTCGTGTTTTTTCGAAGGTGCGACGATAGTCATCGACAATCCCTTCATACTGGGCTGGTATCAGACTGTTTGCCGCAACCGAAGCCCCGCAAAAGAACAAAACCTCGTAAGGTGTATTTCGCTCGATCGCTGTCATGGTCCATGATGTACAGCCTTTGGTGTGACCGGGAGTTAAGGTTGCTGTTAGGGCGATATCGCCGACATGAACTGTTTCGTTGTCGCGAACGGTTCGGTCCACCTTCACTGGCGGCGCTGCGTAATTTCTATTGGTTTCAAAGCCAAGGTAAAAACCACCCTCAAGGGCAGACCGGTCACCTTCGCTGGCGATCAGTTGGGCACTGCTTTTGTCCTTAAGCACCTTCAGGCCGCCGGAATGATCAAAATGGGCATGAGAATTCAGCAGAATTCTAACATCGCTGATATCAAAACCCAGGGATTTGATATTGCGCTCTATCAAGCCGGCATTTTGGGGTAGGCCGCCATCAATCAATATAAGACCGTCGCTGGACGTGATCAGGAAACTCGATAGCCCTTTGGAGCCAACATAATATATGTTGCCTATCACCCTGAAGGGCTCCACCGGCTCCACCCATGTTGGATTTGAAACGGACCACTGATCCCAGGGTGCGCTTTGGCTTTGTTGTGCCGTGGGCTGTGCCCCGACAGAAAGTGGGCCGATGATCAGGCAACAAAAATATACCAAGGTAGTTCTTAGAAGCATTGTCATGCGGGGCTCCAGAGTTGGCACATTCATTCATGCCGTCATGCTTAGTAAGCAACTATGGCTTCAACGTGACAGCTGAGCCAAACGGAAATTGGCCTCTCTTTACAAGCGGAGAGCGTGCGTTTATAACCCGCGCATTCAGTAACCGCCCGGCTTGTGGAACGCAAGCGGGCCATAAACGCCCTGGCGCTTGACCCAAAACGTAAATGGGAAAGCAAAAGGCAAGGTGAAGTATCATGCAAGTAACCCCAACCGGTGCGCCGGTCGTTGTCTCCCCGCGCATTAACCCCGACGGTGAAAAGCAAAACCTCCTCGGTCTTGACCGTGCGGAGCTCAAGGCCGCTATCGTAGGTATCGGTGTACCCGAGAAACAGGTGAAAATGCGCGCAAGCCAAGTGTGGCACTGGGTGTATCACCGGGGTGTGTCATCATTTGATGATATGTTGAATGTCTCCAAGCAAGTGCGCGCAAAACTGGCCGAGCATTTCATCATCGAGCGGCCTGAAATTGTCGAGGCGCAATATTCCGAGGACGGCACGCGTAAATATCTGATCCGCTTCCATGACGGCAATGAGGCTGAGGCGGTTTACATTCCCGAGGAAGACCGCGGCACGCTGTGTGTCTCAAGCCAGGTTGGCTGCACGCTAAATTGTAAGTTCTGCCACACTGGCACCATGAAGCTAGTGCGTAACCTGACCGCTGGCGAAATTGTTGCTCAGCTGATGATCGCGCGCGATGATCTGGGCGAGTGGGAAAATCCGACCGAAGGCCGCCGGGTGACCAACATTGTGATGATGGGCATGGGCGAACCGCTGTATAATTTCGACAATGTGAAAAAAGCGCTTGAGATCATTATGGACGAAGAAGGCATCCAGCTTTCCCGCCGCCGCATCACACTGTCTACGTCCGGCGTGGTGCCGCATATGGAGCGCGCAGGCAAGGAAATTGGCGTTAATTTGGCGGTATCCTTGCATGCAGTGAACGACAAGGTTCGCACCGACATCATGCCGATTAATAAAAAGTATAATCTGCACGAGGTGCTGACTGCCTGTGCCAATTACCCCGGCGCGCACAATGCCCGGCGAATAACATTCGAGTACGCCATGCTGAAGGGCGTGAACGACAGCGACAAAGATGCCCGCGATTTGGTGCGCTTGCTGCGCAAATACAAGCTGCCTGCCAAGGTGAACCTTATTCCGTTCAACCCGTGGCCGGGCACTGACTATGAGTGTAGCAACTGGGACCAGATCCAGCGCTTTTCCGACATTGTCTATGAAGGCGGCATTTCCGCCCCGATCCGCAGGCCGCGCGGGCGCGATATTATGGCTGCCTGCGGACAGCTTAAATCCGCGTCCGAGAAAAAATCCAAGGCTGATATCCAGCGCGAGCAAGCCGCTGTTGCTGCGGCCGCTTCCGAAAATGCTGCTGGCGCGCATCACAGTTCAACCGGGCTGACATAAACATATGAATACCCCAACCAAAGATACCATTGAAACTTCGTTCAGGCCCTATCAAGCTGAGGACCGCGACGTGTGTCTATCGCTGCTGGACGCTAACACGCCCGAATTTTTCGGTGCCAATGAACGGCCGGATTTTGAAAAATTTCTGGGCGGCCTGCCCGGCCCCTATCTGGTGCTGTTGGACGGCGACCGGGTTATTGGTTGCGGTGGCTACTGCATCGAAGACGAAAACGACCCTCTTTACGATCCGACCACCCGGGTCGCGCGCACCACATGGGGTATGGTGCATCCCGACTACAAAGGATTTGGCCTCGGCAAACTTTTGTTCCTCAAGCGCCGGGAAATGATCAAGGCTTCAGGCGACGCCGATCGCATCCGTGTTCTCACCAGCCAGTATATCGCGGGCTTTTTCACCAAACTGGACTTCTATGAGGTCCGGCGGGAAAAAGATGTGTTCGCCGACGGTATCGATCTGGTTGAATTGTGGTTTGACCTTTAGCACTTGGGCCCTGATTTCAAGTTGGGCTGCCGGTTGTAGTTCATCTCGTATGTTTGCACCCAGTCGTCTGTCCCGTGCGCGCGCCGGTAAACATCGTTGACGAAGCTGTCGTCTGACGTGGTGCGAAGCACGGTTTTGATGTCAAAATCAGCGGTGCCCGCATAGCCGCCCGGCACCAGTGTTTCCATGCCGTCCTTCGTGCTTTTACTCACCAGCCCGCTCCAGCGTTGGGCATTGGCATTGAGGAAATGCGCTCGCCAGTTTTTTGCTGTTTGGTCATAAGCACGTATGTCGGTCGAATGGAAGTTCGGCGCAGCGAAGCAGGTTTGAAACGTGCGTCCGTCGCTGTGATAGAAAACGGTGATATGGGCGCTGCTTTTCAGCGGTGTGCGGGTGCCGTCAGCACTGATCGCCACCATGGCCGCCTGCCATTCGCCGCGCATGAAGGCATAATCGCTGTATGCAGCAAGCGCCGGGTCCGGCACGCCGTATGGGTTTGGTTCGCTCGCTGCTGCCGCGTCCGCAGCCAACAGGAAAACGCTTGCCATCAATATTTTTACCACGCTTACCGTTTTGCCTTTGGACATGCTTTTTATCCTCGATTGCTTGGGCGCTAGACTAGCGTACTGCGGCCCGACCAACCAAGTCCGTCTGGCACACGCGCCCGCTTGTTTGTCCCACGCGTTCGTCTCTTTGCCTTTTGCGTTGTCGCTGATACAGTTGCCGCCAAAGGGTAATTGTACAAACAGGGGATCGGGATGATTGATATGCTTCGGACTATTTTAACGGCTGGCCTATTGATTGTGGGGGCTCATGCCTTTGCTGCCGCCGCGATAGCGCAGGACGATAAAGACACATCTGAAGAGACAGAGCGCGCCGAAGTGCCGGAAGCCCTGTCCGCCAAACTGGAAGGCCTTAACGAAACCGAGCTTGATTTTCTCTTGAGCGAAAAAGCCCTCAGTTTCGCTGAGCGCCACGACATCCTGTTCACTCGTTTCGCCAACAAAACCCCTGAAGCCATCGCCGCCTATGTGCGCGCCATGATCAGGGTGTCGAACCTGTCCAAGTTCAACGCTGAGACCGACATGGCGGCCATTCCGTTGAATACCGAATCTGGCGGCTTCAACCGCTGGCGCTTGCCGCGCCCCAAAGAGTTTGACACCCCCCGTTCGCCCGGCCCGATTAACATAAACCGCTATTTCGGCTCCGGCCCCAAACTGGGCATTCAAACCTTTCTGAACCTGCCTGTGGCGATTACGCCCGAGGACCTTGTCGCGGGGCAAGTTGAGGTGGCGATCATTGGCGTGCCGCTGGACACCGGCACCGGATACAGAGGCGCAGCTTACGGTCCCAATGCCGTCAGGAACGGTAACATCTACAAGGGCAACAGCCCTGTGGAGCCACCACACATGCATACAATGGTGTCACCTACCAATGATTTGGTCATGGTTGATTACGGCGACATCAATGTGGATAGCCTGAGCCTTGAGCGCAGCATTGGCCATATTCGCGAAATGGTGCGCCAGGTGGCCGCCGCTGGGGCCATTCCGATGATTGTCGGCGGCGACCATTCGCTGATGTACCCGGATGCTGCTGGGGTGGTTGATGTATAAGGGGCCGGTAATGTGGGCATCGTGCATTTTGATGCTCATTATGACGCAGGCGCTGGCGGCACTCATTTGCTGTCGCATGGTCAGCCAGTGCGGCGTTTGTTTAATGAGAAACTGGTGCCCGGTAAAAACTTCATCCAGATCGGCCTGCGCGGATACTGGCCCGGCAAAGAGGGTTTTGAGTGGATGCAGGAAAATGGCCTCCGGTACCACACCATGGCCGAGATCGAACTTAAAGGCTGGGATCATGTGATGAAACGCGCCATGAACGAAGCGCTTGATGGCCCCGAATATATCTTCATCTCCTTTGACGTGGACGTGCTGGACCCCGCTTATATGCCTGGCACCGGCACGCCCGAGCCCGGCGGACTTACAACGCGCGAAGTGTTCCCGATTGTCAGACGCCTGTGCGCCGAGAAAAATGTGGTCGGCTTCGAGCTGGTTGAGATGAACCCGCTGGTGGACCCCGGCTATACCAGCGCCCAGAACGCTGACCGTATCCTGCGCGAGTGCCTAACCGGTATTGCCATGCGCAACAGGGCCTGACCGAACCGCATTACCTGAGCCCGCTAACCGTTGACCATGGCCACGATAAATAACGGCGGTTTTCTTCCCTAAATTGGTAGTTGAATATCTGTTCGCCGCGTGTACAGTCGCCACTTCGTATGAACAGGACGCGAAGGCTTTCTATTCGCGTTGATGAGTATGTTTGGGGGTTGCCATGACTAGAATTTTTGCCGGAATAATTGCTGTGTTTTTCTCTGTATCCGTTTGGGCACAGGACGAAGAAACTAAAACACTGCCTTTTGAAATAGATCTCAAAAAATCAATCATTGTTGAATCGACGACAACACAGACGCAGGGCGCATTTATAGGCGTGTTTAAGGATACCACACGCCTTACCCCTAAAAAACGTCAAGATGACATGGTTATTTTTGAAGCAGAAACTATAGAAGCGGAAATGGTTTCCGTGGAAGGTGTGCCACCGTTTCTGACGGAACTTCTCGAAAATGTAACAGCAGACGCCAAAGGCTTAAAGTTTCAATATGCTGCTGATGCAACCGGCTATCCGACTAAGCTGACGAAATATAAGAAAATAAGCTCTTTCATGAAAAAGATGGGCAGGGGCCTTAAGAAATGGGCGAAAAAGTTTGGCAAATCCAAAGGTTTGAATGACCAACAATTCGCTGTGATGAATGGCTTCATCGATCAAAGCATTGCACCGTTTATGTCTGATGACCCTGAAAAGCTCGCGCTGGTCGTTCTTGAACAACCTCAAATGATGTTCTTTGCCACTGGCCGCGAGCTTTATGTGGATTACTATACCGAGCTTAAGGGAACCCGCTATTTTAAGGAGGGTCAGGCGCATTTCTATAAACTGATAGCTGGCAGTTGGTGAGTTATGATGAAGAGGCCGGGGAGGCGGTTGCTCATTTTGAACAGGTGCTTGATTCTGACGAATACCAAGCGTTTTTGGTTCGGTACAACGACATGTTGGTAGAGCAACACGGAGCCGCCAGGCAGGATGAAATTGATGCCGAGGTGGACAAGTATCGCCAGTTAAAATTCACCCGGTCGGCTGAATATACAATTGATCTCGCAACAGGCTTGCCCCGCCTTGGCACACTTCGCTCGGAGAAAGTTTTTGGTGGTCAATCCGAAATTCAAGAGACGACATTTTCTATGACTTACCAGTGACAACATTGATATCGCTGATACGTGATTAGCGCATGCGCGTTTGGCTTTCTTACCGGAAGTAAAAAACGGGCCCGGTATCGGGGCCGGTGTCATCTCCCATGCCGTCTTCATCTGGCCGCCATATACCGCTGATGCGCGCCAAAAGTGGGATAAGGCATAGCCAAACCGTACCGATGATTGCCATGGCAATGGGCGCCTCTGGCCCAAAGCTAACAGCGCCGAACCGTACTCCTGCCATGTAGCTGAAGGGCGCAATCGCCGCTACGATAAGCGTGCCAAGCACGGGTCGGGTCATGAAAAAGCTGAAGCTGTGCAAAAGCGTGCCGGCAAAGCCAACCCAGATCGTCATCAGCCAAAAGGGGATCGGCAGTGGCAAGCCCAGCAACGAGGGTGTGGGCGCAAACATATACACACCAAACTGGGTCAGTGTGCTGTCAGCGGTAATGCCGACCAGCCCGCAGGCGAGCATGACTTTCACCTCACTGCGCCAGTTTGGCACCAACAGCAAATGCAGCGCCAACAATAGCGCTAATGCCCACTCATAAGTGGTTTGTCCCAAAATGGCGGTGAACCATAGCGCCTGGTACCAGACGATATTGATCAAATTATTATAGCGAATGCCTGTCATGCCCTTCATACGTACTGAGAACCGATTTGGAGTTTTTCTGCCCACAAAAAACCGCACCGGTCCAAATTTGCTGTGCGGCCTATTCAAATTTGCATGCTTATAAAATTGGAAACCCTCCCAATCTAATCATCAGTGATTGATTGACGAGGAAGGGACCATTTTTATGGCACGTACACTTTACTTCATTTCTGGTAGCCCCTTTGCGTGGCGCGCCATGTTGGCACTGGCCTTTAAGGGCCTTGAGTATACTGCGGTTGAGCTGCACGGCAGTAAAGGCGATACGCAAACGCCCGAGCATCTGTCCCGCAATTCGCGCGGCAAGGTGCCCGTGCTGGTCGACGGCGACGTAACAGTTTACGAATCCATCGCGGTGCTGGCCTACCTTGAACGCGCTTATCCTGAAACTCCCTTGTTTGGCAGCACGCCAGCCGAGGCCGGTCATATCTGGCAATGGGTTATGGAAGTGGATGGTTACTTATGCGCAGCGCTGGCTGGTGCGGCGCGACCGATTTTCTCCCAAACATTTGCCGGCAAGGAAGATGAGATTAACGAGAATTTCGCTAAAGTACGCGCTGAGTTTGCTACTGTGGAAAGTTGGTTGAACGGCAACGATTTCATGGCGGGAAGTGTACCCACTGCAGTGGAAGTAATTCTCTATCCGCATTTGGCGATGATTGCGCGCATCGGCCCCACCATTAAAGTGCCGGGTATTAACCCAAACATCCCTGATTATGCGACCGAATTCCCAGCACTTGCTGCATGGATGAAACGGGTTGAAGCCTTACCCGGTTTCGATGCAGCCTATCCGCCCCATTGGCGCGACGCTGCGTAAGAAAAAGCGACCCCAAAAATCCCTGGCTCTGTTTCTGTCGTTAGGGTACTGCCCAAAACTGTTGGGCCGAGGTGCGATCTCCCCATCGCACCTCTTTTTCGTTTTGTGTCAGATTTAATTGTTAGCCGGCGGGGCACTTTCTGGCCGGCTGAAGCGACTGGCATCAATTGGCCCGTTGATGGTGCGCGCGGTAATGGTTGCTGTTTGCATTAGTTCGCCGGTGTCAATGTCGCGGGTTTCCTGTTTATTTGAATAAACTGGCTCTCCGTCACCATTTGCGCGAAAATCCATGCTGATGGTTTCCTGTCGTTGTTTGGTGGCATCAATGTCCGGGTGCAGGGCGCTGGTTTCCAGGTCGCGGGTAATTTGGTAATTGATCGGCTCTATATATAACCGCTTTGAAAATCCGTCGGGTGCCACTTCTTCCAGTTCATAGCAGGCTTTGCCGCCGTGGGTTATCTCACCGAACAGCTCGAGCGAATACCCAAGCGCAGCGCGCTCATGCAGGCCGAACAGATTGGCTGCCACGCCGCGCACCAGGGCGCTGTGGCCGTCTTCTGATAGACCCGCTACCCTGCCATCGCCGAACATTTGCCAGCCACCATCGGGGCCAAGCGCCTCGGTGAACACGCGCTGTTTGCCTGCAAAAATATCGATCCGCATATAGCCTTCGCGTGTGGCCACATAGGTACCAGTAACGGTGAAATCAGGCTCGACAATTTCCAGTTCCACCCGGACGTTATGAACTCCTTCAATCGCCTCAACACCGCCGCGTGCCTCGGTGTGCCGGTCAAGAATTTCTTCCAGCGATAGCGGTTTGGATTGGTCAGCACTTTCACTGCAGGCAGTGACAATCAATAAAAGCAGGGCTGGTAAGGTGTATCGCATTGTCGGTTTCCCTCTATTCATTTGTTGAGGTTCTGCAACAAGGCGGTGCACAGTTCACGCATGTTTCGACAAAGTGGGTATGTCGAGCGATAGGCCGCCGGCAAAAGCGATCCTGAACAGTGACTTTTAATAGTCTAATGTCGACGTTCAGCGCGGGTTCAATCGAACGTTGGCCTGTAATTGCTGCCATTGACTGTTTGCTTTTATGATTTTGCCGCGCCTGTCCAGCGACCACAGGGCCTGCGCAAAAATATTGGCGTTCAGGTACAATTGCCCATCAACAATTGCCCAGTTTCTGGGATTGATATCAACCACATCACCGTTCGACATGGCGTAGGCACAGTACCCGCCGTATGCGGGTATGAAACGAAGAGGTTCAGTGTCGAAAGCGCGCTGGTTGTTGGCGTTGGTGAACTGGTAAGCAGCCCCTTCGAAAGTCGATTGGTAGCGGGGGCTGCCTTTAACTGCTTTGGCTTGCCTGTGATAAGCGACCGGGTCATAACCCTTTACCGCAAGGCCTTCGGGCGCGTTTACCAGCGTGTCTGGTGTCACATATGATTTGCCGCAGGCGGTGAGCAATAACAGCCCGGCCGCCGCGACAAATATTCTTGGACCCTTCATTTTACCCTGCCTCCGCCAGTAATGTGCCTAGTGTGCAGAGTATCGGTTGCCGGGCGAGTTTATTAATAAAGCTGAATCACCCTTCAGTGATTAAAGCTATCTCCAAGTCAGGTTTGGGGTGGCCTAGAGTGTTTTCATCGCAGCTTCAGCCGCCTTGACGAAGGCCCATACTTCTTTGGAGAAAGGTGGCTCGGGGCCGTCCTCGGGCCAGTTATCGAGGTTGTCATATAGTTTGGCCGCGCTGCCCGCCAGAACCGGGTCGAGATCGTAGAATATTTGTGTGAATGCATTCCACTCCTTGACGACGGCTTGTGCTTCCGGGCTGCCAGGGTCAGTGCCAACCAGTTTTTCAGTTCGCGCCAGCAAGGCGGGCCATGCTTGTTCGTTAGCCTTGATAATGTCTTCCTGTACCGCTTTTTTGGCCGCCTCCCAGCGTTTTTGTTCTTCGTCAGTATAGAATTTATCCCATACTTTTTTCCATTTTTCCTCACTCATTGCGTGATCTCCCATTTTGATGATGTGGCAAAATGTGGAAAGGTCTGCCGGTTCGCCGGCGGTAACGCACCCGAGCGTCTCGTTGATAAGCCGCAAGGTGTCTTGCGCGTCGGCCAACTGTTTCTCCGTGATTTCCTTTTGCATCTCCAATATGTGGGTCGCGTTCCAGTCTGTGCTCGTGATCATGCTTTTGATCTTTGCGAGCGTTAGGCCGGTACGTTTCAGCATCTGGATATGGTGCAGGCGAGCGATATCCCTGTAGGCGTATACGCGCTGTCGTGCCTCGGTGCGCCGGGGCGAAACCAGCCCCAGCTTTTCATAATGCCTAAGCGCCCGCACTGTTATGCCGGAACGCTGGGACACCTCGCCGATTGAAAGTAGTTTCATTGCTGCAGTTCCTTTCCACATTCTCAGCTGTAGGGCCTGACGTTACGTCAGGGGCAAGGACTTTTTTCTCTGCGTGATATTTTAGCGGATTGAGGCGCTGGATCAGAATAGTTTTTCTGTACCGCTTTTACATAAAAATAGCCGCACACTGCGATTGACGCAGTATCATGCAAGCCTATACTCGCGCCGTTCCATTATTGTCCTCGTTTTCCGGAGTTTGTCCCGTGACCGATAAAATCAACAAAGTTGTGCTTGCCTATTCTGGCGGCCTCGACACCTCAATCATCCTCAAGTGGCTCGAGGTTACCTATAACTGTGAAGTGGTGACATTCACCGCTGACCTTGGGCAAGGCGAGGAGCTGGAACCGGCACGACGAAAAGCCGAGATGCTGGGCATAAAAGAGATTTTCATCGAAGACCTGCGCGAGGAATTTGTGCGCGACTATGTGTTCCCCATGTTCCGCGCCAATACGGTTTACGAGGGGCTGTATCTGCTGGGCACCGCCATTGCGCGGCCCTTGATTGCCAAGCGCCAGATCGAAATTGCCGCCGCAACTGGTGCCGACGCAGTGTGCCACGGTGCGACAGGCAAGGGTAATGACCAAGTGCGTTTCGAGCTGGGCTATTACGGCCTGAACCCGAATATTAAAGTGATTGCACCCTGGCGTGAGTGGGAACTCAATTCGCGTACCGACCTAATTAATTTCGCGGAAAAACATCAGATTCCAGTACCGAAAGACAAGCGCGGCGAAAGCCCGTTCAGCGTGGATGCAAACTTGTTGCACACCTCATCGGAAGGCAAAGCGCTGGAAGACCCATGGGTGGGCGCGGAAGAATATGTATACAGCCGCACTGATGATCCGGTGACATTGGCACCGGACGCGCCCGAGTATATCGAGGTGGAGTTTGAGAAGGGTGATGCTGTGGGCATTAACGGCGTCGCCATGAGCCCGGCAACGCTTTTGACCGCGCTGAACGACTATGGCCGCAAGCATGGCATAGGACGGCTTGATCTGTTGGAGAACCGTTTTGTTGGCATGAAGTCGCGCGGCATTTATGAGACCCCCGGCGGCACCATTTTGCTGGCGGCACATCGGGGCATCGAACAAATCACCCTCGACAAGGGCGCGGCGCACCTGAAAGACCAGATAATGCCCAAATATGCCGAAGTGATTTACAATGGTTTCTGGTTCAGTCCCGAGCGCGATATGTTGCAGGCAATGATTGACAAGAGTCAGGAATTTGTCGCCGGAACGGTTCGGTTGATGCTCTATAAAGGTTCGGTAAATGTGGTGGGTCGCAAGAGCCCCTACAGCCTTTATTCGATGGAACATGTGACCTTTGAGGAAGACAGTGTTTACGATCAGCGGGACGCCGAAGGTTTCATCAAACTGAATGCACTTCGACTGCAACTTCTCAAGCAGCGCGGCAAAATTACCGAGCCGCCATCTTACGATTAACTGGATGACGATAGTTGGTGGTGAAATTTGGCGAATTTGGCGTGAGGAATTTCTGAAAAAGCCGAGTTTGGTTATGAAAAGCCCGAGTTGGATTCCCGAAAAGGCTGGTTTGATTCTGAATTTGACCCGTTAGAAAGCGAAAACAGGCACCATGATTGAGATTTTCACCATCGTCGGGCCGGTTTTTTTGATTTTGATGCTGGGCTTCTGGCTCGGACGCACAACATTGTTTCCGCCCAAGTCCAGCGAAATTCTGATCACCTATGTTTGGTATATTGCGATCCCGGCATTGATGTTCCGCGCGATGGGCTCTTCTGAGCTTCCAACACCGGACGAACTATATTTAGTGCTGGGATATTATTCCGCATTGAGTTTTTCGTATTTAATTGCGGTGCTGATCGCCAAATATGCGTTTAAACTAAAAGCTGCTGAGCAAGGTATTTTTGCCCTGTCCTCCAGCTTCGCAAATGGCGGATTTCTGGGCATTCCGGTGATGGAAGGGGCTTACGGTGCTGAAGGCGTTCGCTTGCTTCTTGTGATCCTCAGCTTCCATGCTTTGTTCCTTCTGACCACCACAACCTTGATTGTTGAGCGGGCGAACCGAACTGTTGGCGGGCCCAACGTTCTTATCAAGTCATTAAGCAGTATTGCCCATAACCCGCTGTTGATTGCGTTGGCGCTTGGATTGACCTGGTCGGCGCTCGCTCTGCCGTTCCCTTATTGGCTGGACCGCCTGCTGGCGCTGCCTGCTCAGTCGGCTTCACCGGTTGGTTTGTTTGCTGCCGGAATGGCGCTTTCCCATGTGAAAATCGCCGGTGACCTGCGTCATGCCAACACGGCGGTGGCGATCAAGCTGTTTCTACTGCCAGCGCTGGTTTACAGCGTCACCACCTGGGTGATCCCATTGCCGTCAGTGTGGGTGGGTGTTGCCACGCTGACAGCGGCGCTGCCTTGCGGCATGGTCGCTTACACCATGGCGGTGCAATATAATGTAGGCACCCGCCGAGCGGTCACCACGGTGATGATTTCAACCGCGCTATCTGCATTCACTCTCTCGTTGGTCCTGTCATTGCTGGATATTGGCGAGGCTTAACTCGGCGGCTTTAAGGCAGGCGCAAGAAATACTTATGGAGTGTAACCAAAATTCCAATGACGGCTGGTAAACGACGCCCCCGGCGTATCTAGTTTTCCAAGTGGAGGGAGAGGAAACAGTAGGGTTAGCCAGGAGCGTATTTCTTGCTATTTACCGGTAAGTGCCGGGTAAGCCTTGGTGTAGATCCAGTCAGTTTTGCGGGCTGGCACATGACACCCCAAGCACTCGCCGCGAAATGATTTGGTGGTCGTGTTTACGCGATCGCTTTTGTCAAAATAGGCCCAGCCCCAACCGTTGCCCCATAATCCACTGGAAGCGTAACGATTTGTACTATCTTTGATCATGACAAACCAGCCGGAGACGTCAGTTGCCCATGCAGCCTGTCCGGTTGTCATATGAGCAGACTCTGCATTCAGTAGTTCTTTGACCAAGACAGCACCATCGGGAAATTTACCGGTGGCACGAAAGGCTTCAACAGTTTCTGGCTGCGTGTAAACAACATGCTGACCAGTTACTGTGCCCTCGTCGCCGGTGATCGCCCATGTACCTATTGCGGACCAATCTTTTCTGTAATCGACGGATGGCATACTGATGTCGCCGTCAGCGCTTATCATTTGATCCCAAATCGTTATCTGCCCGGCGTCATCTGCACCGGCCATAACGCCGATGACACCGGATGCTGATAAAGCAGCTATCGCTATTATTGATCTTTGTTTTCGCATGCTTTTCAACTATTTCTGGGCGGCCCGCAGAACGGGGTAAAATTGGGTAAAAACAAAGTCGGTTTCAGCATTACCAGCATGACAGCTGTTGCAGGAATCTGCCGGAAAAGCTGCAGCAGTTTCGGCGTAGGGCTCAGGGTTGTGCCCAAATGAGAAATATGCCCAGCCGCCTGGCTCGCTAGCGAAACGTTTGTTGTCTTTTACGGTTAGCTCAAGACCTATAAATTCACCCTGCATATAGGCGACGCCACTAACTTCGTTGGTAGACCCGTCGGGGTTTGCGCCGTCCGGAGCGCGAACTGAAACAAGTTCTTTGGCAATCTGGGTACCTTCAGGAAACTCGCCCGTGGCTGAAAAAGCTTTAAATGCGCTTGGCTCGATATAGACATTGTGAAATTCAGGGAACGGTGCAGCGCCGCCGTTCAATGCATTAGGGGTAAGCGGGGTGCCCACATAAATCCATTGTCGCCAACCGTCAGGCCGCTTGACTTCTCCAGACGCTGTAAAGGATGCACGAACAATGTTTGTCATGTCCGCGGTTGCTGGTGCGGAGTTATTCAGAACAACTCCAGCGGTAACTGCAGAAGCCGCTAATGCGGCAATAGCCATTCTCATTTTCATCGCAAAGTCTCCAAGTAAAAAAATAACTTGATCAACCTAAGCTATTGAGCAGAATATAGAAAATATTACTAAGTAATGGTCATTATAACCACTGGTTATACCAAAAGGATCACAAATGCAGCTATATCAGATACGGTATTTTTTAGCGGTTTCGGAAACTTTGAATTTCACTCGAGCAGCAGAACTCTGCAATGTTTCTCAGCCCGCCCTGACCAAAGCAATCCAGAGGCTTGAAGAAGAAATGGGTGCCGAGCTGATCCGTCGTGAGGGTCGGCGCAGCCATTTGACCACAGCTGGTAAGTTGCTTCGTCATGAGTTGATCAAGGTTGAGACCGGATTATCCGACGCAGTCAATACAGTGAAACGTTCGCTCAGCCTTCAATCGACAAATTTGAATGTCGCGATCATGTGTAGCATCGGGCCGCATAAATATGCCGAGCTTTTTAAAAAATTTAAAGAGCTGCAACCTGGCATAAAACTGGTTTTGACAGATGTCACCCAGATGGCGCTGTCAGACAGCTTGCTTGAAGGCCGGGTGGACTGTGCCATCTATGCAGGCGAGGCTCCGATAGATCACGAACGCCTTGACGCAGTTACGCTCCATGAAGAGAGAATGGTCGTAGCGTTTCAACCCGGTCACGCTTTTAGTCAGTTGGCGGCTGTGCCAATGGCCGACGCCGCTCGTCAGCCATACATAGACCGACTGCACTGCGAATTTAGGCCTCGGATTATTCAGTTTATTCAGGAGAATAAAATTGACTTTCAAGCCGCCTATTGCAGCGAGCGGGAAGACTGGATTCAAGCGATGATTGCGAGCGGGAACGGTGTTTGTATTTTACCTGAATTTATTTTGAATCGTACAGATATTGAGTATAGGCCAGTCTCCGAGCCGATACAGAATCGTGTCGTTCAGTTGGTTTATGTAAGAGGGCGAGACATAATGCCAGCCCAGCGGGAGTTTCAGGACTTTGTTATTCGCAATCGACCTGCAGTTTGATCGCGCGAGATATTCACTCAATTCTGAATTTTATTCGTGGGCAATGTTCAGATCGACAAGTGGTTCGTTAATTTCCAGGATAAATCCGTCCGGGTCAGAGACGATGCTTACTTTGACCGGAATAGTGCCACTGCCATCGTAGTTGGGGTAATTTACTACCCGCGGCGGTGATATGCCCACAACGCCGGGCACCTGTTTTGCCGCCTCAAATTTGGCCTCAAGGTCGGTGGTGGCAAATAGTTGGACTGACGTACCAGGTTCAAATGCCAACCGACTAAGCGGCTGGGTCTTGACTGGTTTCTGGTATTCCAGCAAACCAATTACACCGATGTAGGTGTCGTTTGCTTGCAAGAAAACAAGCCGCCGGATTCGGTCAGTTTCATCGTCGGGCTTATCTGTAGGTGTCCTGATCATTTGGTCGTAAATCACCCGCATACCCAGCACATCGCGGTATAGTTTCAGCGAAGCAATAATGTCCCGAACAACCAGGGTGGTGCGGCGAAAGTCGATATTCACCCGGTCTTCATCAGCGACAGGAAGCGCATGTGCTGCCAGTGGCCCAAGTGTTGTAAGTGCGGCGACTAGTGCCCCTAGAATCCTGAGTTTCATTATCAAAATTTTCATCGCGATGTTTCCCGTTTTTTACTTTGAAACGGAACTAAAGCACGAAAAAAAGAGGCTGCGAAATGATCTAGGGCAAACGCAGGAAATGCATCGGTTGGCCGACTACATCGATGCGGACAATTTTCTGCGGCAGGCTGGTGCTGACATAGATAATATTCTCCGGCGTGCCGCCTTTCAGATCGATTTTATGAGCCTGGAAAATGCCCGCTGGCGTTTCAATTGTTGTGACGCCATCATGGATAAGCTCGATCTTTTCAATGGTGTTGGAGAGGGTGTTGTACCAAGGCATTTTAACCGAAAAACCTTCGCCTAAAGGCAATCCCGCGATCAATCCAAATATGCTCAATCGCAGCGCAGTCGGAGGGTGATCGGGGTTGGTAAAATCAACCAAGCGCGCTTCGGTGTTTGGCTGATCGATCAGCACGCCGCCGGAAAGCTCGCTGTCTTTCCAGGCAATATCGTATTTTCTGGTGGTCTCTCCGATGGCAAAATTGATCCCGATGCTGATGGGCAAAAGCGTCGAAGCATCGATGACCCCCTCTGCGGTCTCTAAAATATTAGGCTGCATTTCGGTGCGGTCTCTGATCACATAACGGTCGCCGTCGCGCACCCAGCCGTATGTCATGCCGCCGACCTCGGCACCGTCGTTGATCATTTTTAGCGAAAAGTTGTTAACGTCCGCGCGCGACATATCAATCAGGCCCCGCCAGTCGCCTGGATCCTTGTTCTCACCGCCCGCAGGCACACCAATAAGCGCGGACAAAACCGTCAGGCCTGCAACCACCCGACCAGCGGTTCTAAGTTTTTTCGCCATGGGTATTTCTCCCCTTATCTTCAAACAGTCTTGAAATGTCACAATTTACCCCACATCATGCATTAGCAGGCACCAGCGCGAACCATGATCAAAACGAGATACATTGATGAAACTCTATTATGCCAAAACTTCGCCTTATACCCGCAAATTGTTACTGTTGGCCCGCCATCTGGGACAAACTGATGAGATAGAGATCGTCGCGGTTGACCCCCTGGAGGCCACGCCGGAATTTCTGGAGGCTAACCCGCTTTCCAAAGTGCCGACGCTTACGGTTGCGGGCGAGCCCGCCTTGTTTGACAGCCGGGTAATCGCGGAATATCTGCTGGACCGCGCCGGTATGAACGACAGCGGGCGAGCCAAAACCGAAGAGTTAAAGCGCCAGGCGCTGGCAGACGGTATCACCGACGCGGCGCTGGCCGTCGTGCAGGAAAGTCGTCGTCCGGAAGCGCAGCGGTCGGCCTATTGGGTTGAACGCTGGACGGCGGCGATTGAACGCGGGCTGGCGCATTTGGAAGACGGTGCGATTAACGCGCTGGACCAGTGGCGGCTGGATGCTATGGCTACTGCCTGCGCGCTGGACTATCTGAATTTCCGTCTGCCGGAGCTGGCTTGGGAAAGCCGTTTTCCCGGTACCGCCAAATGGTATCAGGCGGCGCTGGCGCGCGACGATATGATAGCTACCGACCCGCGTGAGAACGATTAGGGCCAGAGCTTATAGAGGGCAAAATGCTGAAGAAGTGTGTGGCTTGAAATGACTGATTCAATTAAACTGGAAGAAAGCTGGAAAACCGCTTTAGCACCAGAGTTTGCCAAGGACTATATGGCGCAGCTCAAGGTATTTTTGCGTGGAGAGCTTGCAGCAGGCAAAATCATTTTTCCGAAAGGCAGTGAATATTTTGCCGCACTTGACCATACACCTTTGGACAAAGTGAAGGTAGTTGTTCTTGGGCAGGATCCATACCATGGCCCTGGTCAGGCACACGGGTTGTGTTTTTCTGTGCAGCCGGGTGTGGCTGTGCCCCCGTCGCTTGTTAATATCTATAAAGAACTGGAAGATGATCTTGATATTACGCCGCCGGACCATGGATGCCTGCTTTCATGGGCAGACCAAGGCGTGCTCCTCCTGAACTCGGTGTTAACTGTGCAGGCCCATAATGCGGCTTCTCATCAGGGGCGAGGTTGGGAAACCTTTACGGACGCCATTGTTGCGGAATTGAGTGATAAACATGATAATTTGGTGTTTATCCTGTGGGGGAGTTATGCCCAGAAGAAGGGGGCAAAAATTGACCAAAAACGTCACCTGGTTATAAGGTCCGTTCATCCATCTCCTTTGTCTTCTTACCGTGGTTTCTTTGGCAGCAAGCCATTTTCAAAAGCAAATGCTTATCTGCAAGCCAACGGGAAAACGCCGATTGATTGGCAGTTGCCAGACGATCCTGTTTAGACAGGATATAGCTCTCTCACATTTTATGGGATTTCAGTTGAAGTGGATGACGTGGATTTAGACAAGTGAATGCAGCAAGCCAGCTTATCCACCGGCATTCTTTATCATATTTACCGTCTACGAATTTCCAGGAAATCTAGCCCGTGAAGCTGTTGCGCAAGCCGTCCAGCACAAATTGCGTTGCCAGTGCAGCCAGAATAACGCCCAGCAACCGCGTCAATACGGCTTTAACAGTTGGCCCCAATAGCTTCATCACCGGGCCAGCAGCCAGGAAAACTACCAGACTAATCAGCATAACAACACCCAGCGCCGCGGTTACCGCAAGCTGTGCGGTTGTGTCTGACCCCGCATCTGCGACCGCCAGCATAATGGCGGTTATGGCGCCGGGGCCCGCCAGCATTGGCAAGGCAATCGGGAATACTGAAATATCTTCAAAATACTCGTCCAGTTTTTCAGCGGCTTCCTGTTTGCGCGCGGTACGTTTTTCGAAAACCATTTCCAGTGCGATGATAAACAGCATCAGGCCGCCCGCGATGCGTAAGGCGTCCAGTGAAATGCCAAGCGCACCCAGAAAAGGTTTGCCCATGAAGGCGAAAAACATCAGAATCAGTGTGCCGATGAAAACGCCCTTGAATGCCATCAGGCGTTGGTGCTTTGCCGGCGAACCGTGAGTCAGAGCAGCGAAAACCGGGGCAATTCCGATCGGGTCAATGATCACGAACAAGGCGACAAAAGCGCTGACAAAAATTTCATACATGGTACGAGTCTCTGGTTGTTTAGCTGGCAAAAATGCCGATAAGCGATGGTCTAAAGGTCAATATTATTCTGTTTGCATGTTGCTGTAACGGTATTTTTCAGCAAGCAGGCGATGGTCATGGGGCCGACACCGCCGGGCACTGGCGTTATGGCATCTGCGCGGGCTTCCGCGGTGGCAAACTCAACGTCGCCAACAAGCCGTGTTTTGCCTTCGCCGCGCTCGGGCGCAGGCACACGGTTGATGCCCACATCAATGACTGTGGCGCCGGGCTTGATCCAGCCGCCCTTGACCATTTCAGGGATACCAACAGCAGCCACCACAATATCAGCAGCAGCGACCTCACTGGCCAGATCCTGTGTGCGGCTGTGGGCGATAGTGACAGTGCAATTTTCAGCCAACAAAAGCTGGGCCACTGGCTTGCCGACCAGGATAGAGCGGCCAATAACCAGTGCTTTTTTGCCGGTCAGGTTACCTAGCGTATCTTTCAGCATCAGGATGCAGCCAAGCGGCGTGCAGGGTACCATGCCGCCGCCGCTGGAAGCCAGCAGGCCGGCGTTTACCACATGCAAACCGTCCACATCTTTTTCCGGCGCAATGGCGCCTACGACAGCAGATTCGTCAATGTGTTTTGGCAAAGGTAATTGCACCAGAATGCCGTTAACCGCGGGGTCAGCGTTCAGCGCGTTTACTTTGGCGATCAGCTCGGCCTCGGGTGTATCTTCGGGCAGTTCGAAGTGAAAACCGTTCATGCCCGCTTCTGCGGTTTGCCGGACTTTGTTGCGTACGTAAACCTGGCTGGCCGGGTCGTGACCGACAATGACAACTGCAAGTCCGGGCTTGATACCGTGGGTGGTTGCAAGTGTGGCTACATCGCGAGCAACACCGTCTCTGACAGTTTGTGCGAAGGCTTTGCCATCAATTATGGTTGCAGTCATCGTTTGGCTCCCGGCTTAAGAGCGCTGCTTTTGAGCTGTGGCTCTTAAAGTGTCATCAGTTTTTCGTCCACGAGGAAAGCTGTTATCTGCGTCGTCAGGCTCGGCGTGTCGCCGCTGATCAACAGGGTTTTATCTCGTGCGTGATGACCCGCTATAATCTGAATAACAGACTTGGGCAACCGGAGTTTTTTTGCCAGCAATTTAACCAGCGCTTTGTTGGCTTTTCCTTTTTCAGGAACAGCTGTAACGGTGATGCGCAGGCGGGCATCACCGCTGGCGTCTTGGTCTATTCGATCGAGTCTATCGCTGGCCGCATTTGGGGTTAGGTAAACCGACAGGCACAGCCCGTCGGCGTGGGCCGAAAGTGGGTTAATAACCGTAAATGCCGAATAGCGGCGCAATATCGCTGCGGATCAAAATCCTAAGGGCAAAAATCAGAAAAATCAGGATGATCGGCGATATATCGAAACCGCCTAGGTTGGGCAGAAAGCGACCCAGCATGCGTCTTATGGGGGCCAGAGCCGGTTCGGTAACACTATAGAGAAACTGTTGCACGGTTTGGACAAAAGGTTGGTAGCTGTTGATGATGCCGAAAGCTGTTAGCCAGCTCATGATGATCATCACAATGAGCAAAAAATAGTAGAAGCCAAGAAGGGCGTCGATAAACCAAAAAAATGCAGTCATGGCTTCAATCCTTGATGTCGGTTCGCCGGGTGCTCGTGCAGCCCCGCCTGATGCGATCTAAAATGCCGCAATTGTCACGGTCTTTGCAAGCTATGTAATGCGAAGCCGCTTATTTTTCAATTAGGCGGCACATATTACCCCTTTTGCCGAGTCGTATGGTGCGACCCGGTGGGCGGGACCGGCAATTTATGCCGAGTGGGCAAATATTGCCTAACACTCCGCTGCTACGTGCAGCAGTGAAATGGAAGTAAGGCGATCAAATGGCCTTTTTTGGTGCACAAAATTCGGGTGGATTGTTTGGCGGTGGCCAACAGCAATCATTTACGCCGATTGTTGGCATCAGCAGCACCCTGATTGCGCTGGACGCGCAAGCCCAGCTGGCCCGCATCAGCCTAAACAGCCTTTCGGCAGCGGACCGGGGGTCTATCCAGACCCAGTTTGGTCGCAGCGATGGCCCAGCGGTTATACCGCCGTGGCAAATTCCAGAAGAAACCTCATCGCTGAATGAGCAAATTCGAGAAGTGCGCGAACTGACCAGTTTCATCGATCTGGATGCCAGGATCCTTGAAGGCGTTTCCGATAATGCTGACCATGAAGCAACATTTGTACTTTTTAATGCGCTGACCAACCTGCGGGTGCTGGCTGAATATGCCTCTGAATATAGTACACTGGATAGTTCGCTGGAGCGGTTGGATGACCAGTTTCGCTCAGGCCTGGATGAAGTGCGTGACTATCTGGCGTCAACCGAACTGGAAACGCTGGATATTTTTCTCGGCGAAAAAGAATATAGCACCGAGGCTAGTACCAGAACCGGCAAGGATCAGTCGGAATCCAGCGGCAGTTACATTGTTGATGATCCGGACGCGGTGATCGCAGGCCTGACCGGCAGTGAAGTTTTCACCGTTTCGGTTGAGAAAAGCGGCAACACCGATGACATCACGGTGGACCTGAGCGGGATTGCCGGTGACTTAAGCCTCAACAACGTGGTTGACCACATCAACGCCCAAATTGAGGCGCTGACAATCCCAATCGACAAAACCCTGAGCACAGCTGATTTCGGCAGCAATGACGACGCACTGGTCACGGTGCGCATCGACACGACAACTGCCGGGCTGCAACTGGACGGGGTTGATGTGACCAACGGTCAGGAAATTGCGGTCGCGGATATTACTGCCGGCAAGCTGGTGTATCAGACGCCGGATACGGCAACCGAGGCAACGCTTGTGGGTTTTCAATTTAGTGCGGATGAAGGCTCTGGCTATCCGGGTTCGCCGTCCACTTATGATACGGCCGGGAACTTTACCGCCAAGCATCTGACTCGTTTTAACGTGGAGCGCAACGATACGAGCGGCCAGTATGGCCTGAAGATTGAAGGTACCATTACCGAGGAAGTAACCTTAACTGCGGCGGCGGCGCCCACGCTTTATGCAGTGTCGTCGTTAAGCCAGTTGGACGACAGTTTTGCCGTTTCCAGCCGGATCAGAGAGTTTAATAACATCGACGGCACGATTGCGCTGGACGACACCACATCTTTTGTCGCAATCGACTATGCAGCAACCGAGACCAAGGGCCTGGTGAGTGTTGCTGAAGAAGATGATATTGACCCGGCGATTGCATCGCTGCGTGACAAATTTTTGGCTGATGCGGTAACGGATGTTGTTGGTAACAACGACGATACCACCACCACTGAAGTTGACGACGACAACACATCGTCGATCACCAATGTGGATAGCGAAAACCGGGTAAATGCCGACACCAAGGGCGCTCGTGTCGCGGTGGATAGCGACGGCGGCATTTATGTGGTTGGCACGTCTGCGGGCAGTTTTGGCCACCAGTTGAATGTTGCCGAAACCCAGGATGTGTTTCTGACCAAATTTGACAGCGAAGGCAACGTGGCTTTCTCGCGGCTTCTGGGTGTGGCGGAATCGGCAGAGGCTTTTGACATCAAGATTGATAGTCAAGACAATGTGATTATTGCGGGCGCGACCGACAGCGCCCTATCGCAGGGTGACGTTGTAGAGGGTGGCGGTAGCGACGCATTTGTTGCGAAAATTAGCAAACGCGGCGACGAGATTTTCCGTTATCAACTGGATACCTTCGGGACTACGGCGGCCTATTCGATCGCCGTGGACACCAACGACGATATTTATATTGGTGGGTCTACCAGTTCTGCGATCAGTGCCAGTACAAGCGCAAGCGGTGGAAATGATGCGTTGATACTCAAGCTTGACGGCACCGATGGGTCGCTGACCGATTCGACAGTGTTTAGATCGGCTGGCGATGATGTGATCAAGGGGCTGGCGCTGGACGGTAACAATGATCTAATCGTTGCGCTTGACGAAGATGGCAGCGCAGCAGTGGCGCGAATTTCGGCGTCTGATCTGTCGACACAGGTTACCAGCGTCAGCCTCGGTGATTTGGGCGCAGGCGGCAAAATCACCGGGGTCAGTGTTGATAGTAGCAGCGGAAAATTCTATGTGTCCGGGGTTACAGCGAATAGCGCGCTGGATGCATCCGGTACGGCGACGATCAACGGTACCGCTGATGGCGGACTGGAAGGGTTTGTCAGTGGTTTCAGCTTCTCCGGCACATCAAGCCTGTCAGCTGATTTTACCACCTATTTGTCGACCACCGGCACAGACGGCATCGCCGACGTGACCGTGCAGGGCGGCAAGATCTATGTGGCAGGTTCCACAACTGAGACACTGGCGGGTGAGGCTGCAACCGGCGCTACCGACGGGTTCGTTGCCCGATTGGACGGCGCAACTGGCGTGCTTGAAAATACCGAGCAATACGGCGAGAGTCTGGCTCGTTCATCTGTTGGCGGTGTTGCTTTTACCAATCAGGGCGATTCGGTTTTGGAAGTTTTGGGTTTGCCAACCGGCCTGATCGAAGGCGACCAGACCCGGGACTTGGAAACCCAGACCACGGCACGCGAGGGTGACTATTTTTATCTGAAGCTTGGTAGCGATGCCCGCAAGAAGATCGAGCTGGAAAGCGGTGATACTTTTGAGGATATCAAGCGAAAATTGCGCATAGCGGGTTTTGGCAAACTGGATGTGGATGTTTCGACAACGACTGAAGGTGAAAAACTTAAAATCAGCGCGCTTGATGACGGGGTCTCGATCGACCTGATTCCGGGTAGCGACGGGCAAGACCTGCTGTCTCGCATCGGATTGCCAGCCGGGAAGTTGTTGCCAAAAAACGATGTGTTTGACATCAATCTTGACGAGGACATTGCCCCGGAGGATGACTTGGGTGGTGCCTTTGGTCTGGAGCTTGGTGGTGCGCTGAATTTGCAGGACAAGGCGACCGCAAAATATGTTCTCGGCCTATTGGATACAGCCATTTCGACGGTGCAGCGGGCTTATCGTTCAACAAACTTTGACCCGATCAAGCAACAATTATTGAATGAGAGTAAATTTCAAGGGGCCGTGTCACCTCGCATAGCCGCTCAAATCGCTAATTTCCAATCCGGACTGTCCAGACTGCAAAGCGGTGCCAGTTCGCCGTCGGTTAGTCTTTTCGCGTAGGCCTGCATCGGGCTTCACTGCAGGTTTCATATTAATTTTTCACAGGACAGGCTTCAAAGTCGCGGCGATAAAATGCCGGAAAGCCTGCAAACGTTCCTGAGGGTGGCACTAGCGGCATTTCTGATTTAGGCACAAAAAAAGTGGCACACACACGAGCCACTTTTTCCGTTAGATAAATCGAGCAGAGTTCGCGGGAGAAGGTGCACGATTGGGGGTCGAGTAAATTAAAACCCACTCCCGCCCCCCTGCTCGAGAGGTATCACTTACTTTACAAGGCCCGTGCCACTTTTTCTGCGATGTAGAATTATCATTTATTTACAATGAGTTACGAAGAAATAATTTATCTGATGACTTGAGGTGTGGCAAGTTTATCGCATATTGCAACACAAATATTGCCGCAAAATGCAACATAATCGCAAATTGCATCAAATTGGTGATGGCATCGTTAATTTCCTGTTTATACCTGCCCTATACTATGGCCTGTATACTTTGTGGTGTCGTCGTTGGTGCGCTATGGGGCGCGCTAGGAGTTATGAGAAAGACACTGAATAAACTCCATATAAACTACTGACTAAAACACTGGGTAAAATATTGGGTCAAAGATGAAAAAGTTTTTTGAGACAATAATAACCGTCGCCGCGACAAACCTGCGGTCTGTAATACTGGTTGCGGGGTTTGTGGTTATCAGTGCCGCAGGTTCGGTGGATGCGTCGGCGCGCCAAGGCGTGATGCCGGAAGAAGGAAAGCTGGCCATCGAAATGGACCCGTTTGATTTTTCCATGTTTACCCGCGGTCGGATGGTTGGAAAAGCTTCGCTGACCCTAACACTGGTGGTGATTGAGCAGCGCGATTCAGAAGTGATCCGCTTGCGGTTGCCGCAGATCAGGTTTGACTTCCTGGGTGCACTTACCATCCTTTCGCGCCAGCGTTTCAATGTGAACAAGCCGATTAACCCTGATATTGTCACTGCATATCTGACACCGTTTCTGGCCGCCAGAATTGGTGCAGGCAAGGCCAACATTTTTGTTAAGCACGCCCTGATAACCCCGACAAAATCATAACCCCGACATAAATAATTACCGGGCATAATGACCGCCAGGTTATCGAACCTGGCAGCAATCCGCCAATGCGTTGGTCGCCGGGCTTTTACTGGTTACAGGCACGGCGCGGCAACATCTTTTTTACCCACCAAAACCCGACCATAACTGTGGTAGTTTTGTTACAGGTTGAATTCTGTCGGTTAAACCTATGTTGCTATACCCTTGACCAAAAGCCGTTTTGTCTTATCCTTTACTGCTGGGAAGGACTATCAAGTATCACGCTTTTTTACACTCAGGAGAGAACCATGCGCCACAGATTCATGTGCCAGAATAGTTTTTATCGGGCCACGGCACTAACAGCCGGTTGCCTGACTATGTTTGCCAGCGCGACCGCTAGTGCGCAGGACGCCGCAGACACGGAAATTGAAGAAGTTGTCGTTACCGGCAGCTATATTAAAGGTAAAACCCAATCCAGCAGTCCTTCGCCCATCGCGGTTATTGGCTCAGACAACCTTAGCCAGATCGGTGCCAGCAATGTTGCTGATTTAGTGCAGACACTGACCATCAACAACGGTGCGCAAAACAACCCCGATGCGTTTACGCAAGGGTCAACCACAGGTACTTCGAACTTTAACCTTCGCGGCCTCGGCGTTTCGTCCACCTTGGTATTGATGAATGGCCGCCGCCAAGTGGTGTCAGCTAATACTACAAACGACGGTATCGCCTTTGTTGATACTAGCTCGCTGGTGCCGCAGATTGCCGTTCAGCGCATCGAGATTGTAAAAGACGGTGCCGCCGCGATTTATGGTACCGACGCCGTCGCTGGTGTGGTTAACTTCATTACCGATGACACTTTCGAGGGTTTTGAAGTTTCTGCCAAATACCAGACATTGACTGATCAGGGCAGTCAGGCGGACACTCTGTTTGAAGGCAAGTTTGGTTGGGCCAGTGACACAACCAACATTGTTGTCGCGGCAAGCTACTATGACCGCACCGCGCTGACCACGGCCGAACGTCGCTTGAGCCAACCGATTGACGATACATCGGCGCTGGGTAATCCGGGTGCGTTCTTTTTGTTTGGCGCGCTTCCCGTAATTGATCCGACAGGTTGTGCCGATCAGGGTGGCAATCCGCTGGAGCGTACTGACCTGCAACCGTTATTGGGCCCCCTTCCTTTCACAGCGGGTTTCTGCCGCTTTGATTTCGGCGAGTTCTTTAACTTGGTACCTGAAGAAGAACGCGTTCAGGCCTTCGGCGTCATTACCCAGCAGTTGGGCGGTGACCATGAACTTCGGCTTGAGGGTTCTTATGCCGATCAGTCGGTGGTTCGCGGTAACTCGCCGACCTTCCCATTCTTGCAATTGGGTAACGCGGTGGTGCCTGCGGACCATCCAGGCAATGTTTTCCCGGCTGCTTTGGGTCCGATATTGTTCTTTGGCCGCGCCATTGGTAACGGCGGCAGCGTATCGCCTGCCAGCCAGGACCGTGAAACCTGGCGCATCAGCGCAAGCCTGACCGGCACCATCATGGATGACTGGTCATATGATCTTGCTTTCACTCGTGCAGAAGCAGACTCGTTGGTTCAAACCGAGGACACAATTACAGCTAACTTCCAGCAAGCTTTGAACGGTTTTGGCGGCGCGGCATGCGATCCGGCAACAGGAACTGCTGGTGTTGGTGCTTGTGAATATTACAATCCGTTTGCAACAAGCTTCAGCGTTCTGCCGAACAGCCAGAATGTTCTTGATAGCATCATCGGCACACAAGTGCTGGACAACTCTTCCGAGCTGTCCGTGATAGACGCTGTTGTTTCCGGTACAGTTGGCTCTACTGCGGCTGGCGATATTGGCCTCGCTGTTGGTTTCCAGTACCGCGACGAGTCTTTCGGCGTTGATCTTGACGATACATCCAATGCGGACGGCTTTGCTTTCTTGATCGGCGGTCAGGACTTTGCTGATAGCCGGACGGCATACGCCTTGTTTGCTGAAGCCTTTGTGCCGCTGTCTGACACATTGGACCTGTCGGTCGCTGCCCGCTTTGAGGATTACGGTGGAAACATCGGCGATACTTTTGATCCGAAGGTGTCGCTCTTGTGGCGTCCAACTGATGAGCTTTCGGTTCGCGGTAGCTATTCTACCAGCTTCCGTGCACCAAGTGTGTTCCAGGAATTTGGCCAGAACACATCGCTCAATCAGGTTAGTGACCCGGTAACTGGTGGAACAGCCTTTGCTGCCGTTCGTACGCCGGATGCTTCTGGCCGTAACCTGGTGCCTGAGCAAGGTGAGGCTTTGAACTTCGGTCTGTCATATCAGTCCGGTGGTTTTGAAGTTGACCTGGACTATTGGCACTATGATTTCACCGATGTGATCATTCAGGAAAACTTCCAGGCGGTGATTAATGCTGACCCGAACGGCCCGAATGTAATTCGTGCAGGTGGTTTGCCAAACGGTACTATCCTGATTGTGCTTGCTGACTTTGTGAATGCATCGTCGGTCACTACGGACGGTTTCGACTTCAGCGTTCGTCAAACCTTTGAGACCGACTATGGTTCTGTGATGCCTTTCTTTGAAGGTACCTATGTGTTGAACTATGACATCGAAGACCCGCAAGCCGGTGCAATTGAGGGCGCCGGTAACCGGAACTTCAGCAACTTTGGTGGCCCGACACCAGAATGGCGCTGGAATGCGGGTATTGCTTTCGGCAATGACACACACGATGCGCGTTTCTATGTGCGCCATATTGGTGGTTTGAATGATGATCAGGTTATCGCTGGTGTAACTAATGGTGAAATTGATAGCCATACCACTGTTGATGCCCAGTACACGCTGAACCTTGGTGGCCTTTTGGATGGTGCTGATGGTTCCAACATTCAGTTTGGTGTGATCAATGCATTCGATAAACGCCCACCAGTCGTTGCGACAAACGGTGGTTTCGAATCGCGGACCCACGATCCACGTGGCCGTATGGTTTACGCACGGATCCAAACTCGCTTCTAGGTTAAGCCGGTTAAAATATGACGAAAAAGGGGTGGTTTTGCCGCCCCTTTTTTATGGCATTCGTCCAAAAAGTACAGGAAACCGCCCCAAACCAAGTGTTGTTTCCATGCGACACTCCGGCAAAACGATGCCTCTGCAAGCGCATTAAGAACTTGACGTTTTCATAATCCCGAGTGAAGATATTAATGGAAGTGCTTAAAACGGACGTCTGATGTCTATCTGTATCGGTATCTGGTTACCCATAAAAAAGGGTGGTCGGGTCTCCTCCGGGGCAGGGAAAACACGGCGTTATGTCTTTATCAATAAAAGTCTGGGGGGACTTGATGACATCTATTTTGCAACGCCCGTTGCGTAAAACCCTATTAACATCTGTCGCTGCGACCGCCACTTTACTTGGTGCTGGTGTACAGGCACAGCAAGACGACGATAGTGGTTTTGCCCTTGAAGAGATTATCGTAACCGCGTCCAAGCGACCGCAGACACTGCAGTCAACGCCGATTGCGGTTTCTGTTACCGGTGCAGACACAATTGAAAAAGCCCGCGTGCTTGATATTTCTGATTTGCAGTCCGTTGTGCCGTCCCTTCGGGTGACCACGCTGCAAACTTCGTCGAACACAAACTTTGTGATCCGGGGTTTCGGTAACGGCGCCAACAACGCAGGCATCGAGCCATCGGTTGGTGTGTTTATCGACGGTGTTTATCGCTCGCGCTCAGCCGCAGCCATTGGTGACCTGCCACGTCTGCAACGCGTAGAGGTTCTACGCGGTCCGCAAAGTACCCTGTTTGGTAAAAACGCTTCTGCTGGCGTGATCAGCGTCGTAACTGCTGCACCGTCTTATGATGCAGAAGGCCGGGTGGAAGTTCAATACGGTAACTATGACCAGAAATTAGTGAAGGCATATGTTACTGGCGGCCTGTCAGATACTTTTGCGATGAGCCTATCTGGTAGCTGGAACAAACGCGACGGTTATACTGAAGCTTTGGATCCCGGTGTTCCGGACTTGAATGACCGTGATCGCTTTAACGTGCGCACACAGGCCCTGTGGGAGCCTACCGACAGCGTCACTTTCCGCCTGATCGCAGATTATAGCGAAATTGATGAAATTTGTTGTGCCGTAACTAATATTGTTAACGGACCAACCGCCGGTATTATTCAGGCACTGGGCGGATTTGTTCTGGATGACGCTAACCCGTTCTCTTACACGTCTCCTGTCAATGAAATTCCAATCAACCAAATTGAAGACGGCGGCATTTCTTTGCAGGCCGACATTGATTTTGATACTTGGTCTCTGACCTCGATTTCGTCCTACCGCAGCAATGATGCGCTCAACGACACTGAGCCAGATTATACTGGTGCTGAAATCCTTGATAGTGCGTTCAATGAAGCAAACATCGACACCTACACGCAGGAAATTCGCCTGACGTCAACCGGTGAAAATGATGTGGATTGGATGATTGGCGGTTATTACTTCAAGGAAGACATTACGCAGGTGCAGGGCCTTGAGTACGGAACGGCGGCACGCCCATACGTAAGCTTGCTCGCAACCCAAGGTGCAAGCCCATTCTTCTTTGACGCGCCGTTCCCTGGCTTTGGTACGGCGACGATAGAACAGATTCTCGGCATTCCAATCGGGTCAGCATTCGGGGCCGACACGGTAACTCGGGAAACTTTCACCCAGGACAACGAGGCCTATTCATTATTTGCGACGGTTGATATTCATATCAATGACCGCACGACCTTCACTGGTGGACTGAACTATACCAATGACAAGAAAACAGTTACCGGAAGCACCGTCAACGGAGATACATTCTCGTCTGCCAGTTTGCAGGACAACTTCTTCGGTGCAGCATTCTTTGGCTCAACTGGTTTAGCGCCTACGCCGGGTAATATTGCTGCCGTTGAAGCGGGTGCACCTGGAACGACGGCTGCACTTAATGCGGCGATCGCTCCTATTGTTGCTGGTTTTAGCCCGCTTCAATTCCAGCCCCAGTTCGTGGCGTTCCCGAATTCGGTCGAATCCGGTCGTTCTTCTGATGATAAACTGACTTGGACTGCACGTCTGTCCTATGAAATGACAGACAATGTGAATGTCTATTTCAGTGCGGCAACCGGTTACAAGGCAACGTCTTGGAATCTTTCACGCGATTCTCGACCTGCAGCTGGTGATGCCGCAGCTCTTGGTGCCGCAGGCCTTCTGCAAGTAAACCAAGATTTCGGGACTCGTTTTGCGGGCCCGGAAGAAGCGACGGTTTATGAAATTGGCTTGAAAGCGCGTTATGATCGCGGTGCAATCAATATCGCAATCTTTGACCAGACGCTTGAAGGTTTCCAGTCAAACATCTTTACTGGTACAGGCTTCTCGCTAGTGAATGCTGGTAAGCAATCAACCAAGGGCTTCGAACTTGACGCAACTTGGTCTCCAGTAAACTCGTTGACACTGACCTTTGCTGGAACCTATCTAGACCCTCTGTTTGACTCGTTTGTTAATGGCCCTGGCGGCGATTTATCAGGCACGAAACCTGCTGGTATTCATGAGTTAAGTATTACAACATCCGCAACTTATGACCATCAGTTTGACAATGGTGCGTTTGGTTATATTCGTGCAGACTGGCTCTATGAAAGTGATGTGCAGGTTGTGGATAATATTCCAGGTATCAATCGCGAGGTTAACCAGTTTAACGCCAGTGCAGGGATCACCTTTGAAAACGGCGTGGGCGTATCGGTATTTGCCCGCAACATCTTCAACGATGAGTATTTCCTCAGCGCGTTCCCTGGTGTTATTCAGGCCGGAACCTTTAACGGTTATGCGAATGCACCGCGTCTATGGGGTGTGTCTCTGAGCTACGATTTCTAAGACAGCTTAAAATTAGCGAAATAAAAAGGGTGGCTTTGGTCACCCTTTTTTAATGGTTGCGCCGTAAACTCTGTTACAACAAAGCACTTCTTGGGGAAGAGGCAAGACTGTACGCGCCTGCAATTGAGGGCGATACATGTTCCCTAGGGGTATATGATGCTTGAAGCTTTGGTCTATGTTAGTGCTGCGAATCCAGAGATCGACAGTCAGGACGTTGAGAATATACTGGCGGCGGCGGAACGTGATAATCCGTCGCACGAATTAACGGGTGCGCTCATTTTCACAGGTAGCCTTTTCGTTCAACTTCTTGAAGGCCAGTCTGAAAAGCTTGATTACATGATGAATCGTATTATTGCTGATAACCGGCATAGCGCCGTTATTGCTCTGGCGCGCGGGTCGATCGACCATCGTCAGTTTCCGTCCTGGTCGATGGCCTACCAAATGGTAGAAGGCCTTGCCGCTGATGAATTGCACAGCCAGATCGGATGGGACAATACGGTAAAAAAATTGCTCGATACTATCCCTCAGCAACACTCGATAAAATCTCTAACGCCCATATTTGTCAATGTCCTTGGCGAGCTGAAGGCTCAGTGGGCTTCATCCCAATCCTGACCGATTCCGCAGTCGACCACCAGAGGCACGCTTAGCTCAAGCGCTGGGGTGCAAGCCTCGGCCATCACGCTGCGAATGACAGGAACAGCGCGTTCTTCCATGCCGATAGGGCATTCAAAAACCAACTCATCGTGCACCTGCAACAACATGCGAACCTCTGATAAATCATTTTCAATCAGTGCAGCTGGCATGCGGATCATCGCGCGGCGAATAACGTCGGCGGCAGTTCCCTGGATCGGCGCATTAATCGCCGCTCGTTCACCGAAGCCGCGGTGCATGGGGTTTTTCTCGGTCAGGGCGCGAATGCGGCATTTGCGATTGAACAAGGTTTCCACATAACCATTTTCTTTACCGAACTCGATGGTCTTGTCCATATAGGCGCGAATGCCGGGGAATTTCTCGAAATAGGCATCAATATAACCTTGGGCTTCCTTGCGGCCAATGTCCAGCTGGCGCGCCAGGCCAAATGCCGAAATGCCGTATATGATGCCAAAGTTGATGGCCTTGGCTTGTCGGCGCACCATCGGGTCCATGCCGTCGATGGGTACACCGAACACTTCGGAGGCTGTCATGGCGTGAATGTCCGTGCCAGCGGCAAAAGCATCTTTCAGTGCGCTGATGTCAGCAATATGCGCCAATATCCGAAGCTCGATCTGGCTATAGTCTGCTGCAATTAGAATATTGCCGTCTTCGGGCACAAAAGCGCGGCGAATTTTACGGCCCTCGGCTGTACGAATCGGGATATTCTGCAAATTGGGGTCGTTAGACGACAGCCGCCCGGTTGTGGTGGACGCCATATGAAAACTGGTGTGTACCCGGCCTGTGCTTGGGTTAACCTGCGCTACCAGCGCATCGGTATAGGTGCTTTTCAGTTTTGAAAATTGGCGATATTCCATCACCTTTTGCGGCATGGTATGACCTTCGCCCGCGAGCCGTTCCAGCACATCCACATTGGTTTGCCATGCGCCGGTTTTCGACGATTTTTTGCCGCCCGGCAGGGCCATGTCGTCAAAGAGTATCTCACCGAGCTGCTTCGGTGAATTGACATTGAACGGCCTGCCAGCCAATTCTTGAATTTCGCCGTCCAGCCGGCTGATACCCTCTGCAAATTCGTTGGAAAGCTTGGTCAATACACCCACATCAACTTTGATGCCTTCGCGCTCCATCCTGGATAGCACCGGCACCAGTGGGCGCTCTAGTGTTTCATACACCGTAGTGACCTTTTCCGCTGCCAAACGTGGCTTAAGCAACATATGCAACCGTAGGGTAATGTCGGCGTCTTCAGCGGCATATTCTGTGGCTTTGTCCAGCGGCACTTGATCAAAAGTGATCTGGTTCTTGCCGGTGCCAGCAATCTCTTTGAACGGGATCGGCGAAATATCCAGATGGATGCCCGACAGCTCGTCCATGCCGTGGTTGTGCATACCTGCATCCAGCGCGTAGGACATCAGCATGGTGTCATCAAACGGCGTCACATTCAGGCCCTGGCGCGCAAGTATCGACAGGTCATATTTCAGGTTCTGGCCAACTTTTAAAATGCTTGGGTCTTCAAACAGGGGCGTAAGCGCATCCAGCACAAGCGCCTTGTCCAGCTGGTCTGGTTTTTCTGACAGCAGGTCGCCGCCTGCCCCGCCGTGGCCAACCGGAATGTAACAGGCTTTGCCCGGTGCTGTTGCAATGGAAATGCCCACCAAGTCAGCGGCGGTTGCATCCAGCCCCGTGGTTTCGGTGTCGACGGCAATGATGCCGGCGGCATAGGAGCGTTTAATCCACTGGTCTAGCGCCGCTTGGTCGGTTATGCAGACGTACTCTTTTTCGACCAACTCTACCGCATCACTTACCGGGTCCGGCGGCAAGTCCTTGCCCCAAGCATGCGCTGCCTTCACTTTCAGCGAGCGAAACTCCTGCGCTTCAAAAAAAGCAATCAGCGGTTCGGCCTCGGGCGCGGTTAGCTGGAACCCATCAATGGCATGCTCCACATCCACATGTTGGTCCAGGGTCACCAATTCGCGGCTAATCCGTGCAAGGTCTGCATTTTCGATCAGTTTTTCGCGGCGCTTGGGTTGTTTGATCTCCTCGGCGCTGGCTAGCAGGGTTTCCAGGTCCCCGTAATGATTAATCAGCTCGGCGGCGGTTTTGATGCCGATGCCAGGCACGCCTGGCACATTGTCGGCGCTGTCGCCGGCCAGTGCCTGCACTTCGATCACTTTTTCGGGTTCCACGCCGAACTTAGCCACAACCCCTTCAGGATCAGTGCGTACGTTTTTCATAGTGTCGAACATGTCGGTTTTGTCATCGACCATTTGCATCAGGTCTTTGTCCGAGCTGACAATGGTGACATGCCAGCCCTGTTCGCGCGCCTGTCTTGTGTAGGTCGCTATCAGGTCGTCAGCCTCAAAACCTTCCATCTCAATAGACGGCAGGCCAAATGCGCGCACCGCATCACGGATGATTGGAAACTGCGGCACCAGGTCTTCCGGGGCCGGTGGACGATGGGCTTTATAGTCGGCGTATATGTTGTTGCGGAAGGTTCTGCCCTTGGCGTCAAATATAATCGCCAGATGGGTTGGCTGCTCATCGTCTTCCAGATCTTGCAACAGCTTCATTAGCATGTTGGAGAAACCAAAAACCGCCCCCATGGGGGTGCCGTCACTGCGGCTGAGCGGTTTTCGCGCGTGAGCCATGGCATGATAGGCACGAAAGATGTAGCCGGACCCGTCGATCAGATAAAGATGCGGCGTCCCGCTTGGTGCCGTTGGCATAGGATGGTCTCCGAAAAAGGCGCGGTTATTTGTCGGTCTTGCCGCCTTGCAAAATATACTGACGATCACAATATGGACATTCAACCTGATCGTTTTCATCCATGGTCAGATAAACCCGCGGATGACCGAGCGCGCCCTCGTCGCCGTCACAAGCGACTTTTTTTGTGGTAACGGTTATTTTCTCTGGTGCATCTATTGTCATCGGATACTCTCGTTCGGAAATTTTATCGAAGAAAAAGGGCTCTTTCGAGCGACTAATTGATCTATATACTATGGCCGGTAGGCGGTACAAGCCGCAGGGCCTAATAAAGCGACATCAGCGCGATATCTGTGACTGATCGCGCTCTATTTGCCCGTTGCCCTAAGGATGTTATGTGAGCAAAAACGCGATTGAAATCAAAGGCCTGAAGAAGGTTTACAAAGGCCAACGCGGCACCGATGATAAATTGGCGCTGGGTGGTATTGACCTGGCAATTCCGCGTGGCTCCATGTTCGGCTTGCTGGGGCCCAACGGAGCGGGAAAATCCACGACAATCAATATTCTCGCCGGGCTGGTCAATAAAACCGCGGGCAGCGCATCGATTTGGGGTTTTGATATCGACCAAAACCCACGAAATGCCCGCGCCAATATTGGCATTGTGCCGCAGGAATTGATGTTTGATGCTTTTTTCACCCCGCGTGAAATGCTGGAAGTGCAGGCCGGTTTGTATGGGGTTCCAAAGTCCGAACGCCGCACGGACGAGCTGCTGAAGGCTGTGCATCTGTATGATAAAGCTGATGCCTATTCGCGCTCGCTATCCGGTGGCATGAAACGCCGGCTTCTCGTGGCCAAGGCGTTGGTTCATAACCCGCCCGTGTTGGTACTTGATGAGCCTACGGCGGGTGTTGACATCGAGCTTCGGCAACTGCTGTGGGACTATGTGCGCGAATTGCATGCGCGCGGCACCACAGTGGTGTTGACCACTCACTATCTGGAAGAGGCTGAACAGCTGTGTGATACAATCGCCATCATCAACCACGGTGACGTTGTTTGCTGTGAACCAACCGAGCAGTTGTTGAAACGAATCGACGAGAAAGAGATCGTAATCACCGTTAGCGATTCGCTCGATGCGATACCGTCGCCGCTCGCGGCCTTTAAAACCACTCTGCGAGACCGGCACCATTTGGCGGTGCAGATCAGTCAGGCCCATGCAAATGTGGGCAGTGTGCTGGATGCGGTGCGAGAGGCCGGACTAACCATTACAGATATTGCCACTGATGAAACCGATCTGGAGGACATCTTTTTGCAGCTGACATCGTCTGCCGGGAAGGCGGCCTGATATGCGGCGTACCTACGATGTGGTGATTGTGGGCAGCGGGGCTGCGGGCCTGACCGCGGCGCTGAAGCTGTCACCGCACCTGCGGGTGGCGGTGTTGTCGAAAGGTGAGATGTCTGGCGGGTCGACCCGTTGGGCACAGGGCGGTATCGCCGCCGTATTGAAGGCGTCGGATTCGATCCAGTCGCATATTGACGACACGTTGGTTGCCGGTGCCGGATTGTGCAGCGAGGAGGAGAACGGAAGGGGGGCGGGGAGGGAGAGGGTGGAGGGGGGGGGGGGGGGGGGGGGGGGGGGGGGGGGG
>JAAHTG010000162.1_pt1 | contig 63074 bp, 67 predicted proteins | sample 6116081 | NCBI WGS metagenome assembly JAAHTG01 (sample SAMN13939989, study PRJNA603662) | sponge metagenome | isolation source: marine sponge | host: Mycale hentscheli | place: New Zealand | collected 2005 | reverse complement strand
GCTATAAACACAGCATTAGAAGGGTTAGAAAACTTATCTTCAGATGATGTTGATACTGCTATAACCAACGCTCTTGATAATATAAACGACTTATCCTCAGATGATGTTAATACTATTGTAAATGATGCATTAGGTTCACCGGCAACTGAGGATACAGAAGCTACGGGTGTATATGCAGATATAGCTGATCTGAACAACTTATCTTCAGATGATGTACAGAAAATTGTAGATACAGCAGTTGAAGCATTACCTGACGGGTTAAGTACAGAAGATGTTAGCGGTGCTATAAACACAGCATTAGAAGGGTTAGAAAACTTATCTTCAGATGATGTTGATAATGCTATAACCAACGCTCTTGATGATCTAAACAACTTATCCTCAGATGATGTGAAAAGCATTGTAGATACCGCGGTAGAAGATGTGTCTGAAGATGTAAGTGACCTTTCGGGTATTCTCGGTATTGTGGGTGTAGCAGACAATCCTGATACTGATATTGATGAAACTCAAGACCCTACTGGCCTGTTTGCCACCATAAAGACGTATGAAGACGCAGGGTTAGCTCGTGATGAAGCATTGCAAAAAGCTATTGGTGACGTAGCGAGTGCGTTAAACACAACTAAAACTGATTTGTTATCGGCTGTAGGAGAAACAGAAACTTCATTAGTTGAACAAATTGCAGATGCAGAAACTAACCTTGAAAAAACAATCCTTGAAGGGGATGAGGCTCTTGCTGAGCGAATAACAGGTATTGAGACTAATCTAGGTGCAGATATTAACATGGTTGCCGACTTTATTGGTAAACCTGCACGTGAAGTTACTGAAACTGATGTAGACTTTGTTATAGACCTAATAGCACAAGAAAACGTTAGTGCCGAGTTAACCGCGCAGTACGATGTTACTGGAGACGGTATCGTTGACATAAACGACCAAAACATGTTATCAGATAGTCTACAGGGTAACGATGTTGCCTTTGCGGATACATCTATGTTTAACCCTGCAACAGGGCTGTACTTGCAGCAAGAGCAAGATACGCAAGCTACTATGGATGCTATCACTGATTTAAACAGTACAATCACTACTAATATAAACACCCAAGAGCGGCGTAGAGAAATATCAGAAGCTGAGGATATGTTAAACCAAATAAGTGCTATGCAACAAGTCAGTGTAAGAACACCAGACCCTATGAATATTGATTATTTGTATGACTTTAACAGTATTTTTGCTAACCCTAACCAAGAAGGTTTATTTGGAAGCCCGTATGGAACTAATAGGCAACCTGCTAACATCCCGATGCAACCATTAAATCGTGCAAGCGGTTTTGCAGAGGGTGGACAAGTTGAAGATGAAAATGATAGACTACTAAGATTACTTGGAGATTTAAAATGAGTTCTTTTGACAAGCTACTAGAAAACTTTACCGGCAACGATGGCGGGTTTGATTGGATGAAAGGTCTTGTTAGTGTTGGTGGAGCATACGCTTTAGATAAATCAGGTTTAATGCAAGCCAATATACCTCAATCGGGATACCAAGGAGGTATTCCTGAATACCAAGTAAACCGTCAAATAGTACCCAACACTTATGACCCTAACAGACGTGCTGGTAGTGGTGGGCAACGATACTTTACTGACGCACAATACGTTCCAAAAACAAATACAGCTTCTGCAACTCCAATGTCTGCAGAGGGGCTAGCAGCCCTAAACGCGTCTAACCCTGCACAAGAAAAAATAGAACCACAGCCCCAGATGTTAGCTACGGGGGGTATTGCAGAATTAAAAAAGGGTAAATACTTAGATGGTGCTAGCGATGGTATGGCGGACAAAGTACCCGCTACTATAGATGGACAACAAGAAGCGCGGTTGAGTGATGGTGAGTTTGTTATTCCTGCAGATGTTGTAAGTCATCTTGGTAACGGTAACTCTGATGCAGGTGCTAAAGTATTAAAAGACATGATGGATAGAGTACGTAAAGCACGTACAGGCAACAAAAAACAGGGTAAAGAAATAGACCCCAAAAAATTTATACCCGCATAGGAGTTAGATTATGAATGCCCAAACAGGACAAACTGATGTAGTAGACCCCGTTGCAGGAGGCACAGACGTAGTAGGAAAACAGACTGGTTCTGAATCTTCGTTATCGAACTGGGCTGGACCTTATGTAACAGAGATGCTTGGCAGAGGTCAGGCTCTTGGTAACGAAGGTTACAATGCGTACATGGGGCCACTCACGGCAGGTTCTTCTGAATTACAAGATCAGGCGTTTCAAGGTATCGGGAGTTTAACGTTACCAACAGATCAGATGGGTGTAGGCGGTTACCAACCTCAACAATTTACTGGTGACGTTGCACAGCAGTATATGAACCCGTACTTACAAGCTTCATTAAACCCACAACTAGAAGAAGCGCGTAGGCAATCTCAGATTAGCCAAATGAACAATGCAAGTAGAATGGCAAAGGCAGGGTCGTTTGGTGGTTCTCGCCAAGCTGTGTTTGATGCGGAAAACCAAGCTGCGTTACAAAGAAACATGGCGGGTATAACAGGCAAAGGTTATGCAGATGCTTATGCTCAAGCGTTAGGTCAATTTAATACCGAACAAGAGCGTGGTATGACTGCACAAGACAGGATAAATGCATATGGTACTGCAGGTATACAAGGTCTTTCAGAGATGGGAGCTGTACAACGTGGTATAGAATCAGAAGGTATAGCTGCGGACAGAGCGCAGTTTGAAGAAGAACGAGACTTCCCGTATAAGCAAGTGCAGTATATGCAGTCTTTGCTCCAAGGGTTACCTGTAGCGGCGCAGTCTTACACGTATGCACAGCCTAGCACAGGATCAGAAATTGCTTCCACTGCTGGAGGTATTTCAAGTATATATGATAAAATTGCCGGTATATTTGGTAGTGATAGCAGTGAAGGAACCTCATAATGGCTTTGGGTGATGGCGGTTTAGACGCACAAGTAGAACAACGTATGGATGCTTATCGAGGCAACCCACAGAAACTTCAACAACGTTATGGGCAGAATAAAGAGCTGCTTGATTTACTAGCGTTACAAAAACTTACGTCTGAGAAGAAGCAAGTCGCTGCAGACATGCAACTTAAAGCACAACAAAATCCTAATACTATAGCACAGCAGCGTGAAGCAGAAGCCCTACAGCTAACTAAAAGCGCTATGGGTGGCACGTTAGGTGAACTAGCGGGACGTACAAAAGGTACGCTAGACCAGAAAAATATTTTACAAAGACAAAACATGAGTAAGTTAGCACAACGTGCGGCGCAACCTAACGCTGGTGGCATAGGTTCTCTTGGTAGGCAAGCTCCACGATCTCCTGTTAATCCACAGGCTGGTGGTCTTGGTAATGCACGGATGATGCAAGCACAAAAACAAGGCGCTCCTGTTCGTATGGCTGGCGGAGGTATAGTTGCTTTTGCTGCAGGTGAAGGTGTTAGCGGTCAAGGTGGGTTAGGTGGTATAACTCAAGAACAAATTGATGAATACCGTAAAACAGAAATGCGTGGGCGTAGAGCTGCTATGACCGACGCACAGATACGTGCAGTGCTTATGGAACGTGCAGGTGTTGAGACTTCGCCTAGCAAAGCAGAAAAAATAAACCAACCCATGAATTTTTCTGGAGTCAACACCGGTGAGAGTGTTGGCGGTATAACTAATGTATCAAAACCAGTAGACAACTCTACTACTCAAAGACCTGATGATGGTTCTCTTGATCCTTCCATGGTGGGTGGAATAGATAACTCTACTACACAAAGACCAGATGATGGTAGTGGTATAGCTAGCTTAACAAGCCCGTTTACAAAAGCCGCTGATCCTGCGGCAATAGACAATAGTTTCTTAGGCACAGAAAACGAAACAAACGTTAACGCTGCTATGCAAACAGGGTTTAGCCAAGGCGATGCGCAAATGAGGCGGGATGAAGCAAACCAATCTTACGAAGATATGAAAGCACAATTGGCAGCTTTTGACCAAGAAAATTATGGGCAAAACGAAGACCTTAGCAATTTCTTAATCGGTATGGGTGGCACAGGTTCTGCAGGTGCGGCAATGCGAGGTGGTAAGTCTGCTATGGATGCAGGAGTTAAAAATAGACGTAACCGTTTAATGGATAACCTAAATCTTGAAGTAAAAAGACTTGGTAATGATGCTGTTTTAGGTGCGAAAGGTATTGAACTTGGTAAAACATTAGCGGCTAATGCACAGTCTAACGAAAACAACATACGTTCTAACGTAACCGAGATGACTAAAGCAGGGATGGCTAGAGCAACTCAAGCGGCTAGACTGTTGTTTGACAAAGAAAAAGCAGTGATTGATGACATAAATAAAGATTTAGACCGTCAAGTTAATATATTACAAGACGACACTAACAGGTTAAATATTAGGATGACCGCGGCATATAAAGTATCTAACGATATTGCAAATTTGCGTAGTACCCTGCAAGCTAGTTTAAAAGAAAACCCTCCGTATTCTGATTCGTTGATCACTGCAGGTATGGCTTTAGAAGAAGCTTTAGAAGGTGGGAAAAATAGAGAAATTGCAGCAGCAAAAGCGACTATATCTGCTATACAAGGTGAGATAAACGTTGCAGCAGAAAAAGCTCTTAACAGTTCCAAATTGCTTGACTTAGAAGAAAACGCTAATAGTCTTATTAGAAATCAAGTCCGCGAAAGTGATAGTAGTACAAACTTTACCGGAGCAACTAGAGGTGGCTATAGAGAAACCGAAACACCTAAAGAAACGACGTTTTATAGAAATAACAGGTAGACCACATGGGCATACATACTCTTAACCTGAGAGACGGTTCGCAAGTAGAAGTTGAAGCTCCCAAAGATACACCTCTAGCTGAACTTATTAAGTTAGCACAAAACAAAACTGCAGAGGCTCGTACTAGAGAGATAGATGCAGAATTAGACGCACGCTTGCTTGTCAATCCTATAGAACAAGCCGGTGGACCACCTGACAAAAAGACAGCGTTTGGTCGTGGTATTGCCAGAGGCGTAGACTCACTACAACAAAATCTTGGTTCTGCTGTAGAAGGTATAGGTAGTGTGTTAGGGCTTGAAGGTGTTGAAGAGTATGGCGCTAACGTAGCTTTAGACAACGAACATCAATTACAACGTGCCGAACGGTTCTCTACAAGACTAGATGATGTAGGAGGTATAAGTTCAGGAGCAAGTTATGTAGGCGAAATTGGAGGTGAATCTGCACCACAAATGGCACAAGTAGCCGCGGGTGCAGCTATTGGCGCTACTGTTGGTTCTGCTGTACCCATCATAGGTACAGGTGTAGGAGCTATTGTAGGTGGTGCTTTGGCAGCGTTTCCACTCTTCTATGGTTCAAACCGCGAACGTCAAAAAGATGCAATTGACAGAGGATTAAAGACAGAGATAAGTGAAGGTGCAGCGGCGTTAACTGCTATACCACAAGCAGCTTTGGATTCTATTTTAACGACTATAGGAGCTAAATTTCTTTTAAAACCCGGTGCAGAAATCGGTGGGGGGTTACTTACCCGTGCCACTAAAGGTGCAAAAGTTGGTGTAATTACAGAAGTACCTACTGAAATTGGGCAGGCTGTACTTGAACGAGCGCAAGCTGGGTTACCTTTAGCTGATGCAGAAGCCCTACGTGAATATGGAGAAGCTGGACTAGCTGCAGGTATACTTGGTGGTGGTATTGGTGGTGTAGCAGGAGCCGCTAAAGGTTCTAGTAGTGTTGATGCAGATGCAGATGCAGAACTTTTAGCAATTGAAGATTTACGAGATAAACGTATTACAGACCAACGCCAAGGTTTAGGGTCACTACAAATTGAAGATCAACGCGTCTCACAAGCTAGAGCTGCAATAGGCAAAGCTTTAGATACAGACGGTGCTGTGTCTCTCGAAAAAATGCAGAGTATTGTAACTGATAGTGGTATACCTTTTGTAGAACTCGAAGGCGTTGTAGCTGAAGAAATGGGTAAACGTGGTAACGCTTTAGCTCAACGTGCAAAAGCACAACTTGATGAAGAAAAAGAATTAAAAAGTCGTTTACAAATCGAAGGGCCAGAAAGTCTAGGTTTAACTTCTGATGATGCTGGTAACATACTCACACGAGACCAAAGAAATGTTAAAGCTGAAGCTGGCAGAGTAGAAACTAAGGAAATCGAAAATGCTCGTATGGAAGCTCTTAAAAACGAAGCTTTACCAAAAACAGACGACTCAATTGATAAAACTAAAGCAAAAGTAAAGTCGCAGTACCAAATAAACCCACTTGTAGAGTTTGACGTAAAAAAAGATTTAGCGGGGCAAGCTAAACAACTAGACGTTCCGGTATTAAAAGGAGAAAAAGCTAATGAACAGACTACAGAAACTGACTCAGACGCAAGTGGAGACGGCTTTCGACCTCTTAGCGAAGATGTGGACGGAGCCAACAACATTGACCCTGCTAGAGATGCCGATGCCAAAAAAGGTGCCAGAAAACCTAAAGCATCTACAGATGGCGGATTGGGAAGCACTAGCGTGGTCTCTGGACTGCCTGATGGAACAAAGAGAACAAAACCAACTGCATTAGAAGATACACCAACAGCCAAATTTACTACAGCTAAAGGTTCTACATACGAGTTATACTCAGATGGAACTACGAAACGAGATCGTGCGGCACGTAACGATAATGAAGGTTCTGGAGTACAACCACGAAGTGGTAAGACAGTATACATGACGTACAAGGAAGCCGCAAAAATAGGTGGTTTGTTTCAAAACGAAGAAATGCCTGTGCAGCTAATCCCTATGAAAGGTAATAAAGCTAAACTTATACATTTAAAACCTTACGGAAAAGGGGTAAACCAGAAAAAAGCTGGTTCCGACGCTAGTGAAGTTGCTAGTTTTGAATTGCAGCCTAGAGTAGGGCTTCTACCTGTAGAAATTTTAGATTCTACAAACACAAGCAAAAGAAACATACACTTTGGCAATAAGATCACTAAAATTAATAAAACGAAAGCTAAACCAAAAGCTAAACCAGAAGCTAAAAGTGTTGACGTACGAAAAGTTATGCCTGTACTTGGCAAAAAAGGTACGGCACTTGCTCCTGAAGGTAAAGCAAAAGACGTTACAGATAAACCTAAACAGACTACCGCTAAACAAAGGGCGGAGAGTGCCGAATCGCAGAAAGAAAAGGTTGCAGCACGCAAGTCTGAATCTAAAGAACTCAATGCAAAACAAGCGGCTGTATATACACGCAAGTCTGCCAATGTACAACGTATGGGTAAAGACTTAGATGCTGAAGTTACTATAGATGAGTTTGATAACGCCGCTAAGAAAGCTGTGCTTTCCGAAATGGATAAGACACGTACCAAAGGTACGCCAGTTACAAATGCAATACAAAGATATTTTGGACAGTTCCCTACGTTTGATTCCGCGTTAGCACAAGCGATAGAAGACGTTGCTAGTGGAGAAACACGTACCGCTGATAGTAACGACTTATCAGGAAACCTACCACAACAAGTAATGCAACGTGAGTTTTATTTAGCTGACCCTAGCAACAACTTACCTTCTATGGGCAAAGTTTCTGCGGCTAAAGTTCTAAAATGGTTTGGTGTAGATGTTACTAAGTCCGGTGCTGTAAAAGTTTTACCAGACGGTAAAGGGTCTAAAAACTTAAAAAGTTACATTGAGACAGAGTTAAACTCGGCTATAACTGCGTATGCGAACATAAACAACAGACAAAAAGCGTACACTAAACAGCAAGAACAACAACGTAGAAACCTTAAAGCAGAAAAAATTGCAGCAGAAGTTGAACGAGATAACGCAATAAACAAAGTGTTTAAACTACCCGCAGAGTTAGTCATAGATTTGCCGCTACGACCACAAGTACGTAAAGCCCTACTAGCAGGTAAACTACAAGACGCGTTAGTTGCGTTGCAAGCCACTGCAGGGTCTCGTGCTACATCTAAACTAGCCAAAACATTTGCAGAAAATGTAGGTAACACAAAGCTTGTGATTAAGAAGAACCTAAAGAGTGACGATGGGTCTACAAAATTAGCAGGTTATTTCGATCCAGAAACTAACACGATAGCGTTAGACGCAGAAACTGGTATCAACACACACGCTCTACTTCACGAAATGTTCCACGCGGTTACGTCTGCTACAATAGCTAACAAGTCACACCCACTAACTAAAAAGCTCACTAAAATATTTGAGGGTGTTAAAGAACAGTTGGCTGGGGAATACGGTCTAACTAGTTTAGATGAGTTCGTCGCAGAATATCAAGCTAACCCTGAGTTCTCAAACCAGTTAAAAACAACTACTGTTAATGGCAGAAACCCGTGGATGCAGTTAATTCGAGCCTTGGCTAACTTTGTGCGTACAAAGATGGGTATTGCAACAGTGCCTGAGACTTCTACGTTTGATGCAGTTGACAAACTGGTGCAAGAAATAATTGCACCTACATACGATGGGCGTGCAGCTACTAAAATATATATGGAAGCTTCAACCCCTGCAGGGGCGGCTAAGTTAGTAAACGGACTTGGTGCGCCTAACGCCGTTAAGGTTACTACCAAAAAAGATTTTTACGATTACGTACAAGAAGGTAAATCGTGGATGATTAGTAAAACACCTAACAAAGCAAAAGATGTGTGGTTAAAACTACAACCTGTTAACATCTTAGGAGCATTGGCGGAATCAAGTATTCCCGGTACAACAGGTCTTAACACTATAATAAATAATATGAGTTCATCTTTACGTAGACGTAACGCATCTTTAGACCCTGTGGTTAACAAACTACGTAACTACAAAAAACGCGAGGCAAAAAAGTTTTTAATTTTGCAGTCAATGGTTCCTACTGCTACATACAACCGTATTGACCCAAGAGAAGCAGACTTTAATAAAGCATACGGGTACAAAGATGGTGACGAAGGTTATGATATTAAAAAAGCAAAAGCCGTTCATGCTGAACTAAGACGACAATACAAAGCGTTAGGGAAAGAAGGCCAAGACTTATACAAAACAGTCACAAACACTTTTGAGTTTGCATTGAGAGACATTATGGACTCAGTAGACGCTAGACTTAATGCTACTGTTAAAGACCCAAATCTACAAAAGAAAGCTAGGGATAAGATAGCAGAACTTCTAAACATGGAACGTGGAGTAATTAAACCTTTTGCCCCATTAATCCGTGTAGGTAATTATAGGTTACAATATACATCTGTAGACCCTACAACAGGTAACCCAGAAATGTTTGTAGAGTATTTTAGGACTATAAGAGCAAGAGAAAAAGCTAAGAAAAACCTTAAAGAATACAACGATGCTTGGATAGCAAAAAACCCTAACAACAAAAAGGTTCGTACGCAAATAGAGATGCCTTGGGTAGAAGGAACTAAAGATAGTGTGTTTGACTACAGTAAAGCACCATCGGGTTCTTTTATCTACAACGTATTAAAAACTCTTGAAAGCCAAGGTATAGACAAAGCTACTCAACAACTTATTGTTGATCTCGCCTTGGATAGTATGCCCGAACGTTCGTTTATGCAGGGACTTAGAAACCGTAAAAACATTAGAGGTTTCTTAGGAGACGTAACTCCAACAGGTATAGCAGAAACTTCTTTTGACTTGGTGGATACTGTAGAAAGTAAAGGCCGTGATTATAACCGACAACTCGTGCAGATGGAGTTCGGTGCAAAATTAGAAACGTTTAAGCGTGACGTATTAGACCCTGTTGAGGGTAAGACTATGGACGATACCACAAAATTATATAAAGATAATCTATCTCGAATTGTTAATTTTGCACAACGCCCTAACGTACCAAGGTGGTCACAGACTTTAACCGCAGGTGGGTACGCATGGACTATGGGTTGGAATTTATCTTCTGCGGCTATAACTACGTTCGATGTGTTTATGAGTACAGCTCCTAGACTGATGGGTAAATATGGAGATAAAGCTACATTTAAAGCAATGGGTAAAGCCGCATCTATACTAGCACAAAGCCCTAAAACTAAAATGGTAGCAGTTATGCAACCAGATGGCACAATGGCAAAAGAAAAAGTTAACACTGGTAAAGCAGGGTTCTCTATAGGAAATTATGATTACACTGACCCTAACTTATCATCAGAACTAAAAGACATAGAAGTGTTGGCAGACATTGCTGAAGATAGCGCACAGATAAATCAGTCTTTAAACCAAGAAGAACTGGATATGGGTAACGCAAAAGATGTGGTAGAAAAAATAAATTCTTGGACAAGTTTCTTGTTTCATCATGCGGAACGTTACAACCGCGAAGTTGCTATGACTTCTACCTATATGTTAGAACTAGCTCGCCTACGTGCAAATAATGCGGGCAAACCACTTAGCCTATCACAAAAACAAGATGCGGCTAGAATGGCAGTTAGCGAAACAGAATTTACTCTTGGTGCTACAGCATCAGCAGGTCGTCCTGTCATGGCTCAATCAGGTTTGGGTAACGTAGCTATGTTGTTTAAACGTTTTGCTATAAGTAAATACCACATGATGGCAACCATGACAAACGATGCCTTTCAAGCGGGTGGTGACGCACAAACAAAAGAAAACAGACGTATTGCTCAAGGGCAATTAGGTCGCTTTTTTGTAACTACTGGGCTATTCGCAGGTCTTGCAGGTATGCCGTTAATGGGTGCCATCGGTGCGCTGTACGATTTATTTGCAGATGATGATGAAGATGATTTTGATGCCGTGTTACGTAAATCTGTTGGCGAGGGTCTATACAAAGGACTCATAAACACTGCGTTAGGTGTAGATGTTGCAAGTCGTATTGGCTTAAATAGTTTATTATATCGCCCACCAATCATAGATAAAGATCAAGCAACGCTTTGGACTTTGTTAGAACAACTAGGCGGCCCTGTTGTAGGTATTTATTTAAGTGCTGAACGCGGTATTGATCTTATTGGAGAAGGTGAGGTGCTTAAAGGTGTAGAAGCTATGGCTCCTGCCGCGGTTAGAAACGTAATAAAAGGTGGTAAACAATTAGCCACGGGTGAAGTTACTACACGTAGAGGCAATGCTGTTGTTGAAGATATAGGTATTGCACAGGTACTAGGGCAGTTTGCTGGTTTTGCTAATGCTGACCTCATAAAACAATATGAGATAAACAAGAACGAACGCCGGAAGAGTGGTTACCTAAGTAAAAGACGAACTAAACTTTTACGCCAAGCAAACATTGCCGCGGCAAATAATGATAGAGAAGCGTATAAATCTGCATTAAAGGCCATAAGGGAGTATAATAAAGGACTCTCTCGTGCCGCTCGTTCTAAAAACATCATACTATCGGACACCATCAAGAAATCTCGTAGGGCATTTGATACTCGTACCGGTAAAATGATAGGTGGAATTGAATATACACCGATGATGCGCGATAGTTTAAAAGAATATGACCAAGGCGTTCAACTGTTCAAATAAAAAACCCCCGACGTTGCAGTGCGAAACCTAGCCAGTCGGGGGAGTTCAGAACGGAGAACGACAAGTTGTCCAAACTTGTCATGGGTAGACTATCACACTATTCTCCAAATGCGAACCCCAAACATTTCATTTTCTATACAAACGCGTACAGCTACTTGCCATGATTTGTCTTTTGCAATCTTTTCCATCTGTTGTTTGGCCTTCTCAGTGTTAACACAAGGTATAAAAACAGATGCACCTATAACCATATCTTCCCACGACACGGTAACTTTTATTTTATCGGGGTCGAGATCATCAATCTTCAGAGGTTTCTGATACACCTGTAAACCCTTCTAACTTAACTGCCAATACCCAGATAGGCGGTAGGTTAAAATTAGTACCCTTACTCAAACGCATCTTTAGTTTTTTACCCCCTAACTCTTTTTGCATACCTTCTACAGCACTAACATAGTCTAACTTTTGCTCGCCAAGCCAAGACTTAAACACTTTCGGCACTATGTATAACATGTGAGTATCTGTTTCATATCGCGCTACAAACATACCGCGTGGGTTTTGTTCTGGTATAACCATAGGAGCTACACCGTCCGTAGAATGTGCAGTTTCTGTACTCTTAATTTTAAGTATGCTACCCCAATGTTCTGTAGTAAATTCTGTTACCAAAGTTTGAATAGACGCAGTGCTGTCATCTACAAATGCTTTAGTAATTCTTAGTTGTGACACTATCCACTTAAACAATTTCTTCAGGTCGTAGTCTATTATACCTGCGCGTTTTGCGGCTAATGCCCCTGCCAGTATCGCGGAACAACCCCCAGACCAAAAACGGTTCTTTTGATTTAACCCTGCGGCTTTATCTAGCTTTACCTTTATACTTTCATAGTCTGCCCTAATCGTGTCCTTGTTTTGGATTACGTACTGCACAAACTCAACCCCGTAATGACCGTAATTGTCTTGTATATCTGCAAACAGTTTAGCCCCTGTAAGCAGATCGACCTCTACCAAATTCATCTCGTCTACACGCAATTCTAACAGACGTTGCATTTCAGCTTTAATATTACCTTTTGCCATAGCCATCTGTGCATACATACTGACGTTACCAGAAGATACAGCTATGAGCCTCCAAGGTTTGCCCCTAACACGTTCGTAGTTGCCCCCACCTGCCATACGGTTTTTCTGCTTCCCTTCAGACAACTGATATGCGTAGTCCGAGGCGTGTCTACCAAGAATATTTGTCATCTCGTCCGTATTAAGAAGCATGTTGTGCATAACTTCAGCTACGTTCATACGAGAGTTAGCTGTATCAGCCTTAGTGCCTGTTAGTTTAAACGGGTCACCAAATATAGAAGTACCTGTATACATAGCGGTTGTTTTACCACCACCTGTATCTCCAAACAGATGTATACCTAGACCATATAAACCTGTTAATGGCATAAGAATTGTGCCGAACCCTGCGCATACAGTAAACTGTTGTAGTTCCATCCCGTCTTGGTCGTAAAAGTCTATTATTTCTTTGTTACGTTCCCTAGTACCTGCGGTCTTAAACCTGTCTATATACCCTGATGTTTTTGCAGAGGGGGGATTATAACCTATCGAGTGAGCGCTAATGAGTTGGTCACCTAACACAAACTCGTCCATTTTCTTATCGTCAACCCACCCAAATTGTTGATGTGCTTGACTGGCTGTAGTGGTTTGTTGAAGCTCGTTAATCCACGCGGCTGTGTATGACATTAGTTTATCTATATCCTTCCCAAAAGTAGTTATACCTTGCATAGACATATGCCTACGAAACTCTTCCCGTGCTGTAACCGCAGATAGTGGCACAATAAAATCCCTTATCCCGTCTCTCGGCAAGTGTAACGCAAACGCTATTACTTCACCTAACTCTACATCATGTAACCTGCGTGTCACATAGAAATCATTATGGTATACACAAACCTCTTCTGGGTCACCGTCAGCGTTTGTACCACGTATGTATACACCCCCATTTTGTCCACGAAAGTAAGGCTTTGGAAACACAGGTATTTCTACTGTCTTTGTTGTATCGCCAAAAGCTTCTTCTACTATATTATCTTCTGGAGATGCTTCTGCTATCTCTTTTGTAAGCATAGCAGGTGTAGATATTTTACCATTGTTAGGACACGTATCACATAACTCGTTATGTGTAGAGAACGTACTACAGAAGTGCGGCCCCCCTGTATCCTGCATTTTTCGCAATGTTCTACTCAAACTGTAGTCGTCATGTTTACTGGACATCAGCTCTGCGCCCTTGTCCCCGTCTGTACACACGTTTGCAATAGATAAACCCGAACGCCACAAGTCATGTGATACAGTTTTTTGGTTTTCTATTATGTGTTTTATTTGCGCACAGCCCGTACCTTTGGCGGTCTTCATTAGTAAACGTTTAAAGCTACCCCTTTGGTTTTCATTTATAGCATCTAAGAACGCGCTTGTGCTGTTAGCTTTGTACCTCGTTGGAACTGGTATCAGGTCGCCGCCTAATAAATCAGAAAAGACATCAAAAGAAATAGTTCTAGGTTCTTCAACACCATAAAACGTTACGGGTATAGGTGGAGTACCTTTATGATTATGCGTAGATGGTATCCGCAGAACTCGCGCTACGTCTGACGTAACAGATGGATCAGCTTCAAACCCGTCTTCTTTACATAGTTGCTTGAGGCGTTCAGCTACAGGTAGCCAATCGTCCTTACATATCAACTCGGATAAAATCCAGTAGACGTGTACACCGCGCCCTGAGTTAACAAGTGTAGGGTTGGGTAATTTATGTCGCTTGCAGAAAGCTCGTAGTTCTACAATAGCAGTCTCTTGGTCGGGGAACTCTTTACCTTCACCACAATCTAGGTCTAGGAAAAAAGATTTCATACCACGTACATTATCTGCTTTGCGAGACCCTGCTGTCTCTAACGTAGCCAATGCAAAATACACATCGTATCCACCTGCATCATACCCATGTGCCGCATCTAAAACATCGTCTACACTGCTATAGAAACTTTGTTTAGGCGCACCGCCTTTAGCCGCAAAGACACAGTAATGGCCTTCGTCTGCTAATAATAATTCTAAAAAGTTTTTTGTTTTCATTGTCACCACTCGTCATAATAAAGTTAACCACGGCTAAACAAATAGCCGTGGCAGGGATAGTTTAGTCGTCCCAATTATCTATGATCGAACCTAAGTCTCCGTCGTCAGAAGGTGGCACAGCCGCCGCTTTTTTAGCGGTTCTTTTCACTGGCTCTTCATCAAACCCGTCATCTGCGGGAGCTTCATCTAACACGTTATTGCTCTTCACAGCCTTTGGCGTTGATGCAAAAGGATTAGCGTCTTCCATAACAAAGCCACCATCTACAGCACCAAACGGGTTACGTACTTCCATAGGAACATACTTAATAACCTGTACAGCTTTTAGTCGTAGCGACACACTTTGTTTACCACCAAAGTCATAAGGTATCAACTGCACAGCTACACTCACTGTACTACCTGTTGTTAATTGGAAGTCTTCTGGCAATGGTGTGCCTTGCGAATCCACTTGCAATGGTTTGTTGGTGACTTCACCTTTATAAGCACCTTTTAGGTTTGCTTTGTGAGTGTATGTACCGTTGTCGTCTTTAACAAACGGGTTAACCAACTTGTCTGCCCATTTAGGCTCTTTGTTAGCATCATACGCGCCCTTCATCTGCATAAACAACGCTTTAGCTGTCGCGCTATCCATACGAAATGCAATAGAAAATTCTGCATTTTGGTCTCTTGGACTGCAAGGTACACTACGTTTTACGCTTTGATCGAACGCATACGTCTTGTCGATCTTAGGCCATAGTGCTTCTACGTTTTCTACAATGTAAGTCTCTGCCATGTTGTTCTCCTTCTGGCTTGTTATACGTCGTCGTCAGCGTTGAAATCAAAATCAAGCTGAGTTTCGGTTGGTTCCTCGTGTACATCTTGTATTGCTTTAGTTAGTTCTTCTGTAACTGAGGTTTTGTTAAACCGGTAAGTATTACCGATCTTTATATACGTGGATTTAGGGATATGCCCCTGCCTAACCCACGCTCGGATTGTAGAAATTGACACTGCAAAATGCTTTGACAACTCCTCTATCTGCACAAATGGTTCTTCATTCATCATTTTTTCCTAACTGATATTACATGTTCTGTATCGACGTTAAGACCTTTCGGCATCACGTCAGGATTTTCCTCCAAGAACTGTTTTACATTAGTCTGGTTCAAACGACGATCCAAAAATTCGGGCATGTCGTGTTCTTTTATGAACGAGTACATGGATTCCCAATCTCCAGTCCAATATTTTGTTTTAGTAGACCTAAAAAACAAACCTTCAGAGGTTCTTACGCTTTCTACATTATGTGCATCGCAATAATCTAGTAACGCTTTCTTCAAAGTGTCTAGTTGGCGTACCAACTTTCCATCTTTTTCTTTGTAATCTGCAGACAGTAAGGCTCTTTCTGCTCTTATCTTTATATAAGCCTTAGTAAGTTTGTCTGCAGGGACTTCGGTGTTATCACTCATTTTATGTTCTCCTGCTCTAACGAGAATTACACTGTAGTATCTAGTAATGCGCTAGTCAAGTAGTTCTTTGTATAAATCTATCATCTTTGTGTGTACATCAATTCTATTGTCAAGAAGTGCGTAAACACGCTTTTCCGCGGCAGAACCTTGCAACTGTACAACAGTGCAGGGATGCTTTTGTCCAGACCTATGAACCCGTGCGTTTGCTTGAGCATAAGTTTCTAATGAAGGCGTTGGCCCCCACCAGACTACTGTGTTAGCTGCTGTTAACGTAACACCATGTGCCGCAGACTGCGGTTGTATAACTAAAACTCTTGGGTCGCTCGTTGTTTGAAACCGTTTAAATATGTCTGTACGTTTAGATACAGGTACATCGCCACGAATAACATCAGTAGTAATCCCGTCACTACGTAACTTATCTGTTAATATGTCAATGGTATGTTTGAAAGGTACGAAAACAAGCACTTTTTGGCTACTTTCGTCTATTACTTCTCGTAACACCTTATACCTATGTTTTATATCGAACTCTAGGGTATCACCTTCATCGGTGTATACAGCCCCTGCTGATATTTGTAATAACTTGTTCATAACAACAGCGGCGTTAACTGCAGATACTTCATCTTCTTGTATCTTCATTGTGAGTTTTTTCTTTAACAGGTTGTAGTATTTCTGTTGTTGCCTTGTTAACTCTACCTTACGCTTTACATATGTCATGTCAGGGAGATCAAGACACTCTTCCTTTGTAAATCTTATGGCAGGTTGTAACACGTTAAACACAAGATCAGTAGCTTCAGGTTTGACTATCCATCTAAACTGAGTAACCTTACGCATAACCATATCACGAAACGAACCAAAGAACCTTGGCACAGTCGTAGGGTCAATAAGTTTTGCCAACCCGTACGCATCTAATGGAGATTGTGCGGCAGGTGTACCGGTCATCATCCACAGCCATGTATCTTCATTAACGAGTTTGTTTAATATTTTCCAACGTTTAGACTGAGCGTTCTTGTAGTGCGTTGCTTCATCTACAATAATCAAATCAAAACCGCCTTTGGCTATCTCTTCCGATACAATCTCTACTCCATCATAGTTTATTATAACAAAGTCCGCGCCTTGTCCTATGATGGCTTTACGTTTCTTCGATACACCGTGAGCTATATCTACAGTGCGGTGCGGTGCAAAAGTAAATAAGTCTTCGCGCCATGCTGAGTCCATAATAGATAAAGGACATATAACTAAAGCACGTTTTATCTTGCCCTGTTTCATCAGATAATCCGTAGCCCAGATAGCACTAGCCGTCTTACCTGTACCCTGTTCGTTGAAGCAAAAACCTTTTCGGTTCATGGTTAAAAACGCGGCTGTTTTCTTTTGGTGGGCAAACGGATCATACTTACCCGTCCAAGTATACTGTCCGTGTATGGGGGAAGGTACATCAATATTAAGTGCGTGCAGTGCGTGCATCTCGTCAATACCCCAATTAACTAACACTTCGTTATCGCGCACAGCTTTACTTTTTGGGACTGTTTTAGTGACACGGTTTGGATTGCGTAGCTTTAATAGCAACGCCTTGTCTTCTATAATTCGCACTTAGTTCTCCTTTCGGGCAGTTGCCCGAACTATTTCTTTTTCTTTTTGTAGTTACGCGCACGGTTCTTGCTTGAACTTTCTATGCGTATACCATCTTTGTTAGACCCACCCTTGGACAAGGCTTTCTTGTGGCTAACATCTTTACCTTCACGTTTGTCAGCTTTACCGTTTTTGTTTTTATCTACACCATTCTTATCTACCTTACGTCTGGCGCGTTGCCGTTCCATACGTGCCTCAAACGGCTTACTACCTACAGGGGCGTTAACTTGTTTTTTACGTTTTCTCATACATTCGCTCCATTGTGAACACATTCAATTACAGGGCAGTGTCGTCTGCATAAGCCGTTAGGCCGTGCGTTCCACACATCGTTTTCAGCCGCGGCCTTCATCTGGTCGTACTTACTTAACCATTTCCCCCACAGCTTATGGCTATCATACTCCATGTATGTGTCTTTTACCAAGTCATTACATACAACAAAAAATAACCCTGCACGTACAGTCTTAATTTGGGGGTACTTAGCAAACAAACCCAACGCCATTAACTCTAGCTGTCCTTTGTCTGCATACTTAGAAGACTTGCCTGTTTTGTAATCTACTACCCATGCGAGATCACCGTCCAGTATAACTAAGTCAGCGATACCACGAAACCAAACATCTTTGGCATAGAAATCACAGGCTTCTAAGTCAGAGTTTATACCTAATTTTATTTCGCATAGTTTTTCGCCTGTGCGGTTTTTCAGCGATACCAGTGCCTCTTCCGCAAAACTAAACTTCTTAGGTAGAGGGGTGTCCTTACCAATAAAATCTTCTGCGGCTTTGTGAAAAGCTGTTCCATACAGGGTAGCATCTGTCTCTTTAAATGGGAACTCTTTGAGTATCTTGTCATGGTAGAATTGCTTGGGGCATTGCTCAAATGCTTTAATCTTGCTGAAAGACCACGGTGCTACTTTTGTCACTCACATTCTCCATATGATTTGCCCGTGCCACTCTCACAGGTAATAGGTAAACCTTTTGCCCAATCGGGTGTTTGGCTCATACACTCTTCCATGTACGCTTGTGCTTCAACCAACTCTTCGTCAGGAACACAGGTAATAATTGAGTCATGTACAGTTAACACAGCCTTGTACCTCTTGGCAAGTAGTATCATTTGATGCCCTATGATACAACGAGCTACAGCTTGGCATACGTTCTCCACAACCTTACCCCCGTATATACGGTTCGGGCCTTTTCTTGTTCGGTATGTGTACTCATACCCGCGCTCTCCGCGTTCAGCCGCCAAGCCATGATAAAACATAGGTAGACCATTAGGTAAGATGATGGCGTTCTTACGTGCGTCTACTTGCAAGACACCTTCTTTACCAAACTGTAAACTGTCACCGCGTGCCATGTACTGTATCATGTTGTTAGCATCACGCCATAACTGGCTAATAGCTCCATTAGTACCGCGGTATATTTCAATGATACGTCTTGCTTCATCAAGTTCAATATATACACCAAACCCTTGCAACTGCGCTTGGAACTTTACCGCGCCCATGCCATACCCTGCACCCAGAATTGTAGTCTTACCAACAAACCTTTGATCTTTAGTAACGTTCTTAACTGAAACTGAGTATATGCTAGACGCCATATATTTGTACACGTCTTCACCTGCCGCGAACTGTGCAACTAAATCAGTCTGCCCTGCCAACCATGCAAGCACGCGAGCTTCGATCTGAGAACTATCACAATCAATCAGCGTGTGTCCTTCGGGTGCTACTATACTACTCTTTAACTTCTTACCATTCGCACCACGGCTAGGTAGGTTTTGTAGGTTGATCTTATCTGAACCACCCCAACGCCCCGTGTGCGCGGCATAATATTTTACAGGTACGGGTAGAAGCCCACGCTGGGATATGTTTATAAACCTCTGGGTACGTGTCTCTTCAAGACTAGACTTGTTACCCAGACGTGCTTCTACTAAAGACTTTACCTTTGGGTTTTCGTGTTCGAGTAATGCTTTGAAGCCTTCGTCCGACTTTGCAAACGCGTGAGTCTCTTTACCTGTGGTTGCGCTTATTTTCATGGGAGGTTCTACGCCAAGCCCTTTAAGTAGTTCAGCGAACTTGGGGTTGGACATCAGGTCTTTTTTATCATCAATACCTGCATCTACTAACAACTTATCCTTACGTGCTTTAACGTCACTAAGGTGTGATACCAGTAGGTCATCATCTAACTCTAACGTTGGTTGTGTAAACATACGTAGTGTCAGGTCAATTAAACGTAATTCAGATTTGGGAAAGTTACGTGCCATTATACTAAACAGCTTATAGGTTAACTCTACATCATTGATACAATAGTCACCATATGCGCTTAGTTCTTCGGGTGTAAAATCTGCACGTTGCTTTCCGAGTGCGTCGAGTACCTCTGTCCCTTTAACCCCGATCTTATACCTTTCAGCAAGCGATGCGAGGTTTGAACGAGCTTCCACCCCGTGTAAAGCACGGGCAATACACAAAGTATCGGTATACATCCGAGGGCGAATATTATAACGCCAATCAAGAATAGCACCATCGAACATAGTGTTATGACAAAGTAACATAGACGTATCCCAAGGGAACGTGTTGAGGTATTTCTTGATCTGTTCATGCGTACCACTAGCCCACTCCGTTTTTCCGTTGTTAAGTCTTACGCTTACGCCCACGGTCTCAAAACGAGGGTCGCGGACATAAGCTTCAGTTGTTATCTTACGTAAGGAATAATCCTTGTCGTAATAGGTTTCAAAATCAAGCGTGATTAAATCCATATCTAACGTTTACCTGCAATCTCACCACCACATGCCATGTAACCTGCACCATCCACCCAGTTGTCAGGGTGTTTATAATTTGATCTAATACGCGCTACTTTTAATAACGCCATCATAGCACCCACGTCATGCGCCGCTATTCTTCTATCTAAGTACGTTGACCAAAAATCTGCAATCATTTCAAAGTTATCTTCCATGTCCCCGTGATCAGATGCACGATCTTTAGTGACGTATGCTTTAGCAGTGTCTAAGATGTCACCACGTTTAGGTGGCTTCGGTGCTTCCAGTATTTCTTTGGGCGTGCCTGTCTTTTTCATCAATAAAGTTACGTACGTGTAAGACGTTTTAGTAGCCTTTGCTACTTCACTTACAGTGGCTGAGGGGTTTGCTATCTTATAAGCCCAGATTTTATCTGCTTTTGATTTCTTCATGTCGTTCTCCTAATCATCTTCAAAAATTTCGTTACCTAGTTCTATCGGTAACTCTATGGTTGTTATTTTAAAATCACATTTAGTACACGCACGCCTACGTCTTACTGTTGGAAAGCCATAAGCAAAGTGTGGACGTGAATCTATTACTTCTAACTTCCTAACACAGTGAGGGCAGTGACTAACGGATAGAGACATAGGGTCTTTTCTTATTTGCTTTGCCTCCTTTAGACCCACCTTCTTGACTTGCACCAAGGGGTCTAATGGGTCTTTGTCTCGCACGTAGTGCAGAGTTATCTGCCATATCTTTTTTTATTTGTTTCTCCCACTTTATTCGATAGTTGTCTTCGGCTTCTTCACGCGTCATGTATATGACCTCCTTTAATTTAATGCCCATACGCAGAGTATAGGACTAGCCGTACGTGGCCTAGTCGGTATGGTCACAGGTCTTGAAAGGTTTCTGCTGAATTACAAACAGAAATTGGAGTGTCCTGCCCATACTGCTGAGGTTTATGCGAACTATGTCAATCGCGCCCACTCACAGCTTGGGATATTACGTTAGGTGTTGCTACAGATTTTTACCCATTTATCCATTTGCAAAGACAGTTGGTGTACGTTCTCTTCATGTACAACTAAGTCAAACCCACCTGCTTCGTTAATCTCTTTCAAGTTCTTCTCTTGCAGGGGTGTAGGCGTATTCTTGCCTGCTTTACATTCAAGCCCAAAGAATAATCCTTGGTAACATGCTACGATGTCGGGTACACCGCTTTTGCCGTAGCCACCAGTGGCGGGAAAGAAATAGTAAGCACCTATATCTTTCAGATGTTTTACAGCGGTCTTTTTAACTTTTGCTTCGGGGGTCATAGTAATTCTCCGTTGATACCAGTTTCGGGCAACTGCCCGAAAGGTTGTTTATTTATATATCCAGTAAGTGTACTGGCCTAGTCTACTACCCACACCATCCACATCGTTTAGTGGAGGTGGTAGGTCTAACATCATAAGCATTGACAGCTTAGTTTGTATCCATTCGGGTAGCTCGTCTACAGAATTGTAGTGATGCAAAACATCCGAGTCAACCCTGTCGATGCCTATTGATGATACATTGACGTGTTTAGTATGCTTATGTATCTGTACGTGATACGTCATATCGCCAAGCACACTCACGTAGTAGGTTCTTCTGGGTAGAAGTAGAACATAGTGTCGTCAACCTTGTAGCCAACGTCTTCAACAAACTGCCCGTCCTCACACATGTTCATAACTGCGATCTTACCCAAGATATTTTCGGGTAGTGTTTCTGCTAAGTACATATCTGTACCCGATACCCTATCCGCTATTGGTCTATCCCTGCCCCATGAGCTATACGCATTTATGTTAACCATTTTTACTACATCAGCACGTAACTCTTCGCGTGGATTTTTGTAGATACGCACAAAGTCCATAGGGCGTGGATTGTTTCTTGAGTGTTTGTTGTACTGATCTTTCAAGTGCGATAACTTACTGATGTTTTCGTGAAGCTCTGGTTGTCTGAACACGTAACCATCTTGCACTAGTGTTATAAGCTCCAAAGCCAATTCAGTATTTGTCCTATCTACCAACCCAATGTTTCGTCGCACCTCCATGTACGCTTCATCAGCTTCACGGGATAACCTTGAAAAATCTCGTTTGGGTTGTCTTGCCAATGCACAACCCGTTTCCTCCGAGGTATACCGTATCAAGTTGGCCTTACAGTTCTTGATAGCTTTATCTAAACGTAGTGCTGAACGCATGAAGTATTCATCTGTCCCTTCGGTGTGTCGCATGTTACGTATGTTTCTTGCATATACTACATACTTATCATCACCAGTTATCGTAGACTGAAAGTCTCCATAGCCAATCCAACCAAGCACCATCTGTTCACCTTCAATGTATACGTATGCTGTGTTTTCACTACGGTGCATGGTCTTGATGTGGTTGTTCTCGATAGCCCTTCGAAAGTCTATAAGTTCTGGTTTTACCTGAGTAGGTTGGTTATACCTACGCGTACGTTCGACGTACTCTTCACTCTCCACTGTAGCTTCCGCTACTGTCTTGTGTTTATAACCCATTGTTTTAACCTTTCACTGTTGATAAGAAACCGCATGTGCGATTGATTTTATGGTTGAATGCAGACATTATTCTTGCCTGTATCTCTTTGTCGTCCAAACCCTGTTCTTCACCCATGCGTAGGGTATGCTCCATGTAATCTGATAATATGCCATACGCTAAGTGCAGACGTAGTGGGTGTTGATCATCTTTTATGATGTCGCGTGTAAGTTCAGGGTGATCAAGAAAGATGCTTAGTAAACTCCAAGCGTAGTAATTGGGATTACCCATTCTTTCTGCTACATACTCTTTGGTCTCGTTACGCATACGTTGTTCATACTCGTACGTATCTTTTGGTAACATCGGATACATGGTCATAGCCCATTCACGGAATTTAACTATGTGTTCTTTCATGTACCACTTCGCTTTCTTGTTTACTATTGTCCTAGGTGGTTTGGGTAACGGCTTACCGCCAGTTACTACTTCCCATTCAGGTAGCCTATAGTGAGGTGACTTATTAGCAATCTTAAACGTAACAGCACATCCATCATCACGGTATGTACATCTCTTCACGTAAGCTTCCCACCAACTTTGATAGCCATTACCCTCAGGTTTTCTTGCGTAGTCATCTTTGGTGATTGAGCTACCTTTTGCGAGATACACTCCATTAACAAACTGTTTACCATTGGATATATTAAACCATATTCCACTAGGTGTGTTACGTTTTATGAACGAGTACCTACCAGTGTGTAGACCTTGACCTGTACCATTACGAAACTTGACAGTTTCTGTACCGTCTTTGTGCCTACGCCACACGATAGGAGCTAACCTAATAAGCTCTTTCTCGGTTACTGTATTACTTAGATCTTTACTCATAAACCACCAACGGAACACATCGTCACCACTGTAGTACCCGTCCATCATCACGTAGCAATTACGATTGATCTTTTTGATACGTTCGTATTTTCGTTTACGATCTCCGATAGGTCGAATGTCTTGTTCGCGTGAGTGACACTTTGATACCAGTGGTTTGATACTGTTGTAGTGTGCCTCCACTTCCGCGAAAGATTGAAAATTAGTTTCAAGCATAGCCATAGTTATTCTCCATTTGTTGTTCGGGCAGATGCCCGAAAGTTTATTGACGTATTTGTCAGGGTCTTTATAAGGGGCAAGCAAGGTAAGTATTTGTACAAACCACACACGGGCAGTCTGTTGTTTTCATACTTATCTTGCGCGATTGCCCCCTAAGTTTTTAGGTCTTAATCGTGGCTTTAAACCACCAGATATAAGACTCGTCTTTACGCAACTTGCCATGCTGTCTTTGTACGTGGCGTATATTGCAGGGTACATTTCATCACTTGCTTGAATACATGTGTGGTAATCTTTGTACACGTATTCCTTTGTGATAAACACACCGCTGTCAGGTATGACTGCGTAAGATATTATAAGCATGTGCCAGAACGTCATTCTTCCCTCACAAACTTACCGTCATCATCTAGCTCGGGCAGGTGGGTACGACGTTGTAACTTTTTAAGTTCTTCGCCTTTAAGAGGGTGACGACCAAATGTTTTGTAGAATATATCATCTAACATCTGCTCTAGCTCGTCCACCTCTTGCTCTTGTAGTCCCACTACATAATTACCAATCTTACTCATCACAAATCTCCCGATTGTACATGTAACGCTTTACCATGTGTAGGCTGTGCGCTTTCATTATCGACAATCACCCACAACACAGGGTGATCCCACTCGCCCCAACCGCCATACAAATAACCATCTGTAAACACGATAGACGCTTGCGGATTGATATTGTTTTTCTTCATGTACTCAGGCACACACTCAACACATGTACCGCCACCACCTACGGGTGTAGTACGTTCTGCCACTGTATGTAATTCGTGGTTGTCATACCTCTCATACCCAGTCACTTCGGTATCCCAGTAGCTTACGTGTAGTTCTTCTGGCTTGACTGTCTCACAGATACCGACCAATTCACTAATCATTATCTGTTGTTCACGCGCACCGATTGAACCAGACATGTCATTGTGTTCTGCCAAACATGTTACTTGTTCACTGATACCAGTAGGCATGTATATGCCAGAGCTTAGATAGCGTCTGTTTGGTTTCTTCCATGTTGAATAGTCCGACCCTGCACATGTATCTTGCACAAACTCACGCAACACTTCGCGCCAATCCACCTTGGGTTGTAGCAATTCTTCTAGGTCGCGGTTACCACCACTGCCCATCTTACCTGCAACCAATGCACCTTGACGTACTGCTTCGTCAATCTCTCGAGCAAGTTCACGCTGTTCGTCAGCGGACATTTCTTGCGCACCGTCCCAATCATGTGCATCGAACCCTTGGGGTAGATCACCTACTCCTGTGTTTCCCGAACCAGTTGTAGGGCCGTCAGCAGTTCCATCATCACCCTGTGTTTCGTTATCAGATGGACTTGAACCTCCACCACCCCCGGGCGGTTTTTGTAGCTGTTTGTGTAGTTCCCAGAATACCTTGGCGGCGTCCCACCCACGATACTTTTCGTCGTAGCAACCACCTTCGATCATCTCGACCCAACTATTCTCGCTGAACTCGTCCATGATCTTTACGTTGATTACATAGTCACACGCGATGTTAGCCAACTGTGGGTGTATTCTGTACAGGTGTTGCCACGTTGTCAGATGTCGATACAGTTTGTGATACACTTCATGTAGCACAAGAAACCTTAGTTGCGCATCGTTTAGCGGTTCAATAAACTTAGCACCATACCACTCGTCACGTCCATTAGTGCAAGCTGTTGGTACTTTCTCTTCATTGTATTCGATACTACGATCACCGATCATAATAACACCAGACAACGCATGGGCTTTACCCATGATGTCAACAACAGCTTTCGATAACCGCTGTTCGGGTGTAAGTTTTTTACCTATTGATAACATTTTATTTCCTCCACCACATCATAGCTTTCAACCATTGTGGTTTACGCTTGATGTCTCTTTCCATTTGTTCGAGCATTTCGGGCAACCGCCCGAAACCATATGTGTCAGCCTTTGGCTTAGACCTTTCAAGGTCTTCGGACTTTCTATCAGGCACACCAAACTCGATCTCGTGCTTGGCAAACGCTTGGTCTACCACTTCACTGAACGTAAGTTCTTCTAGGTCACGCGCTTTAGTTTGTGAGAAACCTTCTAGTTGTTCCTTTGTGTATAACTTACCATAGGGTATACCCTTTGCACTTATACGGTTCATCACAGCCGAGGGTGTTCGACCCAACGCGATTGCAATTTCTTTCGTTGGCGTGCGTGCTTCGCGCATCAATACCAGTTCCGCATCATCTGCGTCAGTCCACGGTTTATATTTAGCCATTGTCATTCTCCTATTTCTTGTCTGCGGCAAACATGTAGTTGTTATCCATAGCCCACTTGGTAAATTTCTTGTTAGTCATAACCATAGATTGCTTTGAATACTTAGGCGCACGTACACCATTGGCGAACATACCTTGTGCTTCTGTATCGAGGCGAGGCATGTAATCCATCCACGCATTGACCCACGTACTTTCCAACGCGGCAAGTGTACGATACACAACCATACACACAGCGGCGGCACTGTTAGGGACAATCGCGTTCATCGGATCATCTTTGATAGATTGTAAGCTTGGTAGTTGATCAGCCAGTTTCACAAACGCCATCAAGTCCATAGCACCACGATCACCGATAGTACCCATCAACAGAGCCGTGAGTGTCTGGTCGTCGAATTGATCACGTACGTGTAAGATGTCAGAGGCCGCATGTAATGAACGAGGTGTAACAAACGCGGCTCGCTGTTCTTTTGGGTGAAATATGTATGGGTTCTCAGACGGGTCTTTTACATCTTCGAACGCGGCAAACAACTGCGGGTTATCTTTGACCCAACCAAGTATAGTAGGGTCGATATTGTTGTTGATACCCCACTCGATCCAGTCCATGTGATCAGTCTTGCGGACAATCACTGTTGATATGCGGTTACGTGCATGTGGTTGAAGTAAGTCACCCACACCTTCTGCACCTTTGTTCGTTGTGGCGTACACAATACTGTCAGGGTGTAACTTGATACTACCAACTGTACGTTCTTGCATCACACGTAAGAGTGCGTTCTTAACAGCAGGGTTAGCTTTACCTAGTTCGTCAATCATAATAATGACAGGCTTGCCAAGGTGCGCACCTAGTTCTTCGTTAGGTACAAAGGTAACATAGCCCTTCTCATTCATCACTGCCATGTTAGGTAAGTTCAAGTCACCAAGGTCTTTCGTAGTACAATCAAAGTAACATGGTGTATGGGTGGGAAACATCGCTGTTAGCGTGTGCAATGTAGATGATTTGCCACCACCCATGTCACCTTGCATAAGTATAGTACGTTTAGTACCCACTGCGGCGATTGATTTGACACACTGATCAAGGTTTAGTGCGTACATTTGTGTTGCGTTGTGCATAGTCTTTCTCCAGTTGTTGTTCGGGCAGTTGCCCGAAAGTTAAATTACATATCCAAGCTTGGTAGCGCGGCGATTGCTTCTGATAGTTTACTGCGTGTATCTTCACGCAAGCTCGGTGAGTTCTTGATTTGATCAAGGTTTAGTCCATAGAACGCATCTTCTAGTTTTCTGCGCATGGCTTCCATTTGGCTGTCGCCTGTCACGTTACACGTACCCAACATCGATACCAGTTCGATAGCTCGATCAAAGACAGTATCATACAGGCGATTGCCCTTGCCCTCTTCATTAACGTCGAGTTGTCGAACAAGCGTTACGAGGTTATCATGTAACTTGTGCCACAGATCAGACATAGCTGAGTTGATAGCTTGCGTGTAATGCGATTGATATTGGGATTGTATTTGTTCCAAGGCTTCGTTGCCAATGTCAATACGGAAATCACCACTGTCAGGTAGCGGTATGTACGAGACACGAAACCGAAACTTATCTTGCAAAGCTTCACTTGTCGGGTACTCGTCACGATTAAACATAGCACCCAACTTGGCTTGCGCTTTGGATACTTCCCATTGGTATGCCTGTAAGAAATTATCAACAAGTGTATGAAACTCTGTTTGTAGTTGGCTCATAACTTCATTGTACTTGAAGTATTGTTGCGTGGTCAGTAGGCGAGACCCATTGTCCGACCAAGGTAGCGTCATACTATAGTGCATGTTGCGTACGTTAGCCGCAAACTTCTGTACTGCGATCAGCTCGTCACAGTTACCTAGTAACTTCTTACGTACATCAGCGATACCTACATCAGCGCCATTCATAGCCGCAATATCATCGGACGCTTTCATGTCCTTCTTACGTGCTGTCCATACACTAGCGTTGAAGTCAACGATCATAGCCGCGGAAGATATACTTGGTGCTTCAGTAATCAACTCCGCAAGTGCTTTTTGTTGTGGGGCGGTATTCTGAGAATTAAGTTCGTCGTGTATCGAGGACGCGATATAGTCTTCAATATCGATCTGCGTATTTTGCTCTGTCATAGTAGTCTCCGTTTGTTGTTCGGGCATCTGCCCGAAAGGTTTGAAAAGATTCAGGGTGTTCGACCCATACATATAATATACCACAGGTAGCGAGGAATGTCAAGTAATCCAGTTCTGTGGTATATCGCGTTGTTATGTGTATTATCGTGGTTTTTGGTTAAGATACAACAAATCTTCTTTACGGGTGGCGAGTGTATAGCCTTGTTTGGGAAGCGGTACTACGCACCAACTTGCACGTTGGCTTTGCGCCTGATTGTCACCGCAATCTAAACACACTGTGTATCCAAGTTTTGCGCGGCGCACTGAGAATGTATCACCACAGCAATCGCAAACATTCTCTATCATTCGATCACCTCACTTGTTACAGCTTGCACAGGAGAATGAAGGAGTAAGCTTTGTAGTAGATAATCTTCATTCGTCTGCAATATAGACAAGTTCTCGAGTTGCAGATATTTACTTTCAATCCACCGCTTGGCGGCGATTAAGTTTGGGGCTTCGAAACGTACCTCATTTGAATATGTACGTGTGCTTGAGTTCCAAGCGAAACCTCTGGCTGTTACTGTTTGTTGCATAGTGTGTCTCCATGTATTCGGGCAGTTGCCCGAAAGGTTAAAGTTAAATGAAAGATGGAAGTGGTAACGTAGGTATTGGTACGAGTTACGTCTGTTACCTATCAACCATATAACATATTACCACATACAGTAGGCAATGTCAAGTAATTGGGAATTGTGGTGTCTCGTGGTGATTGATGCTTTGTGACATCGTGTGACGTTGTGTATGTATGTAACCCATTGATTTTAAAAGAATGTTCCAAAGTTCCTTTGTTCCAAAGGTATATGTCTAAATCTGAGAAGTGGTTTTTAGGGCAGAGACCCTCTCTCTTACTCTCCAAACTTAGGAGTATATATATATAAATATTATTGGAACATTGGAACATTTGTTTGTTTTCAATGACTTACGCCCGATTTGCTTGGAACAAGCTTGGAACATTTGGAACATTTGTTTGTTTTCAATGACTTAGAGGCGTAGGACTACTCTGGGTACTGGTATCGGAAGTTTCGGGCAGTTGCCCGAAGTGTGATATGGTGACATCTTATATGCAAACCCCGTTGGAACATGGCTAAACGTGTTAGGCGTAGGACTACTCTGAGAACTGGTATCATAACTTTCGGGCAGATGCCCGAATAAAAAAAGACCCACCGAAGTGGGTCTAGTGAGGCATTGTGGTGCAATGTAATGACTTGCTATCACATGCAGTATGCAGATGCAACATGTAATGCGTACCGCTGATAGAGAACTGGTATCAAATGTTTCGGGCAGTTGCCCGAATTTTAGACAAAGAAAAACCCCAGAACCGTTTGGCTCTGGGGTCGGTAGTATTATTTAAGGAATTTGTTTTGGTATCCTATCAATGTTGCAACCGCGGTATCGTGGTCAAAATCATCTGGAAAAGGTCGGTCACTTTGCATTAGTTTGATACACTCGGCAACCTTGGCTTGTAAGCTTTCAAACGCTGTCTTGCGTTCGTTGGCCTTGGCCTCTTGTGGGTTGGCTAGTTTGTCTTGTGTAACCAAGCCACGACGTATTGTTTTAAGCAATTCGGTTGCCCTATCTTGTAGCTTTTTACGACTTGCCTTTTGCGCGTCGGTTGCGTCGCTTGGCAACTTGGCCGCTAGACTAGCACGCTCTGCCTTAGTGTAACATATCATGGCCGCAACTCTTTTACGTTCGGCATATTGTTCTGCACTTGCCGTGCTTTCCTTGTTCTTGTGACTAATGTAATCAGTTGGCAAGATACCGCTTGAATACATAACCTGATAGGTCGCTGTCATAGTGCCTGATGTTTTGTGTATCGTTTGCATTGCACCAGCTTCTAATGTCGTTATACCATTAGCATCTAACTTGTTACCTAGTGTTTCAAGGTTTTGTTTTGTTTTAGTAATCGTTGTCATAGTATGTTCCTTTCAAGAACTTCGGCTATCCATTGTGGCCTTCCGATAAGTTATTTATGCCATAAGATGTTACACCATTCAACAGGTATACCCACAAAAACAAACAAAACACCATTAAAAACCATTCGGGCAACTGCCCGAAAAACGTTATATCGAAGGTATACCCTACCCCCACCCCCCGCTGTCTGTTAACGGGACTCCTATGTACCTATTATTACTAATCTGGATGAATAAAGTTGTATTTTTTGAAAACCCCCCACCCCTTTTTGAAAACCCTTGATAAAAAATTTTTTGTATCCTATTATTGCGTTACCGGTTAACAACCTGCGATGTGTTATGACAATGAATCTTACCCCAGAGATGGGTGTACCTTTAGAAGATGAAGTAAAGCAGTTACATCTGCCAGATCGTGCAGTTGCGATGGCTAAAACTGTCGAAGAATTAGAGAAACATGGGTTAGACACCACTCCTGATGAGGGAGATAAGGAAGTCGCCGCTGTTTTGGCCACTGCATTTGCACAAGAACCCGACAAAACGTCCCGAAAAGTGACACACAAGCGTGCAGCAAAGCTAACACCCCCTTCTATTAAGATGACAGGTGCTATAATTGAGGAATTTAACCACTCCGTGGTAGAATCTTCGAAGCAATTACGCAATTTAGTGACCAATAAGCTCGTCATGGAGACTGAAAACCCTGATCCTCGTGTACGAATGCGTGCATTAGAGCTTCTAGGTAAGATTTCAGACGTAGGATTGTTCACAGAGAAGTCCGAAGTGACGATTACACACCAAACCACTGATGATATTAAAGAAAAACTACGTAGCAAGCTTGCAAAACTGGTAAATCCAGAGCCTGAAGTAGAAGATGCAGTGGTTTTGACCCCGAATGCCATAGATATTAACGAAGAATTTGGGTTTGATGATGACGACTGACGTTCTTGCCTTTGATGAAGCTGAGATTGAGGTCATGTTGGCCAACTTAGACTCGTTTAGCGAAGAGGAAGTTGCTGAGATTGACCGTATGGTCGATGAACTCAGCGTCCGAGCCGTTAATAAGGGTGCATATGATGACCTAATAGAGTTTTGTAAGCTAATGATGCCGGAGTTCATAGTAGGAAAGCACCACAGAATCCTTGCAGACATGCTTATGGCGATTGAATCTGGGGATGAAGACCGTATATGTGTCAACATTCCACCACGACATGGTAAGTCACAGCTTGTGTCTATCTTCTTTCCAGCATGGTTCTTAGGTAGGAACCCAGATAAGAAAGTTATGATGGTCTCACACACGACAGACCTCGCGGTGGATTTTGGACGTAAAGTACGTAACTTAATAGCTTTAGATGCGTATCGATCTATATTTCCTACAGTAAAATTAGCACAAGATAGTAAATCAGCAGGGAGGTGGAATACGAATGTCGGGGGAGAATATTATGCGTGTGGTATTGGTTCTGCTCTGGCTGGGCGTGGCGCTGACTTACTGCTTGTGGACGATCCACATTCTGAGCAAGATGTAATTAACGGGAACTTTGGCGTGTTTGAGAAAGCCTATGAGTGGTTTACATTCGGTGCGCGAACAAGGCTAATGCCCGGGGGTCGTGTTGCAATCATACAGACACGGTGGCATTTAGACGATCTAACTGGTCGAGTGGTGCGTGATATGGGCAAAAATGAGCGAGCTGACCAGTATAATGTGGTCGAGTTCCCTGCAATACTAGATATAGAAGATAAGAAAACTAAAAAGACTGTACAGAAACCGCTATGGCCTGAGTTCTTTGACCTAGAAGCCTTACTACGTACCAAAGCATCCATGCCTGTGTTCCAGTGGAACTCACAGTATCAACAGAAACCCACTACCGAAGAGGCCGCTATGGTCAAGCGGGAGTGGTGGAACAAGTGGATACCCGACTCACCACCTCCGTGTGAATATGTTATCATGTCGCTTGATGCGGCAGCCGAGAAACATAACCGTGCAGACTTCACAGCACTTACTACATGGGGTGTTTTCTTGAACGAAGAGACCGAAGCTTACAATATTATATTGTTAAATAGTATAAAACGTCGTATAGAGTTCCCAGAACTTAAACAACTTGCGATGGAAGAGTACCACGACTGGGAACCTGATTCGTTTATTGTGGAGAAGAAAAGTTCTGGTGTAGCCTTGTATCAAGAGATGCGGCGTATGGGCTTGCCAGTGTCGGAGTACACACCACATAGGGGGTCAGGAGATAAGTTAGCCAGACTTAACTCCGTTGCAGACATAGTAGCATCTGGGATTTGCTGGGTGCCAGAGACACGGTGGGCTGAAGAAGTGGTCGAAGAGATTGCAGGATTTCCATTTATGAGTAATGATGACCTCGTGGACTCTACAGTTATGGCTCTGATGCGGTTTAGGCAGGGCGGATTTATCAGATTACCTAGTGACGAACCAGAAGAAGAACGGTTCTTTAAACGACGCCGAGGCGGATATTATTAAAAGGATTAGCAATGGCTATTGAAAAAGGACTATACGCTGCTCCACTGGGGCTAAAAGACTTAGAGGGTGACCTCGAGGGCATGGAAGAGATGGAAATTCCTGAGATAGAGATCGAAATTGTTGACCCTGAAGCGGTTACACTGTCTGACGGAAGCATGGAGATCACTCTGATGCCCGGAATGGAGGGTGATTTCACTGAGTTTGGTGGTAATTTAGCCGAATCTATGAGTGAAGATGACCTTGATGAGCTGTCAGGTGAGCTTGTTGGGCAAGTAAAAGCCGATATTGAGGGTCGTAAGGACTGGGCAGACACGTTCGTTAAAGGTTTAGACGTGTTGGGCTTCAAATATGAGTCAAGGACAGACCCTTGGGAAGGCGCATGTGGCGTAAACTCTACTGTTTTAGCTGAAGCCGCCATAAGATTCCAAGCTGAGACTATGAGCGAGACCATGCCAGCGGCTGGACCAGTAAAAACTAAGATACTTGGGGTAGAATCCAAGGAAAAAGACGAAGCGGCTGCCCGTGTTATGGCCGATATGAACTACGAATTGACTGAAAACATGGTTGAGTACCGACCAGAACATGAACGTATGCTGTATAGCCTTGGTTTAGCAGGTTCTGCGTTTAAAAAGGTGTATTTTGACCCTAATTTAGGGCGTCAAGCTGCTATTTATATCTCAGCAGAAGACGTGATTGTACCATATGGTGCGTCGAATATTGAGTCTGCAGAGCGTGTAACGCACGTAATGCGTAAAACTAAGAATGAATTGAAGAAGCTACAGGCCGCAGAGTTCTATAGAGATATAGACCTTGGGGAGCCAGAGCCTTACCACACAGACATCGAAGAGAAGAAAGCGGAAGAAGGGGGCTACTCGCTCACTGATGATGACCGCTACGCTATCTACGAAATACACGCCGACCTCCTTATAGAAGGTATTGATGACGAAGATGGTATTGCTCGACCATATGTCGTCACGATTGAGCGTGGAAGTGGGGAAGTGCTGGCGGTCCGTAGAAACTACGAGGAGGGTGACCCTCTCACACTCAAGCGCCAGCACTTCGTCCACTACAATTATGTACCGGGGTTTGGGTTTTATGGCCTTGGCCTGATACATATTATCGGTGGGTACGCCCGTGCCGGTACTTCCTTGATACGTCAACTCGTAGACGCGGGTACGCTCTCCAACCTCCCGGGAGGGTTAAAGTCCCGTGGATTACGTATCAAGGGAGATGATACACCTATCGAGCCGGGTGAATTTAAGGACGTAGACGTGCCGTCAGGGTCAATCCGTGACAACATCATGCCTCTACCTTACAAAGAGCCTTCACAGACGCTCCTAGCGCTCCTCAACCAGATTACAACTGAAGGGCGACGATTGGGTGCTATAAGCGATATGGACATCTCTGACATGTCTGCTAACGCTCCTGTGGGTACTACACTAGCCTTACTAGAGCGCACACTTAAACCTATGGCTGCGGTGCAAGCACGCGTACACTACGCGATGAAACAAGAGTTTAAACTGCTCAAAGCAATCATGGCAGAGTATGCCCCTGAAGACTACGCTTATATACCCGCTAGAGGCGAGGTAGGGGCTAAGAGGGAAGATTACATGATGGTGGACGTGATCCCTGTCAGTGACCCTAATAACTCGACTATGGCACAACGTGTGGTACAGTATCAGACTGTCCTGCAGATGTCAGCGCAAGCACCACAGATATACGACTTACCACAGCTACATCGCCAGATGATAGAAGTATTAGGCGTAAAGAACGCCGACAAACTCGTTCCAACTAAGGACGACGCAAAACCAACCGATCCGATAAGCGAGAACATGGATGCCCTAGTAGGTAAGCCTATGAAAGCATTTATCTACCAAGACCATGAGGCACACATAGCTACGCATACCTCGTTCATGCAAGACCCTATGATGGCTCAGATGATCGGACAGAACCCACAGGCCAAACAGATCATGGCTTCGCTACAGGCTCACATTGCCGAACACTTAGGGTTCGCATACCGCACTAAGATAGAAGAGAAGCTTGGTGTAGAGCTACCCGCTCCAAACGAGGAGATGGACGAGGATATGGAAGTACAACTGTCACGTCTGGTTGCAGATGCAGGCAAGCAACTTACGCAGGCTAATCAGAAACAAGCCGCGCAGCAGAAAGCTCAACAGCAACAGCAAGACCCAATCATACAGATGAAACAGGCAGAGCTGCAGATTAAACAAGCTGAAGAGCAACGCAAAGCCGCTAATGATCAAGCGGATCAGCAGATTAAACAAGCTGAATTAAAACTAAAATCTCAAAAAGTTCAGGCAGACGCTACTCTTGCTGCAGAAAAGATTCGTCTCGATGAAGAAGAGCTTAAAATGAACGCTCAGAAAGATGGTATTAAGATGGCATCTGACAGGCGTACGTCTAACGCTAAGATCGATATTGAGATGGCGCGTATGGCACAATCTACACAAAAACCTAAAAAGGAGTCATAATACATCATGGCTAAAACCGTCTTTGACGTGCTAAAAGGTAAAATCGGCGAGGATATCTCGTCTGCACAGAGTTTCTTAACCGCAGGGTCACCTAAAGACTATGCGGAATTTAGGGAAGTTGTTGGCTTAATTCGGGGTCTCGAAGCCAGCAAACAATATATTGAAGACCTTGCGAAAAACTATATGGAAAACGATGATGACTGAAGCAGCAGTTAAAATCAGCGATGCTGAATTAGAACTACAACTACCTAAACCCGTGGGATATCGCGTGTTGGTAGCACTACCACAACCCGAAGAAACCGTAGCAGGGACATCAATCCTGAAAACGGAAACAGCTAAAACCCAAGATCATATCATGTCTATTATAGGACTTGTTGTGGATATGGGCGATCAAGCGTACTCTGATGATGAACGTTTCCCCACCGGACCTTGGTGTAAGGAAGGCGACTTCGTTATGTTTCGTATGAACTCAGGAACACGTTTTACAATAGGTGGCGTTGAATATCGACTAATGAACGATGATTCAATCGAAGCAGTTGTAGACGATCCAGCAGGCATTCAGAGGGCGTAGATATGGCATTTCAGAAAGTAGAATTTGAATTTCCGGAACCAGAGGACAACAAACTAGATATTGAAGATTCTGGTTCTGTTGAAATTGATATTTCCGGTAAGAAAACTAAAGAAGACTTCATGGAAGTAGAAGAGACTCCTGAGCCAAAAGCTAAGGAAAAAGTCGAGGAAACTCCGGAAGACGACTTTGAAGTGGAGGTTGTAGATGATACACCTAAAGCAGATCGTAACCGCAAGGCTTCAGAGCCTCCGGCAGATGTTACGGATGAAGAACTTGAAGATTACTCTGACAAGGTTCGTAAACGTATCCAGCATTTTAGCAAAGGTTACCACGACGAGCGCAGAGCTAAAGAAGAAGCTTATCGCCAAAGTCAAGAACTTGAGCGCGTTACTCAAAAGCTTATGGAAGAAAATAAGAAGCTAAAGGGTAATGTAAACAAGAACCAGACAGCGTTGTTAGAACAAGCTAAGAAAAATGCTTCTATCGAATCAGAAAACGCTAAACGTGAATACAAAGCAGCGTACGAATCTGGTGACTCCGACGCGGTATTGGATGCACAAGAAAAGTTAACCAATGCTAAGTTAAAGTCCGATAGACTAGCAAACTTCAAATTACCACCTTTACAGGAACCAGAAACCCCTGTAGAAGTAGAAACAGAACAACCCGCTCCGGCAGTACAAGTTGATGACCGGGCTGCAGATTGGCAAAAAGCTAATACGTGGTTTGGAAGCGACGACGAAATGACGAGTTTAGCGCTGGGGTTGCATAATAAACTTGTCAAACAGGGCGTAAGCCCGCAAAGTGATGAATACTACGAGACTATTAACTCTCGTATGCGTCAAGTATTCCCCGAAAACTTCGAGGATGCTGAACCGAAGCGAAAGAAGACCCAAGTGGTTGCCCCCGCAACGCGGAGCCAAGCAGCACGGAAAGTGACGTTGACACGCACTCAGGTACAAATCGCTAAGAAGTTGGGGTTGACACCCGAACAATACGCCAAACAGGTTGCAATAGATATGAGGAAAGCAAATGGCTGAGAATCGCATAGACCGCGAATTAGAAAAACGTGAAAAAACTGTCCGTAAGAAGGCTTGGACACGCCCAGAGACCTTACCGTCTCCTGCGCCACAAGCTGGATATAGCTTCAGATGGATTCGCGTAAGTAACCAAGGCCAAGTAGACGCTACCAATGTCTCGTCAAAGTTACGTGAAGGTTGGACGCCTGTAAGAGCTGAAGATCACCCAGAAATTTCTATGGTTACTGTAGAACAAGAACGTTTTAGAGATAACGTAGTTATAGGTGGTTTATTACTCTGCAAAGCGCCGATAGAAATGGTTGATGAAAGAAACGACTATTTCCAACAACAGACTGATGGTCAAATGAGTTCTGTTGATAACAACCTAATGCGTGAGAATGACCCTCGAATGCCGTTGTTCAATGATCGCAAGACCAAAGTAACATTCGGCAAAGGAACTTAAATTTAATCTATATAGGATACATATATCATGTCTACTACAAGTTCAGGATACGGGTTTGTACCCGTAAAACGATCTGACGGTATGCCTTATGCTGGCGCTCAAGATTCGTTTTTAATTACTCCTGCAGGTGTGGCTCAGAACATCGGCTACGGCTCTGTTGTTGAGATCGCTGCAGGTTACGTACAACTAGCCTCTGGTACTGGCGCAGATGCAACTACTAATAACCTTGGTGGTAATGCTATCGGTGCTTTAGGAGTGTTTGTTGGCTGTGAGTATTTAAATGCTCAAGGTCAATTGATCTTCTCTCAGTATTACCCTTCAGGGACAGCTAATGCTACAGCTTACGTTGTAACTGACCCAAATGTTACTTTTCAAGTACAAGCAGACGGAGCAATCGCTCAAGCTGCATTGGGGCACAATGCGCCTTTACCAGCCGCACAAAACGCTACAACTTCAGTAAACACAACTACTGGCAAATCTAACATGCAACTTGATGCTACTACTGCTACGGCAACTAAGGCGTTTAAAGTTGTTGGTTTTGTAACAAAACCGGGGTCTGCTATTGGCGATGCTTATACTGATGTATTAGTGAAAATTAACTCACCGTACCACCAAATGGGTACCGGCATCGTAGGAGAATAATCCATGGCTATTTCACGCGCACAGTTACTAAAAGAACTGTTACCCGGATTGAACGCATTGTTCGGTTTGGAATATGCAAAATACGGTGAAGAACACGCCGAAATTTTTGAGACTGAATCATCAGATCGCTCTTTTGAGGAAGAAACAAAACTATCTGGCTTTGGTGCTGCACCAACTAAGTCAGAAGGCTCTTCTATTGAGTATGACAATGCTCAAGAAGCTTTTACTGCACGCTACACACACGAAACAGTGGCAATGGGTTTCTCTATCACTGAGGAAGCTATTGAAGATAACTTGTACGATTCACTATCGTCTCGTTATACTAAAGCACTGGCTCGCGCTATGGCGTACACTAAGCAGGTCAAAGCGGCTAACATTTTAAACAATGCTTTTGCTGCTGGTACTACATACGGTGACGGCAAGTCATTATGTGCTACTGACCACCCGCTAATTGATGGCGGCACTAACTCAAATGAACCAGCAGTTGCTGCGGACTTGAACGAAACTTCCCTTGAGGCGGCTATCATTCAAATCGCAGGTTGGACAGACGAGCGTGGCCTATTGATTGCAGCAAAACCTAAGAAACTTGTGATTCCGCCAAACTTGCAATTCGTTGCAACACGTTTGTTAGAAACAGAAGGTCGTTTAGGTACTGCGGACAACGACATCAACGCTATACGCAACAACGGTTCTGTTCCGGGTGGTTACACTGTAAACCACTATCTAACAGACACTGATGCGTGGTTCTTGATGACAGACGTTCCAAATGGTCTAAAACACTTCACACGTAGCCCAATGGCTACTTCGATGGATGCTGACTTTGATACTGGCAACAGCCGCTACAAAGCTCGTGAGCGTTACTCGTTTGGTGTATCTGATCCATTAGGAATCTTTGGTTCTCCGGGCGCATAAGCTTAGAACATTTGTTTTGGAGAGGGGCTGCTTCGGTGGCCCCTTTCTTTTTGTTGACATATCAAGTTATACAGTGGTATATTAACAATTATCGGGAATACCCCGTGAATCTGACAGGCCCGACTGACGACATGCAGACAGATTCACTTAACTCGCATGTGAGGATATATTCATGGCGAATACTACATTTTCAGGTCCAGTGACTTCAACTGCTGGCTTTATTGGCGACATCGTCGTCCCAACATATACAGTTGCAAACGCACCTTCAGCTTCAGCCGCTGGCGCAGGTACTGTTGTATTTGTATCTAATGGAGCTGCCGGCTCCGCAATATTGGCTTTCTCTGACGGAACAAACTGGAAACGTTCTGACACAGGCGGCACAATAGCAGCATCGTAAGGGGGTAGGTAATGAGTAGATTTGCACCCCCCACCGAAGAAGAACTAGCAGCTCGAGGGATCGGCACTGTTAAAGTTCGCGCACGAAAAGAAGACGGCACGCTTAAAGCTGATGATCCTGCTACACCTGATGTAAATGAGGCGTGGGAAGAAAAACCAGTTAAAAAACGTGGGCGTCCTTCAAAAAAGAAGGAATAGCGTATGTCTCATTCTGACGTCCAAACCAAACGAGTTACAAGCGCTGCATCATTGGCTGTAGGGCCAGCACGTATCCGTCAAGTACAAGTGTTAACCTCTTCTGGCGGTGCAGGTCGATTGACCATTACTGACGGTTCTGGCGGTACTACAGTGCTTGATCTTGATTTTAAAGCTTCAGACTCTCACTCGGTAAACATACCTCAAGCGGGGATACGTTGCCAAAACGACGTGTTAATAACGGCGATGACAAACATTACCGCCATGACAGTCTTCTACAACTAGAGGTGATACATGCGGAGTTATTACAAATCAGGAGGCTCTGTTAAAAAGTCCCCTGCTTGGACTCGTAAAGAGGGTAAAAGCAAATCCGGTGGTCTTAACGCCAAAGGTGTTGCTAGTTATCGTAAGGCTAACCCCGGAAGTAAACTAAAAACAGCGGTTACTACAAAACCTAGTAAACTTAAAAAAGGTTCTAAAGCAGCTAACCGGCGTAAATCTTTCTGCGCCCGTATGAAGGGTATGAAGAAACGCAACACAAGTTCTAAAACAGCTAACGATCCGGACAGCCGTATAAACAAGAGTTTACGGAAGTGGAATTGTTAGATGACTATATCACGCACATCAATGCCTAAAGAATTAACAGGAAATAGAACTATGGACATAAAAAAGAAAAAATCTCTAACTCAAATGCCGGGTGACAGCAAAAGACAGCGCCGCGATGTAAATATGACTAGAGAGCAAGAAAATCGTCTAGCAGATCAAGCTAATCAAATGCGTGGAAAGGCTAAACGCAATGAAGATCGTATGAATATGCCTTCTATGATGAAAAAAGGTGGTAAGGTCAAAAAGATGATGGGTGGCGGTAAGATTCGCGGTTACGGTATGGCTCGTGGCGGCAAAGTCTGTAAGATGCGCTAATGCGTAGGTACTACAAATCCAAAGGCTGCGGCTGTTCTTCTTGTGGTACTAAGAACTACAAAAAAGGTGGTACGGTAAAAGATTCGTGCTATCGCAAAGTAAAAGCTTCCTATAAGGTTTTCCCAAGCGCGTACGCGAGTGGGGCTATTGCAAAATGTAGGAAGAAAAAGGCGGGTAAGTAATGGCTGTTCGCAAGACCGCAAAAGGGGCTGCGTTAAAACGTTGGTTCAAAGAAGACTGGAAAGACGTTAGCACAGGCAAACCGTGTGGGCGTAAGAAGGGCGAAAAGCGGGCTACGCCATATTGCAGACCTACAAAAAAGGTTTCTAGTAAAACTCCAAAGACTAGTGGAGAGATGACAAAGACTGAGAAGCGTAAACGTGTAGCGCAGAAGAAACGTCTAGGGCAGCCAGCAGGTAAACCCAAACGCGTATCTCCAGTAAAAAGGCGTAAGAAATGACGACATCAGGTACCACAGCGTTTAATATGGACTTCACGGAGATTGCTGAAGAAGCATGGGAACGTGCGGGACGCGAAATGCGTTCAGGATATGATCTACGTACGGCTAGGCGGTCTATGAACTTGATGACAATTGAGTGGCAGAACCGTGGCATTAACATGTGGACTATAGACTCTGGCACAATAAACCTTGTTGACGGCACTTCTCGATACGCGTTACCAGCAGATACTATAGACTTAATGGAGCATCAAATACGCACTAATAGCGGTAATGCTAGTACACAATCTGATCTTACGATAAGCAGAATTAGTGTAAGTACGTACGCGTCTATACCAAACAAGCTATCACAAGGGCGTCCTATACAGATGTATGTTGAGCGCCTACGAGATGAACCCCACGTTAACGTTTGGCCTGTACCAGATACCAATGATTATGTCTTGTACTACTGGCGTATGCGTAGAATACAAGATGCAGGTGCAGGTGCGGAAACAGCAGATATGAACTTTAGGTTCTTCCCTTGCCTCGTTGCAGGTCTAGCTTATCATATAGCTATGAAAGTTCCTGAGTTGGTAGATCGCGTGCAGATGTTAAAGTCTGTATATGACGAACAGTTTGATATGGCTGCTTCAGAAGACAGAGAAAAAACATCAGCGCACTTTGTGCCTAGAATAGGTATGGTGTAACTATGACAAACAGATTTGCCTCTGCTACAAAAACCATAGCGGAATGTGATGTCTGTGGGTTTCGTTACAAACTAAAAGAGTTGCGTAATATCGTAACAAAAGGTAAAGATACTAACATAAAAGCATGTCGTGAATGTTGGAGTGGTGATCATCCCCAAAACAAACTAGGGGAATTTCCAGTTAATGATCCACAGGCAATACGCAATCCCCGACCTGATTTTGCGGGGTATGGTAGTAGTAGAAATATTCAATGGGGTTGGAACCCTGTTGGTGATGGGAATAATTTATACGGGTTATCTGTTAATAACTTGGAAATGGTAGCCTCAATAGGCGACGTAACTGTAAACTAGGAGATGTGTAATGCCTAAAGTTGGAAATAAAGAGTTTAGCTACGATGCAGCGGGTAAAAAAGCAGCGGCTATGGAGGCTAAGAAAACAGATCAAGAAGTGGTAAGCGCTTACAAAAAAGGTGGTAAAATTAAAGTACGTGGCACTGGTTGTGCTAAGAAGGGTCTTATGGCTCGAGGTCCAATGGGGTAATCAATGAACTACGCTTCGCTTAAAACAAATATAGAAGACATCTGTGAAACATCTTTTACTGATGACCAGCTTGCTATGTTTACGCAACAAGCGGAAGAAAAACTGTTACAGACAGTAGACATCCCAGCGTTACGTAAAGTGGACGATGGGCCAGTAGCAAACACGAACAAATTGTACACGCTACCCAGCGATTACTTATATACGTACAGTATAGCCATCATAAACAACGGCACTTATACATACTTGTTGAACAAAGATGTTAATTTTCTACGTGAAGCTTATCCGATTAATACAAGTGCGCATTACGGAATACCTAAATTTTATGCAGAGTATAGTGATACACAGCTTGAACTAGTCCCAACACCCAACGCTAACTACGAACTTGAGCATGTGTATGGCGCTTACCCTCCATCTATTGTAACTGCAGGCACTTCATGGTTAGGCGATAACGCTAGCGCTGCATTATTAAATGGCGCTCTTATAGAGGCAATACGCTTCCAAAAAGGTGAACCAGACGTAATTGCAAACTATGAAAAACTTTACTTACAGTCTCTTACGTTGTTAATTGAGCTTACTAATGGTAAACTACGTCGAGATGCGTATCGTTCGGGGCAAGCCCGCGTGCCAGTGGAAGGAAGATAGTAAATGGCTTTTGTTGGTAACTTTACCTGCACATCTTTTAAACTTGCATTACTTGATGGTGCAATGGATTTTAGTGCTGATACCAGTCAGACGTTTAAGATTGCGTTGTATACTTCTAGTGCAACGTTAAACGCAGAAACTACTGCGTATACAACAACAAATGAAGTGGTCGGTACAGGTTACACTGCAGGTGGAGTCGCAATAACTCCTACCACCGCTACTTCTGGAACCACGGCATATGTAGATTTTGCTGACGCTACGTGGGCTAACTCAACATTAACTGCGCGTGGAGCGTTAATATACTCTGCTGGAGGAACAAATCCTGCGGTAGCGGTGTTAGATTTCGGGGCAGATAAATCATCTGCTTCAAGTACATTCACAGTTACGTTCCCAACAGCGGCGGCTTCTTCCGCTATAATTCGCATCGGATAAAGGTTTATAGTATGGCAAGTACATTTGAAAATGATCTCAGACTTGAAGAAATAGGAACCGGCGAAAAGTCTGGTACTTGGGGTGTAACAACTAACACAAATTTAGAACTTATAGGCGATGCTTTTGGGTACGCTCCGAAGGTTTTAGCTAACGCTGCTACTGACACACTAACGGTTCCTGATGGTACGGCTATAAATGCTGAAGCTCGTGCTATGTACATTCGATATAGTGGGGGTAATCAAGATTGTACTGTAACTATTGGACCTAATACACTATCTAAAGTTTGGTTTATCCACAATGGTACAAGTCACACTATAACTTTCTCTCAAGGTTCAGGTGCAAATGTAGCTGTAGCAGCAGGTAAACTAAAAGCTATTGCAACAGATGGGGGTGGTTCTGTTGCAAAAGTTTATGATATTACTCAAAATATATCTATACCAGACTTGTTTGTAGATAACACTTTGACTGTCGCAGGCAATACTGACCTAGCCGCAGTAGAGTTTAATAGCTTATCAGGTACAGGTTCTGTTACTATTACAGATATTCTTGATGAAGATAACATGGCCTCTAACAGTCCAACAAAGTTATCTACACAGCAGTCTATTAAGGCATATGTAGACAGCCAAGTTGCTACTTCAGACACATTAACTGAGGTTTTAGCTAACGGTAACACTACAGCTACAGACCAAAAAATACAGTTTAGAGACAGCGCTATATACATAAACTCTAGCGTAGACGGACAACTAGATATTGTATCAGACACGGAGATACAACTTACTGCTCCCACTGTAGACTTAAATGGTAACTTAAATGTATCAGGTACAGTCGATGGGGTAGATATTGCAGCTCGAGATGCGGTGTTAACCTCTACAACAACAACTGCAAATGCAGCACTACCAAAAGCTGGTGGAGCTATGACAGGAGCTATCACTACTAACTCGACTTTTGACGGACGCGATGTAGCAACTGACGGAACTAAACTAGATGGTATTGAGGCTTCAGCGGATGTAACAGACACTGCAAACGTAACTGCGGCTGGCGCTTTAATGGATAGTGAAGTAGATGCAGACATTAAGACGTTATCGCTCCCGGCTAACACAACTATTTCAGCATACGGCAAAACAATAATTGATGATGCAGACGCATCAGCAGCACGGACTACGTTAGGTGTTGCCATTGGCTCCAATGTACAAGCTTACTCCAGTGTTTTGCAAAACACTACTGCGTCTTTTACCACTGCCGACGAAACCAAATTAGACTATATTACCGTCACACAGGCAGTTAGCCTCGACCAAATGGAAATAGATATTGCTGCTCTTGAGAATGGCATGGTCTATAAAGGTGACTGGAATGCAGGTTCGGGTAGTTTTCCGGGCGGGGGTTCTGCTCAAACAGGTTGGTTCTATTACGTTTCAGGGGCGGGTACTGTTAATGGTATAAGTTTTACCGTTGGGGATAACATCGTTGCGACGACAGATAATGCGTCTACTTCTACTTATGCAAATAATTGGTCGAAACACGATCAAACAGATGCCGTCCAAGCCGTTGTTGGATTAACTGGCTCTATAACTAAAAGTGGTTTGTTAGCTGCATTGAATGTAGAAGATGGCGCAGACGTAACTGATACGACTAATGTCACTGCCGCTGGTGCTTTGATGGATTCTGAAGTTGACGCTGATATTAAGACTTTGTCGCTACCGGCTAATACAACCATTAGTGCATATGGTAAGACATTAGTTGATGACGCCGACGCTGCTACTGCTAGAACAACGTTAGGTTTAGGCACTGCCGCTACTACTGCAGCTTCCGCATACGCTACAGCGGCGCAAGGTACTACTGCTGACGCCGCTTTACCAAAAGCTGGTGGCACGTTAACTGGTAATGTAATATTCGGTGACAACGACAAAGCCATCTTCGGTAATTCTGATGATTTTCAAATTTACCATGACTCTAACAACTCATACATCCACGAAACTGGGACTGGAAACCTAATAATTAGGGCTGACCAGTTTGATGTGAAAACCTCTGATGCGTCTCAATACAAGATAAGAGCAATTACAAATGGTGGAGTAAGTTTATATAACGCTGGTGCTGTCAAACTAGCCACAACAGCAACAGGCGTTGACGTAACTGGCACAGTGACTTCTGATGGGATGATTGTAGATGGCAATGTGACATTCGGTGACAACGACAAAGCCATATTCGGTGCTGGATCTGACCTACAGGTTTTCCACAACGGTTCTAACTCTTATGTAACAGATAGTGGTCAAGGAAAACTTATACTAAGCACCAATGGTACATCTCTTGATATTTATGATAATACTAATGTCCATACTATGGCTCAGTTTACAAACAACGCAGGGGTTACATTATCATACCAAGGTTCTACCAAGATAGCTACAACCTCCACAGGTATAGGTGTTACTGGAGACGTAACTGTATCAGGCACAGTTGATGGCCGTGATATTGCTACAAATATACCAGCCTCTCTAGGTACAGCAGGTCAAGTTCTTACAGTTAATTCTGGAGCAAGTGCTGGTGAATGGGCAGATGCGGGCGGTGGCGCAGACCTCTATACGGCAAACGAAAGCAGTCCTACAGCACAACCAAGTGCGACAGGAACTAATGCGATAGCTATTGGTGACAGTGCAATCAGTACAGGTTCTAGGACAGTTGCTTTTTCAAACAGTAGATCAGCTGGTTGGGATAGTATTGCAGGAGCAATCCTTAACAACACTACATCGTATGGAACAACATCTGAAGGTAATATTGCATTTGGTGAAAAAGCTAAAGTTACTGGCAGTGCTTCACAAAGTATAGGAAAACTTTCAATCACTTCTGGTTCACAAAGTATGGGACTTGGTTATACGGCAACTGCTAGTGGCTTAAGAAGTTATGCGTTTGGCTATGGTGCAGAAGCAACTGGTACAGACACTGTTTCTATTGGGCGCAGTGTATCTTCAACTGCTTCAAACCAAGTAAATATTGGCGGCTCAACTCAAGATGTACGAATTAGTGAAGTATACACTTTACCTAAAGTCGATGGTACAAACGGACAGGTCTTAACTACTAATGGCTCTGGTGCAGTTACTTTCGCAGATGCCCCTGCAGGATACACAGATGCTGACGCCCGAACCGCTACAAAAGTAACTTTCCCAGAAGAGTGGAGTACAGGACTAGGGCTTAACGCACTGGCAAATGTAAACACTTCTTCCGCAAGGTCACTTACTGGTTTTGGTAGGCAAGCTTTATATAGAAACACAACAGGTACTCGCAATACAGGCTTTGGGTTATCTACCCTTTATAACAACCAAACAGGTTCAAACAACACCGCAGTCGGTTCTGGGGCATTAGTTGGTGTCAATGGTGATAACTTTAGTAACAGTGTTGCCCTAGGGTATTATGCAGGTGAAATCAATAAAGGTGACGGAAATTTATTTTTAGGAACTCAATCTGGTCAAGTAATGGATACAGGGTCTAATAATACTATTGTAGGAAGCTACAATGGTAATCAAAATTCTTTAGACCTAAGAACGTCAAGCAATAATATTGTGTTATCTGATGGTGCTGGGAATGTTCCATTTAGAATAGACTCCTCCTCAAACATCCATGTAACAGGTACTATAGATGGTCGTGACGTAGCGTCAGACGGTACTAAGCTAGATACAAACATCCCATCTTCTTTGGGTACAGCAGGTCAAGTCTTGACGGTTAACTCTGGCGGAACTGCTGGTGAATGGGCTACTGCTGGCGGTGGTGCTGATCTCTATGCGGCTAATGAGTCTAGCCCTACTGCCCAACCTTCAGCTACTGGTACTAACTCTATAGCTATTGGTGATAGTGCTATAAGTACAGGAACAAACAGTTTTGCTGGGCCTAAATCAAGAGCGCAAAATAGTAGTACCGTTGCGTTAGGTATTAACAGCAACAGTTCATCTTATGGTGCGTTAGGTAACTATAGTGTTGCGATAGGTTATCAGGCAAAGGCGGCAAATTCTTGGGCTATATCTATTGGTCGTGATGCAATATCAACCCAAAACGAAAGTTTTGCTATCGGTAAAAGCCTAGCAGGTGGAGATACTAGTTTTTCGGCACAAATAACTAACAATACATCAAGCTATGGTGCAACAGGTGCTAACAGTGTTGCAATTGGTAAACTAGCTAAAGCAACAGCAGGTAATGCAGTAGCGATAGGGTCAAAAGCTACAGCATCATCAACAAGTGCAATGTCTTTTTGTACAAGTTACGCTAATTATGGAAATGTTTCTTCTGCCGCTAACGCACTCACAATGGGAGATGGCAATTCAGCTTCCGCTACGTCCGCAATAGCTACGGGATATGGAGCTAATTCTACTGTCCAAGGTAAACATGCTCATGCAAATGGAAGTTTTGGTGACGGTAATGCGGAAGGAAGTGCGCAAAGAGGAACATTTGTACTAAGGTGTGATACTACAGATGCAACAGCAGAGGCACTGAGAACAAGTAGTGGTTCAGCTTCTACTAACAATCAGATTACTTTACCAAACAACTCTTGTTATGGATTTACAGGAACAGTAATTGCTCGTGAAAACTCAGCACAGACAAATGACTTTGCTATATTTGAAATCAAAGGTGGAGCAGTAAGGGCAGGAAGTGCTTCTACAACAGCCCTTGGCACTTACAACATAAACAAAATCAGTGAGAGTACAGGTGCTGCCAACTGGAGCATAGCTCTTTCAGCAGACACTACTAATGGTGCTGTAGCAATAACAGTAACTGGAGAAGCCTCTCACAATATTAGGTGGGTAGCAACGGTTAATACAACGGAGGTAACTTACTGATGGGTTCAGTTAATTTAGACAACACAGGCAGTGGCTCTGCGATTACACTTAGCTCTGACGGAACAAGCCTACTATTGAATGGCACAGCCGTTGGCGGAGGTGCTGATCTCTATACTGCAAACGAAAGCAGTCCATCGGCACAGCCAAGTGCAACTGGTACTAATGCCATTGCGATTGGTGATGGTGCTATAAGTACAGGAACAAACAGTGTTGCTCTTGGTAAAAGCCGTGCCTCTGGAGATAACAGTTTAGCAGCAGGTATATCTGTCAACTCTACAACTTATAGTGCAGCAGGAGCAGGTAGTATTGCGATGGGACCATACGCAAACGCTGGGGCAGGTAATTCTATTGCGATAGGCCCATCAGCAAATACTAGCATATATAGCAATTCGGTAGCTATTGGTAGGCAATGCTCAAGTACAGCTAGTTTTCAGATAACATTAGGACATACTCATACTGAGGTTAAAGTAAGTTCTGCCTACACCCTACCTAAAGTAGACGGAAGTGCGAACCAAGTGCTTACTACTGCTGGTAATGGTACTGTCTCTTGGGCTACTGCTGGTGGTGGCCCAACATTTAAAACCTTTGGTACTAGTTCTATAATGGTAGGAGATGATGCCACTGGAACTATTAACGGAGCTAACTACAATACTGGTTTAGGTGTAGATATTTTTGCAGCTTTAACTACGGGTGATGATAACACAGCAATAGGGCGTAGGTCGCTTAACAGTATTGTTAGTCAAAATTATAATACAGCAATTGGAAGTGACACTCTGGTAAGTAATGTTGCTAGTAATAATACTGCACTCGGCTATCAAGGTCTTTACAATAATACCTCAGGAAACAAAAACACTGCATTAGGGCAAGAAACACTTCGAAATAACACTACAGGTTCTGAGCTTGCAGCGGCTGGTTATAGAGCATTATTCAACAACACCACTGCCAGTAGGAATACAGTATTCGGTGCAAACGCAGGGGTTACTAGCACTACTGCCGCAAATAACGTCTTTATAGGTACGTTTTCGGGGTATTCTACTACAACAGGTAGTCAAAATATTTCTATGGGTGTGAATGCTTTTTGGGGAAATACTACTGGCAACTATAATGTTGCAATAGGTTATCAAGCTTTACACACCAACAGCACCGCATCCGACAACATCGCAGTTGGTTATCGTGCTCTTTATTCCAATACTACTGGTGTAGACAACACTGCTACTGGAACTTCAGCCATGAAAGAAAACACTACGGGTAGTTACAACTCTGCCTATGGTGTACTTGCGTGTGACGATAATACAACAGGCGGCTCAAATGTAGGAGTTGGTCATAGTGCATTACGTTTAAACACAACGGGAGCTAGTAATACAGCTGTTGGTGAGTCTGCGCTTACTTCTACAACTGGTGGGCAAAATACAGCTATTGGGGCTGGCTCTGGTAATACAATAACAACAGGCACAAAAAATAGTATTCTTGGTATGTTTAACGGCAACCAAGGCGGCCTAGACATCCGCACCTCAAGCAACAACATCGTGCTGTCTGATGGGGATGGTAATCCTAGGTTAAGCATTAACTCAAGTGGTGTTATTTCAGGCGATGGCTCTGGCTTAACAGGTGTTGGTAGTACAACTGCTGGTGCTGTTGGTACTTATGCGTTTTGTCGTAGAACCAGTAATCTTGCATTTGGTACAACTTATGCAGGTTCTAGTATAGTTCCTGCAGGTGCTTCACCTTATATGACTTCATCAAGTCCTATTGATTCAGGTACTAACAGTTCAACTACTTTAAGTGGAACATGGCGAGCAATGAGTTTTCATACATCAGTAAGTGGTCGCTCTCTTGGTCTTTTTGTCAGAATATCTTAATAATAGGAGGCGTTAATGCCAACAGTAACAATAACAGAAGTGCGTAACGCACAATCATTAAACGCAGACAATACTGCATTTGAAGTAGAAATTAACCACCCAGATTTTGATTGGATACCTTATCATTTAAGCCCTGATGATACAGATACGACTGTAAACAACAGCGTATTACTTGAACTCATTGGCTCAGACTTCGATGCTTATGTAGCACCTACTCAAGCAGAGCTAGATGCAGAACTATCTGCAAGTTTAAGGGCGCAACGTGACCAGAAGTTAGTGGAAGAAGTAGACCCTATAGTAACTAATCCTCTACGCTGGGCTGAACTTACAGATGCTAAACAAGCAGAGTGGACACAGTACCGAACTGACTTGCTTAACTTACCAGCACAGGCTAGTTTCCCTAACACAGTAACATGGCCTACTAAGCCAACATAAGGATAAAACAATGACAGACAGAACATCAGAACAATTAGCACAAGACTTCACAGCAATGGGTCACTCTATTGCTCTTATCACAGACGTTATTGCAGGTAATGCAATGGCAGGTGAGTCAGCGGCAGATCGACAGGATTGTGTTGATCGTAACACACAACATCTTGAGCTAATGAAAGCTAAAACAGATTGGGGTAGTGAGTCTATGACTGCTACTACAAATGCTATTACCGCTGGTAATGGTTACACAGCAACTTAAAGGAGCCTTACAATGGCAATACAATTAGACTTATCAACATCACAATATGGCACAGCATTTACGGGTGCATACTTTCGCATAGTAACTGCGGCAATCTCAAGAGAACTAGGAGACAACTTCTCAGTAATGATCGACTGCTCTGGGTTTGCAACTGCAACACCAACGGATGACACACATCCTGTAGACTTCCGCAGATACAATGCACCTCTAGCTACAATTGAAGCTACGGCTGGCGATGACTTCTTATCTAAGTGTTACACTTGGGTTATGGCTCAGTCTGATATGAGTGGTTCATCAGCAGTATAATTTAACAAACTAAAAGGAGATTAGTATGGGTAAAAAAGAAAAGAACCTCATTACTATTAACGAAAAAGAATATGATGTGGATCAATTTACGGATGAGCAAAAAGTTGTGCTTAACCACGTAAATGATCTGGGGCGCAAAATGGATAATGCTGCGTTTAACTTAGACCAACTAAAAATTGGCAGAGAAGCTTTTGTTAGCCGTTTAATAGCTCTAGTAGAGAAACCTGTTGAAGAGCCTGCGAAATAATGCAAATGGACGCGCTTTGGAACTTCGCTTTAACCGCAGGATTTGGTTTTTTAATATGGTGGATTAAATCTCACCATGAAGAACTGAAGCGAGTTACTATTTTGCTTAATAGAACTCGAGAAGAACTGGCCAAGGAGTATGTCACAAAAGCTGACTCATCTCAGGTGCTTGGTCAAATTATGAGTAAGTTTGACAGAATTGAAGAAAAATTAGATAGGCTGGTAGAAAGAAAATGATACGTTTTGCGTTAATTTCTTTTTTGTTCATTGCAAGCCTTGTTGTGGGAAATTCTGTTTTTGCTGAAGACGACGACATAATTCGTACTGATACAAATAGTACGATTACTTCTGATGGTTCTATGGATACTACGGTTAGAAGTCCTCCACCTTCCGCTATCTCTCCGCAGATTAGCTCAAGCAACTCTGACCTCTGTACTGTAGGTGTAGCTGGTGCTGTGCAAACACAGATACTTGGTATCTCTGCTGGTCGTACTGTCAGGGATATGAACTGCGAAAAGCTCAAAAACGCTAAAACCATGTATGATATGGGCATGAAGGTAGCTGCCGTATCTGTAATGTGTCAGGACGAAAGAGTGTTTGAAGCCATGCTCAATGCCGGAACTCCCTGTCCCAAGGACGGATTGGTAGGTGATAAAGCTAGGTTAGCGTGGGAAATGGAAGCGGTCAAAGAAAAGATCAAACGAGATCAACAAAACGTAATCAAAAAGGTCTTTGATAGAAATGGTGAAACAAAAATTGGTTTGGGTGTTATCTTTAGCACTCTTGCCTTCTTACTTGCACTCTGATCCGTATAGTTATGGGACAACAGGGAACGCTGCTTCTACAGCACTAAGCTGGGGAATGAGTTCTGTTTTGCCTGATGTTCCGGGCGTTGATATTAATGGATTGCTGTACAGGTATACTACCGTAAAAGACCCTGACGCTGACATGAAAGTTCATATTGGTAATAAAAACGCCACTGGAGATGGGTACACGTTCCGTGAAACAGACGATTGGTCTGGAGTTCCCGGAAACACAATCGTAAAATCTTTCTTCTTTGCCCATACACCCGCTGCAAATTGGGGTACGGGTTCAATTGATGTGGAAGGAGAAGGTAAGGTTACAGACGCGTTAGTTATATACAACTACAGAGTTGATGAGTGCTTTGATGAGCAATCAAACCCTGCGTGCCCCGGATACATAAAGCCTGTTCCTGTTATACCAGTGTATGATCTTTACAACGCTTTAGATGACGATGCTGTTACTAACGCGATAGATACGAAAGACTTTAAATACGACGAAGATGGTAATCTGATCCTTTCAGAAGAGAAGGAAGAAGACGAAACTAGAATTGAAATGGGTCTAACAGCGTCTGCCAACGCACTGACTCTATTTAAAACACAAGGACAAGATGCTTTGATACTGGCTATAAACCAACAGACTGATTTAGTTATGTATTATAACGCATCTATAAATGGCGGTGTGTATGCTGACGCCCCCGGTCTTGCTGATACAGAAATACCTGACAACAAGAAAGCCTTGCGTAACAACCTAGCACAACAACTTCTGCATGAGAAGATGGTCGACATGCAGTATAACAAATGAGGTTAAATATGAAATATTCCATTGCAATCCTTTCACTCTGTGCGTTTCCCGCACTAGCAGATGTAAATATCGTAGGAACAGTAGCAGCTAAGTGTGTAATACAAACATCTAAAGCTGGTGTGTATGGCAACCCTATTGCCAGCAAGTTAAGCACTACACCTGCTGATGGTGGTGTCTTGCCTGTTATAAGGTTTGATGTATCTATAGCTGATTCATATACAGCTAACATAACACACCCATCATCGTTTAGTTCTTCACCTACATTGACAGATACACTTGCATGGACAGGTAGCACAAGCGTAACACAAACGTCAGTCTCTGGCATGTCAGCTTATGAAGCAGCCAAGTTAACAGTAGATAATACTACAATATTTAATTTAACATTGGCTGGATCTACTTGGTTTTCTACTGCATCAAGTGCAACTTATGGTTCAGCTAAACCGTTTCCGGGAGGCACTTACACTGCTGTAGTGCAAGCAAGCTGTGTTGCGAAGTAGTTTATTTATAACTTTTATGCTTTGGGCGTTCTGTACTTCTGCGCACGAAATGACGCCTGCGTACCCTAAGTTTAAACCTTCGCACGTTTATGGGGTGTATAGAGTTGATCTATCGTTGTTTAACGCACGCGAGGAAATTGCTTACTACGAAGTGGAGCTGTTCGACACAAACTGGGACACTCTTCCTTTTTCCACTGTGTATAGAATTTTTAAGGTTGACTACAAAGAACGTAAAAACTTTAGCGTGTACATACGTGAGGCTGATATACAGAAAGCTTCATACGTTTGTACTACTTCAAAAGTAAAAAAGACCTATGAGTCGTCAACGGTGATTTCGTCTAGGATATGTTCGCGGCTAAAGGGAGACCCGCTATGAGACTAGTCGCGGCTCTATTTCTTGTGGCTACAACTGCTAGTGCAGAAAACAGTTCTCTTGCGCTGACACTACCTAACCCACCCATGAACTATCAGTCGGACTCGTTTTCGACAGGTAATATGCGATGCAGTAACGCTGTCGGTGGAGGTGTAAACTTAGAGTATGGCGTAACAGGTGTGCTATCAGGTTTAAACACGATGAACAAAGGTAAGGACATAGGCGTGTACGCACGCATTGTTATACCACTAGACAAGCCCAAGGCTCGGATTAACTGTGACGACCTTTACCAGATAGAGTTAGCACAACGCAGGTTAGAGATACAAAAACTACGCGACGAACTAGAACAGCTAAAGAACCTACAGAACGCAGGTGGCGAGACGGAGTTTGAAAACTGATGGATACTACCAAGATAGCAGATAACATTGATGGACTTGCAGATCGTGAGTTTAAGACAGGTGGTATGAAGCTGTCCTTTGGTTCAATCATGGCTATATTTGCGTTCTTATCTACAGTTGTAGGTGGCCTGTACGGTGGGTTTGTTATGTACCAAAAGATAGAAGAAGTCGCAGGACTCGATCTAGGTGCGTACCAACAAGCTATGGATGTCATGGATGCAAAGGTTAGTGGCATATCTGAAAAGGTAGAAGAGTCCGTGGAGTACAGTCGTGACATTAAAAACGGCTTGCGTTCGGACATATTGAGTATTGAGAAACAAACGGATCGTGTGGAAGATATGGTTCGTGAGGCTGAAGACAAGGTACGCAAGATGATAGACGCCGCAGAAGTTCGCTTTGAAAATCAACGAGAACGTGTTAGAGTTTCACAAAGTGGTGATATGAAAGAACTTGAAGATAAGTTAATGGATAAACTACAAAGGGCATTAGATAACCCCCTTGCTGATTAGGAGACTAATATGACTGAGTTTGAAAAAGCTGATGTAGACGGTAATGGTTCGATAGATCAAGCCGAATGGGATCGTATGGCGTTTGAGGATAAACGCTTAAAAATGCTAGATGACGATGCACAAAGAGATGCTCAGCGCAAGATGGCGTGGTTCGCTTTGTTTGGCATGCTGTTATACCCACTGTCTATAATTATTTGTAACGTGGCTAATCTTGATGAAGCCATGAACTCACTAGCGTCTATTGCTGGTGTTTATTTTGTTTCTGTAGCTGCTATTGTTGCCGCTTTCTATGGCAAAGAAGCCTACACAAAAGGAAAGGCGAATAACGAATGATGAGTCTCGTAAGTAATTTGGTAGGGCCTGTCACTGGGCTACTAGACAAAGTTATTGAGGACAAAGATCAAAAGGCCAAGTTAGCCCACGAGATCGCCACAATGTCCGATAATCATGCCCAGCAAGCGCTAATGGGTCAATTAGAAATAAACAAAGCTGAAGCTGCATCAGGTTCTTTGTTCAAAGGTGGGTGGCGACCATTCATAGGTTGGGTGTGCGGTGTTGCTTTTGCATACCACTTTGTATTGCAGCCATTGATTGTGTTTGGCGTAACTGCCGCTGGTGTTGATATACCTGCATTACCAGAGTTTGATATGGGTAGTTTAATGACTGTTATGATGGGAATGCTCGGATTGGGCGGACTTCGTAGCTATGAAAAGAAACAAGGAATTACGAAATGAAACAAAACTTTGATAAATGCTTAGAAATGCTTCTTGCCCACGAAGGCGGATTCGTAAATCATCCTGACGATCCCGGGGGTATCACAAATTTGGGAGTTACCAAAAAAGTGTATGACGAGTGGGTTGGTCGTGAGTCTACAGAACAAGAAATGCGTGACTTAACACCTGAAGATGTAGGTCCAATATACAAAAAGAACTACTGGGATCGAGTCAAAGGAGATTTACTTCCATCTGGGGTAGACTGGTGCGCCTTTGATTGGGCTGTAAATTCCGGAAAAAGTAGACCTTCTAAGGCTATTCAACGTGCAGTTGGGGCTACTCAAGACGGAGCCATAGGGCCAGCTACGATAGGCCTTATCATGGAGAAAGACCCAAAAGAAATAATAAATTATGTTTACGGCGTGCGCCAAGACTTCTATAAGGGATTAAAGACCTTTGAAACCTTTGGACGGGGCTGGACGCGTCGTAACAAAGAAACTCTACACCAAGCGTTGGAGATGGTATAAAATGACTCTGAAGAAACTTTCGTTAAAACCCGGTGTTAATCGTGAGAACACTAGATATGCTAGCGAAGGTGGTTGGTATGAGTGCAACAATATTCGGTTTAGACAAGGTACTCCTGAGAAAATAGGTGGGTGGACACGTGTTTCCGAAGCTACCTTCTTGGGAGTAGCACGGTCCTTATGGAATTGGATAACTTTATCCAGCGAGAATATAATAGCTGTAGGCACGCATTTAAAATTTTATTTAGAATCTGGTGGGGGTTTTAACGATATAACACCTATACGAACTACAACAAGTGCCGGGGCTATAACTTTTAAGGCTTCTAACTCTACGCTAAATGGCAATATTACCTCTACAACTGCCACTACAATAACTGTTTCTAATGCAACAGGGTTCCCTACTTCGGGTAAGGTATTAATAAATTCTGAGGTTGTTGAATATTCTGCGATAACTAACAACACATTAGTAGGTTGTACTAGAGGGGCTAGTTACCTCTTAGATGGAGTGTCTACTAGCACAACTGCAGCTACACATAGTAATGGTGCAAGCGTACTATCTTTTACTATAAAGGTTACTAACAATAACCACGGAGCTAACCCAAATGATTTTGTAACTTTTAATGGGGCAACTGCACTGGGGGGTAATATAAGTGACACTGTTCTCAACCAAGAGTACCAAGTCCTAAATGTAGAAGATACAAATGTGTACACAATCACTTCTAGGGCTTTTAGCACTAACGAGATAACAAACACAGAAATTACTGAAATATCATGTACAACTTCTGACGTAGGTAATGGCGGTAGTTCTGTTTTAGGGGTGTACCAAATAAATACTGGTGCATTTTCGGCTGTACCACTTGTAGGGTGGGGTGCTTCCGCTTGGGGCGCTGGTGCTTGGGGGCAAGGTATACCAGATACAGAAACCTTACGTGTTTGGACACAACAAAATTTTGGTGAAGACCTTATATTTGGTTTGCGCGGCGGTGCTGTGTACTACTGGGAGGGGTCTAACTCTGTGTCTACCCGTGCTGTACCTTTAACAGGGCAGAATATACCCACAGTACAAAACTTAATACTTGTATCAGATATTAACAGGTTCGTGTTTTGTTTCGGCACTAATAATCTTGGAGAAACTACGCAAGACCCGATGTTAATTAGGTGGTCTGACCAAGAAGATGCTACGAATTGGACGCCTACTGCGACTACACAAGCAGGTAGTCTACGGCTTTCTCGCGGAACAGAAATTATAGCTGCGTCTCAAGCTAGACAAGAAGTCTTAGTATGGACTGATTCTTCTTTATACTCTCTTCAATATGTAGGAGCTGAATCAGGAGTATGGGGCGCTACTTTAGTTGGAGAACAAATATCTATAGCTTCTCAAAATTCTATAGCGTACGCCAATGGTGTTGCTTACTGGATGGGTAAAGATAAATTTTACAAATACGACGGGCGTACACAACCACTACCTTGTGATTTACGTAAACATGTGTTTACTGATTTTAATCCTGAACAATACGTACAAGTGTTTGGCGGTAGTAATGAAGCATTTCACGAAGTTTGGTGGTTTTATTGCTCGTCTTCTTCTTCTGACATTGATAAATACGTGGTTTTTAACTACTTAGAAAATATTTGGTACTATGGAGACATGGCTCGTACTGCTTGGTTAGACTCGGGTTTACGTGCGTATCCATTATCTACAACATACAACTCTGTGTTACTTAATCACGAAGATGGTATAGACGATAACGAAACAGATACTCCTGCACCGATAGTGTCATTTATAACTTCTGCTGAGTTTGATCTTGAAGATGGTCATCAATTTGCACTTGTTTCTAAAATGATACCAGATGTATCTTTTGAAGGTTCTACTGACAGTGCGCCTACTATAAACATGACGTTGTATCCACTTAACACTTCTGGTTCTGGGTATAATACACCGGCTTCTGAGAGTGGAGTAAATACAGGGGCTGTAGTACGTAGTTCTAGTTCTCCAGTAGATATATACACTAGCGAGATATACACACGTGTCCGTGGTAGGCAAATGGCTATGAAAATTGAATCATCTGCGGTAGGGGTTCAATGGCAGTTGGGCGCTCCAAGACTTGACATGCGACCTGATGGGAGGCGTTAATGACTAAAAATAACGATCATGTTGTTGGATTTCGCGCTCCTGCATTACCTTACCCGCCACAGGAGTACGAAGCTTTTCAATTTGAAGAGTTTAACAAAGTTCTTAGACTTTATTTTAATCAGTTAGATACCGCCTTGCGAGATACGGCACTTTCACGGCAATCTGATTCCATATCGTGGTTTTTAAGTTAATGGCAAATGTATATAAAAACGCTAAAGTAGACCTTACAACCACTAATGTAACCACGTTGTACACCTGCGCTGCGTTGACAACAGGCATAGTAAAATCTATTTTAGTGTGTAACGATAGTTCACACAACGATGACATAACTATAACAATAACAGATTCAAACGGTAACGTGTTTGTATTGTACAGTGAAGAAGGTATATCTGGACCTTCAACTAAAGAACTTTTAACAGCGCCTTTAGTAGTGCAAACAGGCGAGATACTAAAAGTCACCGCGGCTACAGGTGGTAGGTTACACGTAACTGCAAGTATATTAGAGGTCACATAATGGAAGCTGTAGTAGATAGTAAACAGGAACCACTTCCCGGTCCGACTGTTATAATAATGGCGTTAGAAAATGCCCCTAAAAGTGAGTATACCAACCAAGTAAAACTTTTAGCTATATCTAAAGAACTAACTATGGAGTCGGCTGATACTGTGCAAATAGGCAACAGCGTATTCTTAGCGCACAGAGGAAAGAAAGCCAATAAAAACAAGATGGTTGGTCGTATGTTTAATGTAGATACTGCAAGAAACATGATAGCAAACTATGTTCAATACTTAAAACTACTGCAAAACAAAGGAGTAACACATTTCTCTTTTGATATAGATGATGATTTTTATTTACCCGCAATAAAATCAGTTACTAAACGTTTAGAAGATTCTGGTATACAAGTTGGTGTCGGCAAGTTTAAAAACAGAAATGGGTATAGAGTTTATTTTAGGATTTTTCCTAGACCAAAAAAGGTGTAACTTATGGGTTGTTGTAGTTTTATTGAAGATGCAATCAAAGATGTTGGTTATAAAATTGATGACGAAATTATTAATCCAGTTGTCGAAATAGTAAAAGACGCCGCGGATTGGGTTGTAGATGATATAATTGAACCCGTTGCTCGTGGCGCTGAAGATATTGTTGACGCAGCCTTAGATGATCCAATTGCTACTATCGCTAAAATTGCCGCTGTAGCTTCTGGTAACGCTTGGGCGCTACCTCTTATTGACGGTGCGGCTGTTGCAGCGGATGGTGGTGATCTTGGAGATGTAATAAAAACCGCGGCTGTTTCCTACGCTACAGGTAAAATATCTGCGACTACTTCTAAATTTATTAACCCAGAGATAGCTAAAGCAGGACTTAATAGTAGTGTAGAAGTTGCACTACAAAAAGGTTTAGAAGGCGGTGTAAAATCTGCCACCACCGCAGTAGTTTACGGACAAGACCCACTAAAAGCTTTTGCTGCAGGAGGGGTAAACGCTGCAGTTGGCGCTACTCTTGGGCAAATAGCAGATAAAATAGACACAAAGTTTGATAATTTTACAGGTGATATTAGTGTTGAGGGTAACCCGATTATAGGTGGTTGGGAAAACCTACAAGACGGTGTGAAAGATAGTATTACTGCGGCTCTTACTGCGGAACTTACAGGGGGTGAAATTTCTTCTGCGCAGTTAATGGGTATCGTTGGTAAATACAGCGGTGTATCTGAAACTATGTCAAAGTTTCTATCTGAAAACACCGGAATAGATACCGAAACTGCTGAGATTATGACTTCAGCACTATCAAATGCCGCAACTGTAGCCTTAGCAGGTAATCCTGAGTTATCGTCAGACGCGTTTTTTGCTAAGTGGAACGAATACGGTGCTGAAGCTTTTAAAGATATTGCCGATAAGCCTGTTAATTCTTTAATAGATAAAGTTACAGGAGCTTCTAAAAGCACAGAAACTGCAGCCGACACGTTAAACTTTGCAATTAATAAAGCAGTAGATTCCGCGGAAAACTTTAATGGTTTACGAGAAGAGCTTAATAGTAAAATTCAAAATCAAGAAACACTTAAAGATAACTACAATAACGCAGTAGCTGCTCACAACGCCAACCCATCAGATGCTACAGCAAACGCTGCAAATGCAGCTTCTAAGGCTTATAACGACTACGTATCAAATTTACAAACTGAATATGACACAATATATAAACCTCAAATGGACGCGGCTATGGAGGTGTACAACGAGTACAACCCGCAGATTCAATCGTTATCAGATGCTTATGAAGATCAAACTAAGTATTTAATGTCAGATATTGATGATTTAAATGCAGATATGAAACCTGTGTACGACGGTGTAATAAGAGCCGCAGCTTTAGCACTACGTCCGGGAATTGACGAAGTTTCCTATAGAGAACTAAACAATCTTGAAGCTGACGATGATATATACGCGCACTACTTGGCAAACCAAAAAGAAGTAGACAATATTATAGCCACGAGTGCAGTCACAGAATACAACAATAGGTATAAAGAAGGAGCTATAACAGTAACGGAATTGCCTCCGGCAACTAGATTTAAAGGTGATAGAGACCCTACTATTCCTTACGTTGGTCGTGGTGGAGACCCTGCTAATTATGGACTAACAGAAAAAGATATAGAAAAATACAACTTAAAAACTGGAGCTAAAGACGCTTGGTACAACCTTGTGCAGGGTACACAAGAGATGGCAGGGTACTCTGTTGGAGGTTTTGGTCGTTTTGTAGATGAGTTGACTGAAAGTATAGTAGATTCTTTTGGTGTAAACTTATCAGAAGCTAACGACATTGCTTACCAACAGTACGCTATTTACTACGACCCCAACCTAACTAGCGAAGAAAAAAATCAAGCAATGGCTAAAAGCATGGAAAACTATGCTACCGCTGTAGACAAAGCTTACGCAGAAGACGGTGCAGATATAACATTTGCACGAGATACTTTTACCGACCCTATGATGAACACGCTTTTAGCGGCAAGTGATGCAACAAGCGAAAAAATATCTCCAGAAATGCAAGTTAGGCAGTATAACGCCTTACCCGCACCAGATACTACATGGGAACAACTTACATCAGGTAAAGCAAAAGATCGTTTAGGTCGTCCGTATGGGTCTGACCCTGTAGCTACGCTTATGTCTGGAGTGCAAGAATTACCTGATTTTGCTGTAGATTTAGCTTTACTTGCGCTTACAAAAAATCCTAAGTTTGCGGCTGGCCTAGTAATGAGTTCTAGTAGCGCAGAATCGTTTGAGGCAAACCAACAAGAAATTGAGGGTATGTTAGATAGTGCGTTTGATTTCGGTCAGCTCCAAGAAACTCCAGAGTTTGCTAATTTAGTACGGGTGTACGGCGGCGACGAAGAAGCTGCATTAGCAAAGCTTAAAGATAAAAGCCAAGTTTATTCTGCACAAGCAGGAGTTGTAGGTGGTTTTGGCGATTTAATTTTAGCAAAAGTAGCTGGAGCCAGTGGAGGGGCTAGCACGTTAGCTACAGTCCCTACATACCTTAAACCCATTATAAAAACAGGTACTGGTGGTCTTTCTGAAGGTATTACTGAAGCCGGTGAACAAGGACTTGTAAACGAAGCTATAATTAATGCAAATCTTGCAGACAATGTGGTTACTACTGGCGCTGCAGCTTTTGTACAAGGGGTTTCTACAGGGGCGCAAAACACCGCTACCTTTGAGGCAGTATCTAAAGCCGTAAATATTGCACGCTCCTACACTACGTTTGATGAAACTGATGAGTCGCGTGCTACAGCGACAGCCGTGGCGTTGGAAGGTTATAAACAACGCGCTGATACAATAAACTTTCTTATAGACCATGGGGCATTTGACGGTGCGGATAACGCTACAGAAGTCCAAGAAAGGTTATCGTTACTTGGGTTAGATAGCAAAACCGCAATAGAAGAAATTACTAACGACATGTTTGACAACGAGGTCGTCACGCGTGCAGAAGTAGAGGCTGCTGTAACTGCCGCAGAGCCAGAGTTTGATTTTACAGGTGATGTAGCCGAAAGTATTTACGAACAGTTTTCTGGGGTTAGAGCTGATGCTAACTTAGCTACAGAAGTAGCAGGATACGTAGACCCACGATACTTTGACGTAGAAGAAATAAAAACCACCGCGGCTGCGGAAGGAGTGACGCTTACAGACGAACAAGCCAAGGAATACGAAGGGCAAAAAGACGAAGCTGCTGCCGTTGAAGAACTAATAAAAGAATATGGTCCGCAAGCTACAACTTATGAAGAAGCAGAACGATTTTTTATAGATTACAGATACACACCTACTGAAACAGAATTGCAACAATATGTAGGCGCAGTTCCAGAAACAGAACAAAAAGCAGCCATAAGTGCGTACGTAGACCCGCGCCAAACAACTGAAGAAGAAGCACGGCAGTTTTTTGTTGACCTAGGATACACTCCAACAGATGCTGAAGTTGCTGCTAGGGTAGGTCAAGGTGGGGATACCTTTGAAACAAACACAAAAACTGACGTTGACGCGTATGTAGACCCAAGACAGGTTACTGACGAAGAAGCGAGACAGTTCTTTGCAGATCAAGGCTACGAACCAACGGATGAAGAAGTAGCCGCTCGTGTAAGTCAGGGTTTTGAAGAAACCTTTGAGGCTGATACAGAGGCTGGTGTAGAACCATACGTAAATCCACGGCAGGTAACCGCTGAAGAAGTTACAAACGCGTACTCAGAATTAGGTTTAACTAGACCTACTGATGACGACATACAAGCGCTTGTAGGTCAGTACATGGAAACTGATCTTGCGGGTAGGGCGGAAGAAAACCTACCAACTGCGCGGTACAACTCAATCATAAATATACTGGACAATCTTGCAGGAAGCACAGGAGAAACTGAAGTTTCTGATGATGTGAAAGACGCCATTGATGTTGTTAAATTAGACATGATTGACGCATTAGGAGACCTTGGACTAGAAGTTGCTAACATTGACAAAGCAGTTACAAACATAAATGATGCATTAGGTTCACCGGCAACTGAGGATACAGAAGCTACGGGTGTATATGCAGATATAGCTGATCTGAACAACTTATCTTCAGATGATGTACAGAAAATTGTAGATACAGCAGTTGAAGCATTACCTGACGGGTTAAGTACAGAAGATGTTAGCGGTGCTATAAACACAGCATTAGAAGGGTTAGAAAACTTATCTTCAGATGATGTTGATACTGCTATAACCAACGCTCTTGATAATATAAACGACTTATCCTCAGATGATGTTAATACTATTGTAAATGATGCATTAGGTTCACCGGCAACTGAGGATACAGAAGCTACGGGTGTATA
>JAAHTG010000035.1_pt4 | contig 64819 bp, 90 predicted proteins | sample 6116081 | NCBI WGS metagenome assembly JAAHTG01 (sample SAMN13939989, study PRJNA603662) | sponge metagenome | isolation source: marine sponge | host: Mycale hentscheli | place: New Zealand | collected 2005 | reverse complement strand
CAAGGCAAGACTTCGTTCACTTGGATCATGATGGTCAGTATCAAATGGGTACAGCCATGGTAGCTCTTATGGAAAGTGCTATTCTAGGAACCACATAAGCTACATGTGATGGTTTGCCATAAGTTCGTAAGGGAATTTGTGGTAGTAAGATAATTCAGTTAGTAAATTTAAAGGCAGTTGACTTGATGTGCGAGTTGGCTGCCTTTTTTTGTGCCGTGTTTCTATCGTAGTAAATAAAAGAAATATTTGTTATAAACTTAACTGCATGATCTTGTATAATTGTTAAACGTAATTTATAAGTAGGATTAAATAGAATGGGAATAAGAGAAGAGATTTCTGAGCAGTATGATGGCATTTTATTTGCAGATGGATTGGATAAGGCGTGTATAGGCGTGGCGCATAGGTATACTGGCGACGTTGCATGCTATGATATGGATTTGTGCATTGAGGCTTTAATGGAAGATGGGATGACGTGCGAGGATGCTAGGGAGTATTTCGACTACAATGTTCTTGGAGCTTTCATTGGTGAGCATACTCCAGTGTTTATAGAAAGATTTGGAAGTGGATATTTAAACCTTTTGGGAGATAGAGAGAATGAAGAAGATAGCTGAGATGTATGAGGTTGAGATGAAATCATTCCAAGAGAGGAAAATTAAGAATGAATTGGTTCAATCTGGAATTGAAAGTAATAAGAATAAGATAGAAAATTCAGCAGACGAGTTGAAAGTAAGCCAAGATGCATTACAGTTTTTAGAAGATTTGGCAAACAGTCGTAGGAATTCAATGAAGGGAAAGATAGAAGCGGTAATAACTGAAGCTCTTGCTTTGGTGTATGGCCCTGAGTATTCTGTCGAATTAATATACGACATTAAGAATAATAGAAGTTTCCTTGACATAGAGTTGACGAAGCAGACGGCAAACGGAGAGATTAGAAGGAATATGTCAGGGTTTGGCGGCGGTGTTTCTGATTGTATAAGCGTTCCTCTTAGGTTGTTGGTTCTTCTTGGATCTAAGCAAACGGGAAGAATATGCATATTGGACGAATGCTATAAGCATGTAGATCCTGAGCGAATCGAATTTGTCTCAAAGTTTATACAGGAGATTGCCAAGAAGTTGAGTGTACAGATAATCATTTGCTCTCATCACAGTGCAATGAAAGACAGCGCTGATGTAGTTTATGAAATATCTGATAATAATGGCGAATCCGTCTTGAAAGAACTGTAGGCAGTGCTATCTTAGGAAAGTTAAGTTAATGTCAAAAGGATAACGAAATGGCGAAAGTGTCAAAAGTAAGAAGTCTAGAAACAGAATCAGAGTTGCGATCTCTAGTGGACAATGGAAATTCGCTAGATAATGAAATAAAGAACTTGCAATTCAAAGCTGAGGCTGTAAAGTCATCTATATTGTCTTTGGCAAAGGGTGGAATAGACGAAAGTGAGAAGTCGATTAGGCTTGTTGCAGAAAGATCAAACGCTTTAGTGACTAGGTCTGAAAAGGTAGAGTTTGACAAAAGTGAAGATTATTTGAATTTATTAAAGGATGTCGAAAGGGCTGTCGAGAATGGCAGTGTTCCTTCGGAGTTAACAGTTAAAGAGGAATACAAGATAACAAAAAACATAGGTAAAGTATTGCAGTTGTTGGAAGAAAACGGATTATTGGATTCATTGGATAAAAAAACAACTATTGCAATGAAGCCAGAAGGTTTTAAAGGCATGAGCAAAACGGGCAAATTACAAAAAGCAATTCAAAAATGTGGTAAAGTAGCGCCTTCGTTTAAAATAAAATATGAACTAAAAGAAGACTAGGAAATAATATACATGAGTAATGATGAAGTAGATGATCGCAGTTATGAAGGTTGCCACGGGGCTAAAGTTTTCGCCACAGATTTAGATAGATTTCTTGGTGATGTTTTCTCAATGAATGCAGTGTCGGATGAGATTGATGAAACTGAAAGTTCAAGATTTGCATCTTGCATTTGGGGTCATCCGGGTATAGGCAAGACCGCCAAGATTAAACAGTTTGCAAAAACTCCTGTAACTTGGAAGGGTAAAGAGTATGATGGTTACAAAGTCTATGATGTTCCAATTGGCCAGTTTGAAGAAATGGGCGACTTGCATGGAATGCCGGAGAAGCATGCCTTTATGAAGATTGAGCAGCAGGGCGAAGAAGGAGAAGAAGGATACAGTGCGGCAGAAGGAAAGTGGGTAGCGATGCCGCTTTTGAGTCAGTATGAAGAGCAAGGTTGGTCTGCAGACACTTCAAAGGGGACAAAAACACTCTACTTACCTCCTTCTTGGGTTCCAACTGAAGAAGGCCCATCGATTCTTTTATTTGATGACTGGAATAGAGCTTCAATTCGCATTGTAAAGGGTATTATGCAGTTGTTTCAGAACTACGGACTACTTTCTTGGAAGCTGCCAAAAGGATGCAACATAGTCCTTACTGGAAATCCAGATGAGCAGGATTATTTGGTAACTTCTATTGATGACGCTATTCTTACTCGTATTAAGAGTGTTACGTTGAAAGAGGATGCCAAAGAGTGGGCTGTCTGGGCTCAAGGTCAAGATATTGACTCTCGCGGAATTAACTTCATTCTAAAGTATCCAGAAATGATGGTTGGTCCTGCTAGAACAAACCCAAGAACTCTTTCTGAATTTTTCAGAGCTTTGAAGCACATTGGAGCTTTGGATTCGGCTGAGAATAAGCAGCGTATGAATATGCAAGCGGAAGCCCTTCTCGATGATGAGACGATTTCAACAATGATGACCTTCTTTAGTCGTGAGATTGAAATGATTATCGAGCCTGAGCAAATTGTCAATGGGGATAAAAAAGCTCTAGAGCATTTGAAAACGCTGATGGGGAAGAAAGAACCAAGAACGGACATTGTTGGAATTATTTGTGAAAGACTTTATGGCTATATCGTAAAATTCACTGACACTCCAACAAAAGAGCAGATTGAAAACTTCCAGAAGTTCATTACTGCCGGAGATATTCCAGATGATCTGAGACATGGTGTTTGTCGCAGAATTGCTAGGAATAAAACCAACAGTAACACGAGAAAGTGGCTTGTTGGAAATAAAATTCTGAGAGATCTCATCTTGGAAACTCTTCATTAAAGATTGGGAATGGCGGGATTCGTTCCCGTCTTTTTTTTTATGAAAAAATTTAAAAGAAACGACATATCTGGTAAGTGTGAAGCTCCTGCAAAAAGAAGGATGATGCCTAAAATTAAGGTGATCTCCAAGAGGGACTACTTTGCTGGAGAGGCTTTGTTCTCATTGGTAGTCAGGGGAGAAGATTGCAATTACTCAGTTGAGTCTTATTACGTGGCAGATCGTATGTTGATCAATACGGAAGATAAAAAGTGGAATCCTGAGGTCGATTTAAAAGATTATTTTGCATCGAAGTTTATTTCTGGAGTAATACAGGCTAAGCTTGACAAGGAGTATTCTCCAAAGGATGCGTTTGAAGTTGCAGATGAAATGTTGAAATCCCGTGAAAACAGTTACGGGGAGTATTAAATTGAGTTAAGGGGATGACAATATGAAAAGAAGCATGACGAATGAGGGAGTTCACGAAAAAGTAGTTGAGTGGTTTTCAATGAATTTCGAAGGCAACGGCAGGATTAACTCCAAGAGCGAGTGGGTTCCATCAGTGATGAAAGGCTTTGGAAGAGATAAACCTACGACTCATGATTACGATGTTGTTATTGCAATTATGGAGTTGATCAATGGGCTTCCATCATCTCACGGCATGACATCCGTTTCAAAAATTCTCACAGGGAGGGCTAAAGCTTGCACCAAGAATAAGTATTTTGGAATGTTGCTTGGCATTAAGGGGTTCTCTCAAGCCAAAGTGCTCAAGCTATGCTTCGAGGTTGAGAGTTATCTTGATGATCTTGGCGCTATTAAGAAGGACTGCAATTACAACGAGGGTCAACAGTACGGTTCCATGAGAAAGGATACTGACGAGTTGACTATCTGTCTACTAGCTGAAGTGTTTGAAGAGGCTAAGGGCTTATTTGCCGTATCTGCAAAAGACCCGGTCAAGACTACAGAGAGAAGCTCTGTGGACTACAAGAAGGCCTTTATGGATTACTTACCAGCTCAGCGTGATTTGTTCCTTGATGAGGCTGAAAAGTTACTTGCGCAGAGCGATTTCGGCGTTTTGCCGAAAGGAACAATTCAAAACCATTCAGAAGTATACGAGATTTATAAGAAGCGTGAGAAAATGCGATTCTGCAATTATGGACGTTCGAAGAAGAAAGGAGGTTCATCATGTAGTGTTGTGATGGATTTATGTTTCTTCAAGAAAGACAGTGTTGAGAAGAGAACGAATGATCGTGCTCAGTGGGATCATTACGGACATCTCGGCGCTTTGAAGTTGATCGTCAATATAGATGATCAACTTAAGATAAGCAATCCTAGAATTGAATTGAAGGAGATTTCTTCTGATACCGATTTATGGACAGGCGCTTTTATAGTAGAGTTTTAATAAAAATAAATAACACAAAAAGAGAGTAAATTAATGGCAAACCCAGTTTTAAACAGTAAAAAATTTAACAGCGATGGTTCTTCGGAGTCAATGACTATGCGGGGGACAATAAACAAAACTTTAATTTTGTTTGCAATCCTAATGGGTACAGCATTTTTGACGTGGACAAAGACGATAGGAACTCTGAAGGTAAATGAAGTCGCAGTAGCAACTAGTACAGAAGAGATATCAAGATTGTCATATGTTCCAGATGGAATTATGCCACTTGTGCTTTGCGGATGCCTTATCTCTTTCGTTGTTGCTATGATTGTTATATTCAATAAGAAATCAGCTCCAGTTCTAGCTCCTGTATATGCTGCTGTTGAGGGCGTGGCAATTGGAGGCTTGTCTGCAATGTTTGAGTATATGTATCCAAATATCGCAATTCAGGCGGCAGGATTGACGTTGGCAGTTTTCTTTGCCATGTTGACGCTGTATAGGTTTAAAATTATACGAGCGACAGAAAAGTTCAGAGCAGGGTTGTTGTCGGCCATGATAGGAATACTTATTCTTTATTTAGTTGATATATTCGCAGGATTGGCTGGATATGATCTTCCTCTGATTAATGATACTGGATTCTGGGGAATAGCCTTGTCATTGTTTATAGTGGCAATAGCGTCTTTGAATCTAATATTTGATTTCGATTTAATTGAAGAAGGCGTCAGGGCAAAAGCGCCAAAATATATGGAATGGTATGCGGGATTTGGATTGATGGTAACAATCGTATGGCTTTATTTGGAAATATTACGACTCTTGGCAAAACTAAAAAGCGATTAGAGTAAGGCATAGATTAGTTAATTTAGATGGCCCCTTTTACTTAAAAGGGGCCATTTTTTTTGGCATCGACAGTGACAATTCGAAAAAGACAGCTATGTTGAATAAAAAGAGAATGAGATTATGAGTAAAGAAATAAAGAAGAAGATGCTTATTGTTAGCAAAGAGATGAATGTAAAGAAGGATAAAATATCTTCCTTGAAAGGTGAGTTGTGTTCTCTTGAAGAGGAATACAGCGTTTTGAAAAGGGAGTTGGCAATTTTGGACATACCTGTGATATCGGTAAGTTTGTATCATGATGACAAGGATGAGTTTAAGTTGACGGGAAGTTTTGATGTCGATGACTGTCTGGATAAGAGATTGGATTTAAATACTTCATGGGACAAAGGAAAGCGTGCTAGTCTGGCTGCTGGAATTGAAGGTTTGTATTGCGCGGAGTATTCAATGGATGAAAATCCTTTGGCGAAGGTGTGTTCTGGAGAAACTATATTTTCATACTCTTCTGGCTCGGAGGGTGGAAAATATGAGTCGAAAAAAATAGATTCTCCAAATAATGCTCAAGCGTTGATTTGTTTCTTCAGGGCGATGCATCTTGTTGGAGATACGCATCACAGCTATTTAGAAGGATATGAGATTAAAAAAGAAAATGGAATAAACATTGTAGAATTTGTCTCAGGGAGTTAAGTTTAAAATCATGTTTGTTTTAACAGAAGGAGTTTATATATGATATATTTCACGTCAGACCCGCATTATTTTCACAAGAATATAATTAAATATGAAGATAGGCCTTTTGGGTCCGTAGAAGAAATGAATGAGGCAATGATTGACAATTGGAATTCGATAGTGAAGTCTAAGGACATTGTTTATGTTTTGGGGGATTTTGCCTTTGTCAGCAAGAGGTGTGATTTGGAAAACATTGTAAGGAAATTAAATGGCCATATACACTGGATTCGTGGAAACCATGATAAGATTAATAATGTAAAGGGTGTTGCGTGGGAAGGAAGTTATAAAGAAGTGAGTTATGATTCTGGCAGTTCTGGAAAGGGCAAGTGGAAGTTCATCCTGAGTCATTATCCTTTCGCGTCTTGGAATAGAATGCACCACGGATCAATACACGTCCACGGGCATTGTCATGGAAACTTGCCAGATCTGAGTCAATTGATAAAAAAGTACGCTAATGCGGAGGTTCGAACTCCAGAGCTTTTAAGGTTTGATGTAGGAGTTGATTGCTTTGACTTCTTTCCAGTATCTATTGATAGGATAATTGAAATGGCCAAAGAAAGAATGGCTAGGAATGAAGAATTTTTCAGCAAGAAATTTAGATCTGATGACCATGGCGGAAAGGATACAATATAAAATGATAAAGTCATTTTCATTTAGAAACTATAAGTTATTTAAAGGTGAAGTAGCCATAGATTTCTCTACTGTAGATCAGCATAGGTCTCGAAAATTGATAACTTCGGGTGAGTATAACAAGGTAATTGCCATATATGGAGGTCCATCTTCTGGAAAGTCAATTATACTTGATGCTTTACATAAAAGATCCGAGGAAATAGACTTCAAGGCCGATGCCGAAGGAGAAATTGAGACATTTCATTTGGATGATATCTCAGTAGAGGAAGCTACTCAGATATATATTGATAATCCAAAGATCCTTAAATTTACTGTAGGGGTTTTACAGAAGTCAGATTTGGGAATAACTGATGTGGTCATTGGCGAGGATGGAAATGTTATATTTGAGCATGGGGAGTTTGATTTGCCAATGGAGAGTGTATCTAGTGGAACGATGAGACTTTACTGCATTATGATTGGAATTTACAGAGCTACAAGGGCAAAAGGAATAGTTTTGTGGGATGAGCGTTGTATATTGCATCCACTCCTCGTTCGTGCGATAATAGATTCATTCTGTGAGTCTAATGCTCAGATGATAATAGCAACAAATATATCTTTGGATTGGATGACAGAGTCAGGTTTCTTCGACCAGAGTCAATTATATATAGCTGAGAATAATAACAGCGGAAGCAGTGTTCGAAGGGTTGATAAGATGAGGAGAAGCAATGCAGATAAGCTTTCTTTAAGTAATAATTTGTTTATAAATTCTCTCTAGTAGGATCTTATTAAGGAGTGTTTAATGTACAATAAAGACATATCAAAAGAAGAGTTGGCAGAGTATATACTGCAGGGATGGATGGTAAATCGCGAATTTCCTAAGGATGTGATTAAGTTTATTGAAGATAATCTTAGTGACATTCCATGGGTCGATTTACACGTTGTAGTGAGGAAGGATCTGCTTAGAGTAGGAATTTCAAAAATTGAAGATGTTAAGATTGGGAAAGGATTTTCTGGGTTTCAGAAAATAGCGGGAGTTACCATACTAGTTTTATCGTCTGGTGATGTTAAAATTGGAATATATCATGATGCGTTGAGACTCAGAGCTATAGAAGTGAAGGGGATCAATTCTGAGGAAAATAAAAAAGATATAGCAAAAAAGATAAAGCCTGCCTTTGAGGTTGTGGAAGAAGTAAAAGTCAAAGCTGTTTCCACAAAAAAGAAAAAAACAAAAGAGCAAATCAAAGCCGCTATTGAAGATGCTATTGAAGACACTGTTGAGGAAGCAATCGAAGGTGCTATTGAGGATATAATTGAGGATGTTCTTGAAGAGATTGTTGAAGAAAAAAATGATGGCGAATAATGAAGATTGGATTTGTAGGCTCTAAGTATGGGGGAAATGAATATCAGCAGGATATTCTTAGGGATCTATTGCTGACGGTGGAGCCAAGCGAACTTCATCATGGGGATAGAATAGGTTCTGATGTTCAAGTGCATGATATTTGCATGGAATTGGACGTATCGGTGGTCATACATCCTCCGGCTCATAAAGACTTAAGGTCTTTTTGTGAGGGGTATAAGGAGTGTCGTGATCCGAAGAGTTATGTCTCAAGAAACAAAGACATTGTCAATGAGGCGGATATGGTAATAGCAATGCCTGACGCGCTGAGCGAGTCTTTTAAGTCAGACACTTGGTCGGCAATAAGATATGCTAAGAAGAGATTAAAGCCATTGGTAATCATAATGCTAGATGGCACGATTGCGGAAAGTAACATACGGTGAGTGGTAGAAAATTCTAATATAAATAGTATTTTAAAGCTTAGGACAATTGCAAGGAATCTCTCCCCCGTCGATTCTTTGTGATTGTCCTTTTTTTGCAAATTTTATAACTTTAATGCATATAATGTAGAATCGGATAGGAGCGTTCAGATGAAAGGATGTTTGATGATTGGAGGAAAAAAGGAGTGCAAGTCTTTCACGGGAATCTTGGGAAAGGGAGGAGAAGTGAGAAAGTATGAAAATGGAGTTTATCATCGCGAGGAAGATCTTCCAGCCAGAGTGACTGAAAGAGGTGCAATGGTTTGGTATGTCAATGGAAAAATGAAAAGAAGCCATGGGCTTCCGTGTCTGATAACTGATTCTGGATCAAGGGTGTGGTTTAAGGAGGATTCCAAGGGAGCCATGAGTGAAGATCGCTCAATTACACTGGAAGCGTTGGGTGGAGCTTTGGTGATTGGATTTAAAGAGATTGTAGGGTAATGTTAAGGAAGGCTTATTGCCTAAATTAAAGTCAATAAAGAAAGAGTAGCTAACAACAATAACAGTTCTTGGAAACTGAGAGGATTAAAAGAATGAGCTTAAAGAAATTTACAACAGCAGATAAAGAAAAAATTGAACTTCCGCCAAAGGCGATATCGATAAACATTCATGGAAAGATGGTGTTTAATAAGAGTGTTGAAGTCTCATATGACTTTGAGAATAATTTAAAGTATGCCGTCCTTTGGTTTGATAATGTCAAGAACGTAGTTTCAATTTCATTCGCAAGGAGTGGGGTAGAAGATGGCGCAATGGAGGTTTTGCACTCCGAAAGCGTTGGGTATCATGTGAATGCAAAATCTTTTTTAACATGGGCAAAGATCCCCTTTGAGAGAACTTCAACTTTCCCAATGGTAGAGAAGGATAATTGTTTTGTTTTCACAGTGAAAAAAAGTCAACTTAAGAACAAAACAAAATGATAACTGTCATTACTCCCACTTACAAGAGGCCAAGAGATGTCATAGAGAGAGCTGTGGGATCTCTTAGAACTCAAACGTATACAGACTGGCGTCAAATTATATGTTCGGATGGAATGGAAGAGGCGATACCTAAGGAGATTGCAGAGGCAGAGGAAAACAAACATCGAGTAACTTACACTAATTCGAGTAGGAGTTATAATGATTATGGACCGGGCGTCAGGGCTGAAATCCTTAAGACGGTTGATACTGAATATGTTTGTTTTCTTGATGATGATAATATTCTAATGCCTACTTATCTTGAGAAGATGATAAAGGCGATAGAGGAAAACGGGGTTGATGTTGCAATTTGCCACTGCCTTCATTACGGACCTCTTCCTGCGAGTTTCGGCTTGGCTCCAAAAATAGTCACTGGAATGCCTCCAAAGCTTTTTAATATCGATACGATTCAAGTTGTGTGCAAGACGAGGGCTATAAAGGATGTAGGTTGGCAGACGGACAGTGGCTACTATGCTGATGGTGTAACTTATGAAATGTTGGCCGAGAAATATAAGTATGTAGAAGTGCCAGAGGTATTGGCATTGCATTTGTAAGATAAATAATGAAAAGCGCTGGATGAAAGTCTAGCGCTTTTTTTGTGCTCAGATGACAGCGTTTAACAGTTTTTATGGGTGATATTTATTTTATAAGTTTATGTTAGCAAACATACTAAATGTGGAGTAGTCAATGGCATATATTAAAAATCCCAGCGACAATGGGCAATATTGGAGAGAGTCGGCATCCAACGACAGCGCTGTTCGCTGGCATGGCTTTGATAGCAAAAACAACGGCAAGGATAAATTCTTCAAATCAGACACATTGCCAAACGATCCAGATGAACTTTTATCCAAAGGGTTATCAGCAAGCAATGGCAACCGTCTTTTGGCGGGAGTTTATGGGGAGACTGATAAAGTCCCTAACAGCGCTTACATCCTTCCAGAAACATGGGATCAAACGGAAAAAACATTTGACACGACAGATATGACATTTGATGCAAGTTAGAGGGTAACAAAAGGGAGTTTGAAATGGCAAAGCAGGAAATTAACATAGGGTTATCGCCCAATGATGGAAGTGGCGATAATCTTCGCTCTGGCGGAGAAAAGATAAATAGCAACTTTACAGAGCTTTATGGTGCAGTCAGCGATAATATCAATGGCGGATTTACCGACTACAACGACTCAGCGACAGCTACAACACCTATCGTGCTGCTCTCCGATACATGGACGGCTGTGCCCAACGATGGACTAGGTGTGTTTTCAAACTCGTTGTACAAACCAAAAGGTGTTACTGCTCTAATGGACGGCACAGGCTTGATAGACTGCTCTGAACTATCGTTGGGAGATGTAATACTGATAAGAAATGACTTTACGGTCACACCAGATACAAACAATGCATCTCTGTCTTTCAGATATACGCTGGGGGCTGGTGGGTCTTCGTATACGTTGGAAAAACGTTTAGGAAGGCTTGATGAGGGTTCTGGTTTAGGCTATAGGTTCTCACTCAATGTGGATGAAATCTATATGGGAGATACTAACACAAAGGATAATCCAATTGGTCTGGAGGTTAAGCTGAGCACATCCGGTTCATTTGTTAATGCAGGTTCGGTAATAACAGTTTTGAGGTATACGGCATGATAACCATATATAAAGACAGCGAAGCAAATGCAATTTTTATCGAGGATGCAAATGGGGCGCAGTTCCTAAATGCGCTACACGCAACAGTTGAAAATAACTTGGTTTCAATTACTGATACAGCTAAGAACTTTGCCTTGGTGAGTGCTTTAGGCCACAGCAATATTGTAGATCAAAGTGGCTCTGCTTACGGAGCAACAGCCACGGAAGCTTGTGACTCTTTGAACGCTATTTTTCAGACTTCGGGTTCAACAGGTGAAGTCCCTGTCATCACCTCAAACACTACAATCAATGTGACGCAAGGTGAGACACTTAACTATGAGCTGACTGCTGATTATGGAGTTGGTTATGAATGGGATAGTCTGCCGAGTGGGATAACTACAGTTGAAGGTAACGTGAGAAAGTTAATAGGTGGATCAAGCCTAGCAGCAGGTACTTACACTCCCACAGTTAAGGCGATTAATTATTTCGGTGAGGCTCAAGAGGCTATTACAATAAATGTTGCTAGCCCTCCATTCTCGAACACCAAGAGCGTTAAATTTAGTAATTTAGATTACTTAAATGGGAATGCTTCTTTGATTAATTCCGTATTGGGAAGAAGCGCAAACGGTTCGGGTGCATCAGATGCTTGGACTATTTCTATGTGGGTAAAGCCACAGGGTTCACAAAACAATCAAACTTTATTCTTTTATGGGGGAGATGATTTAAAGAACGAGGGGAATATCTGGGTAAGATATTACGGACATAGTTCATTGCAAACAATTAGACTGCAATATGGGAGCGACAACAACAGACTTACTTTCATACCTCCAGACGATAGCTTTCCCAAAGGACAATGGACGCATTTAATGATAACATATGACGGCGGTACAACAGGTAGTTCAAGTAGTGATTTAAATAATTATTACTCAAGGTTTAATATATACTCAAACGGAATACTACAAACAACCTCTAAAGGGCATACTAACTACGGATTTAGTGGTGGTATAAATGACGATTTATTTCGTATAGGTAGAGAGGGAAATGCAACATCTTATATAAGATCTGATGGGAAGGTTGATGAGTTGGCCATTTGGGACTCTGATCAATCAAGTAGTGCAGCTTCTATTTACAATGGTGGTGATGCTCATGACCTAAGTTTACTTGCTTCTCCTCCTAGCAACTGGTGGCGCATGGGTGATGGCGACACTTTCCCAGCTTTGGTTGACAATATTGGAAGCGCTGACTTAATTATGAATAATATGACTGTTGCGAATATTGTAAATGATGTACCATAAGTATTATCTATGAAGCTAGTTGCAGAAGTAGTCCGTCGAATGGACAACTTAGATACCTCGGAGATAATCCAAGGGAATATTGTCTTTTGGCGGGAGCTTGTAGGGAGGCTGATAAAGTCTCTAACAGCGCTTACATCCTTCCAGAAATATGGGATCAAACGGAAAAAACATTTGACACGACAGATATGACATTTGATGCAAGTTAGAGGGTAACAAAAGGGAGTTTGAAATGGCAAAGCAGGAAATTAACATAGGGTTATCGCCCAATGATGGAAATGGCGATACTATCCGCTCTGGCGGAGAAAAGATAAATAGCAACTTTACAGAGCTTTACGAAAAATCAATAGATAGTGCAATTGTCGTGAAAGATTCCAGCGATTTCGGAGTTGTTGATTCAACGAAGGTGTATGTAATCGACGGTGTTGTCGATATGACGGGTGTCACAGTGGAAGTGCCAGCCGGAGGAATAAGTTTAATTGGTTCGACTTTTGATGTATCTAAATTGGTTTCCACTGATAACAATTACGATATGTTTGTTTCTGCCGTGGGAGGTTGTGGAAATATTCTCGCTCAAGATATAGGCTTTGAGGCTTCGGGGACTAGCTCTCAAGTGTGGAATCTAACATCGTTGACCGGATTTGAAGCTTTTGAATTTGCTCAGATAAATTATAACAATTGCACTAAAGTAGGAACGTTGACAAACTTTAGGCAAGGCCTTGAGGTTGGTACAGGTCGCTTCGGTGGCACACCTACTATTGAGCTTATCGGTGTTTGGTCTGGCGGTTATCGTATTACTACGAGTATTGTTAGAGTTCTGGATTCTGGAATGACAGAGCCGTTGTTTAAGGCGGGGGCTGGGTTTAGCATGGAATCGCGTTTTCTGACGGACATAAACTGCGATCTTCCTGCGTCTGCTGCTTTTGCGGATTTCGCTCCAGCGCAGTTTCCGAATCCGTCAACAGTCCAGATTGCTGGCTCTATATTTAGTAGAGATGGTGTTTTTGATGCTGAGGATGCTAATATCTTCCCCAATATTTCATCGACAGATCTGGCAGCAGCATTTGAAGGGAATAAGGGTGTTTCTAATACTTTTATTGGTGGGCGCAATACGATATCGTTAGAAGTTAGCACGACCATCAACACTACGGGTGACTTTGAGACTCTTCTTGGCACATTTACTCCATCGGGATTGGCGCATTTTGACAGTCCGTCGAATGGACAACTTAGACACCTCGGAGATAATCCAAGGGAATATCGTGTTTTTGCGGACATGACAATAGAAGGAGGTGCTAACAATGTTGTCTCTGTTAGGTTTAGGAAATGGGATGATTCGGCATCTGGATTTATTGATGTTAGTACTCAGTCTCGACAGATCAACAATCTTCTCGGTGGAAGGGATGTTGCGTTCTTTAATATATTCGAAAATGTAATTCTTGATCAGAATGATTATATTTTCCTTCAGGTTACCAATGAGACGAACACAGCAAGTGTTACGGCTGAGCTGAGTAGCTTCTTTTTTGTAGATGAGAGATGAGTTGAAAGTTCTACATGAAAAGAAATAATTAAAAATAACTTAAAAAGACTTGACATGTAGAGCATTAAGAAGTATATTTGTAATATAAGATTTAAAACAGTTTAAAAAAGAGAATAAATAATGTTTAACAAGATTACAGCGATTGAACCTAAAGGGCCGGAAGCGATTAAGCTTTCAGGGCTGGGTGCGTTGCTGTGGTGAAGTAAAAAACATTAGTAATAATCTTTAAAAGCCCTGAAAGCATAAAAACTTTCAGGGCTTTTTTTGTGTGTAAATTTAACTACCTATGGGATAATCTGGCTAATCCACACCGTTTGGGGCGGTGGGCATCTCCGTTCGAATCGGAGTAGGTAGACTTTTAAGCTTGGGGCCTTAGCTCAGTTGGCTAGAGCGCCGCCCTTGCAAGGCGGAGGTCAAGGGTTCGAATCCCTTAGGCTCCACTTAGTTTGAGTTTCAGTTAGTATTTTCTGTTCTCATATAGACAAAAATGGAAAAACGAAGGAAAGGCAACCTTCTAAAAAATGTCTATATACTACAGTATGCAAATTGGTTAAGCAACTTTTCTGATAAAGAAGTGACTGGAAGTTCAAATCTTCCCTGTAGTACTTTATAAGTCCCTATGGTGTAATGGTAGCACAAGCGGTTTTCATCCGCTAGGACTCGGCTCGGAACCGTGTAGGGGTATTAATTTAAAAGGTATAATGTGGCAAAGTTTAACATTGATAAAGAAAAATTGCAAAAACTTTTAGATAATTCTTCGAATTTTTATGAGATAATAGAAAAAATAGGTGGATCTAAAAGTGGTGCATCTTATAGGAACATTCGAATTGTGGCTGGAAATAAGAAAAGATGAAATATTTAAGAATTACATGTAGAATAGTTTGAAATTGATTGTATAATAGAGCAAGTAAGTTTAACGGAATGTAGCGCAGTCTGGTAGCGCGTCTGGTTTGGGTCCAGAAGGTCGTAGGTTCGAATCCTGTCATTCCGATACTAGCCCTTAAGGGGAGTTAATAGCCCGTATCAACGAGGGGCCGTAGTCGATAAGTGAGAACCACTAAAAGCTATGCGGCTCGGCAGCTAGGCCATTTGTGTGAAGAAAGGTTTGATAGTATAACAAATACGCGAGTATAGCATAACGGTTAATGTACCTGCCTTCCAAGCAGGCTATGAGGGTTCGATTCCCTCTACTCGCTCTCAGATAAGTAATAAGAAGTTTTGCGAGTGTAGCTCAGTGGTAGAGCGCCTTCCTTCCAAGTAGGTTGTCGCAGGTTCAAGTCCTGTCACTCGCTCTTAATTTAAGTAAGTTGAAGGATGCAAGAAAGAAGTATGAAATAGAAAGGCTTGAAAAGAGATTAAAGGAACTTAAGGAATTGTAATGGGAATATTTTATTCATATTGTACAAGATGTAATAATCAAATTAGTTATTTCGTTGAGTATGAGCATAATGGCATAGAGTGCGATGTGTGTTTCCATTTCAATACTGATAGAGAGATAAAAGGAACAATGTTTAAATACAATAGCAATAGTTTAGCTGTTGCTGGAGTGTTAAGAGTATGGGGAGAGAATGATATGGAAGAATTAGAACTTATTGATGCTCTTAAGAGAGCTATTGCGGGCAGTGATTGTATTGTAATGGATGGGCATGTTGCAAGAAATGAATTCTTATCTAAAGGGTGGAATTTAGCAATAGATAACAAATGGATAACAGTCAGTGAGTCTTCGGATAAACAGGATGGAGCAATGTATGGAAGATGGACCGAAAAGGCCAAAAAGGAATTAGTATGAAACGAAAGATAAAACGTAATATGTAAATAATCCTCTGAAGTTGCGGAGGATTTAATACGCCTCCGTAGCTCAGATGGTTAGAGCATCGCACTTTTAATGCGAATGTCATGGGTTCGATTCCCATCGGGGGCACTTTTAAAGGAAATGCTCATGGGTGGTTGTGAAGATCTTAGGAAGAAGTCTGATCGTTTATTTAAAATGTCAAAAAGATTTATGGATAGATCGGATGAATTAATAAAAAGAATGAATAAAAGTATTATAGAATGTTATGCTATCTCTTTTGAAAGGAAGCGAGTTGAAATGGAGGAAAAAGATCTCATTGGGTGTTTGTTGGTTGGGCAAAAATTGCCAGAGGGCAGATGGAAGTGGATAGATGTTATTGTATAGATAAAAAACAAAAAGGAAAGTCACATGGTTTACAGTTTTAATTTCAGCAAAGAAGATGAAACGGATGTAATTATAGTTACAGAAGTTAAAGATGGATATGCTTATTTTTCCGATGGTGATAGGAAGGGAAAGATGGAGGAAAAAGCGCTCAAGCTGAATTTCACTGAGGTGGAAGCTCCAAAGGCATAGTTAAAAACAATCAAACATAAAAAAGGATTTACTTTAAATAGTAAATCCTTTTTTTGTATAGTGATATAAATAATTTGAGGATTAGTTATGTCATTTCGTAAAGTAATATGGTTAACTGGAATGTCTGGTGCGGGCAAATCAACTATATCATCGGCATTGGAGGAAAAGCTATTATCCAAGGGGTGTAGTGTAAAGATACTAGATGGGGATGAAGTGCGAACAAACTTAACTTCTGATCTTGGGTTTAGCAAAGAAGACAGGGATGAGAATGTCAAAAGAATTGCTTATGTTGCAAAGTGTATATCGGATGTAGACGGAGTGGCTATTGTTGCTGCTATATCTCCTTACAAAGAGGCGAGGCAAAAGGCTGCAGTTTTAATAGGAGAGGATGAGTTTCTAGGAGTTTTTGTCAAGTGTGATATTGACACTTTGATAAGTAGAGATGTTAAAGGGCTGTATAAGATGGCCATTCGCGGTGATATTTCTAACTTCACGGGAATAAGCGATCCATATGAAGATCCATTGAATTTTGAAGTAGTTTGCAATACGGCAGTGGAGACGGTTGAAGAATCGGTAGGTAAGATAGTCAAAGCGTTAGAAAAATTGAAATAAAACAAAAAAGTCCTCAAATTAATTTGAGGACTTTTTTGTTTTATGTGTTTGTAATATAGTTTTGCAGTGTTAGTGTGTTTGTATGCAAGAGGGCGAATGGTTAAAGGCAGTTATAATCGCTGTGGCCATTTGTAATATGCATTGTTATAAAAACAAACTATATTAAAGTAAACACAACAAGGAAATATTATGAAAATGAAGTCAGTCAGTACAATTGTTATGAGCATGATGCTCATTTCGTCAATGTTAACTGTCGATCTTTTTGCGGGTCGGAGCAGCAGCAGTCGCAGCTCATTTGGAGGAAGTTCAAGAAGTAAATCTTATTCTGCTCCTAAGCCTAAGTATACGGCTCCTAAGCCTAAATATACGGCTCCTAAGCCTAAGTATACGGCTCCTAAGCCAAAAGCCAAAACAACTCCTTCAAGAAGTTCTTCAAGCAAGTCTTCCTTCTCTGGATCATCTGCAAATAAGAAAACTGTTGCAACTACGGCAAAGAAAGCTCCAGTTAAAAAGCTTTCCGCAGCTGATAAGGCGCTTGCTGCAAAGGCAAAGAAGAATGGAACGTCATATAAGTCAAAATCAGAAGCTACAGCGGCGTTTAAGAGTAAAAACGCCTCTAAGTATGTTTCAACCTATAAAACGAAGCCTGCAACCCGTCCAGCGCATATTCCATCTTCATATTCCTCTGGTGGTAGAAGCTATGATGTGACTTACAATGTTGGCCATGGTGGATACGGCTACATGGGCCCATCTGGTTCTTGGATTATGTATAACGCTATGTCAGATGCAATCATGATGAACAGCCTAATGAGACGTGATTCATACTATTATGCTCCTCCGGTAGTAGCAAGCAACGGCAATGTAGTCGTAGTCAGAGAGCGCTCATCTGGAATTGCATGGTTTTTCGGAATTGTAGTTCTTTTGATAATTGGCGGAGTTTTCATCGCTATGATTAATTCGTCAAGTCAAGAAGGATAAAGAATGATTTTGGAAAAGACAGACAAGCGTTATTGGAATCAGATTGAAGTTGGGGATATGATCTCTTTGTCAGATCCGCAGTCAATTCAAGATGCTCAAGAAGCGGGGTTGACTAGCTTTGACTTAGAAGTTAAAAGAATCCGCAAGATTACTCAGGAAGATAATCTTGTAGTTTGGAATCTTTACGACATTCAGCAGCAGGATCAGTCTCTTGTTCTTCTCGTTAAGATTGTTGATGCCGAGATTGACACTTATATCTTCTTCGAGGAAGAAGAGCTTTCTCAGATGGATAGAGATGATTTGATCAATGCGGATCTGTCCTTTCTTTTTGAAGAATTTGATCAGGATGAAATTGAATCATCTTCTGAGCTGTGCTTCACATCATCTGTATTCAAGGAAGAGTGTGAGTTCGAGCGCAAACCTCAGGGAGAGTTGTACGGCAAAAGCTGCATATCTCCAATTCCAAGTGGATGTGATGAAGTTGAATTTGTAACTCTCGTTGAATATCAGGCAGATTTAAATGAACTTGATAACAATCAGTTTCTAATTCTTGAAGAAGGGGGAGAGGATTCTCCTGCTGGTGGATTGGTAACATGCTACAGTGGTTCGCCGATCAGCATGCTAGATGTTGAACTGTTTAAAGCTTAAAAGGATAATATTATGCATATGAAAGATGTTTCAGAAATGTTAGAAAGAAATGGCTACGATGTTGTGGTTGATGATCACAGTCTGTCGGTAAGTATTAACAATTTTGATGCGATGCTTACTAATGACGTGGATGATTTAAAGCTGATGTGTAGGATTTGTGAAATTGGCAAGTTTACAGAAGAACAGCTTTCGCAAGTTATATTTATGGCTCTTGAGTCAAACATTGCAATCAATCCATTCGCATTCGCTGTTCTTGAGAGTGGAAGTGAAAAGATTGAAGATCATTTGCTTGTAATTACTGACAAAGTAGTTCAGGAAGGTGTCACCGAGGATAGCTTGGTAGATTGGATGGAAGCTCTTAGGGTTGCCACTTGCCAAGCATATGAAATTATTAAAGCCGTAAAATAAAGGAGAAGATTATGGGATTATTTAAAACTATTAAAAACATATTTCGTGGCGCAGCTAACGATCTTAACGAAGCTCTTTCGGATTCAGAGAGAGACGGAGAGCTAGGCATTAAAGATGCAGAAGCTTCTATTGTGAAGTATCGCACTAACATTGCAGCTCTCATGACTGATACGAAAGTTCAGGAAAAGAAGCTCACTGAAGCTAAGAAAAAAGAAGATCAGTGGCAGTCCGTATTAGACAGGGCAATTGATGCAAATAAAGAGGAAGATGCTCAAAAGGCTCATGCTCAACTGGCGCAAGCTTCTGAGTCTGTTGCTACGCTATCAGGACAGATTGAAAAGAATAGTAGGCTTATCGCAAAAATGAAGAAAGATCTCAGTTCTCTTCAGAATAAAATTGCTACTATCAAAAACAAAATGTCCAATCTCAAGGCTACTAATCAGTCTTCTGATCTGCGCATCAAGCTGGCCAAGTCGCATGACTCAATCGGGGGAGATGACAGTCCTTTCGCGGCGCTTGACAAGTTTGAAAAGTCAGTGAATTCAAAAGAAGCTGAAGCTGAGTCGTGGGAAGAGCTTGCAGGAGAAGGTAACGAAAGTGAAGATCTTTTAGAAAAGTATAATTCCACTGATACTGGTTTTGACTTCGCGGCACTTAAAAGAGATCGTAAGAGCGACAAGAAGAAATAAAGGCTTCTTGTAACTTTTTTAAAGCAGACATTAATTTGTCTGCTTTTTTTGTTTTAACGGTATTGACTTTATTGATGCGAGAGTTAAAGTAAAAATAAAAACAAAAGGAATACAGTGAAAAAGATAATACTAGTGATGCTCGTTGTGACAATGTCAATTATGGGACAAGACGCGATTAAGGTGGTAGTGAATGAATCAGCATCTGAGCTTGACTTAAAGATAGTTGATCATCTTAGGAAAGAATTCAGAAGTGTAGAGGTTTCTAGGAAATCATTTAGCGACTGCATGTCTTTGGTTAAAGAGGGAAAAGCCGATATCGCCATTGGCAATATAACAATAAATGGCGACAGAGAACAGGATGTAGATTTCTCAGTTCCTTACAGAGACAGCAGTTTAAGAATATTAAGGAGGGACAAAGGGAGTACGTTTGGAACAATAGGAGTGTTCTTCGTTAAAATGATGCCAGCGGCAATTACATTCTTAATATTCTTAGCGGTATGCGGTGTTGGGTTTTGGTGGGCGGAGAGGGGATCGAATGAAGGAATTTCAGATGATTTTAAAAAAGGATTCTGGCAGGGAGTTTGGCTGACAATGACAACGGCGTCAACTGTGGGATATGGTAAGATATGTCCAGTAAAGCCTGCGGGGCGCGTCTTGGCTTGCATTGTGATGTTCTCAGGGATTGTTCTGTTTGGATACGTAGTGGGTATTACAACAAGTATATGGAATGAAACCAATGTGGCCGAGATACAGCTTGATGAATTGAGCAGGTATAGAATTGGAACAGTCAAAGGATCTGCATCTGAGGATTATCTAGCAGGAAATTCGGCCAAGCCCGTAGTGTATGACAATATTGACAAAGTCGTATTGGCTTTATATAAGGATGAAGTTGATTGCGTGCTTTATGATGGGTGCATACTTGAGGTTTTTATGAGGAAAGATTTGATATTATCTGAAAAGTCATACAAAGCTCAGCAGTATGGGATAGTAGTTGGCAATGGCTCTGAGCTGAGAGATAAGATAAATAAGATGCTCCATTCTGCGGTTAATTGAGGATATTTTTTTTATAACTCCATGTTAGTAAACAAATGATAATATGGAGATATAAAAATGGCTTATAGAAAAAATCCCTCCGACAATGATCAGTCTTGGTTAGAATCAGCATCTAACAACTCAGCTGCCCGATGGCATGGCTTTGATGGAAATAATAATGGCAAAGATAAATTCTTTCCTTCTACAACTTTGCCAAACGATCCAGCTGCTTTGATTAGCGCCGGAGTAGATGCGACCAGCGGAAATAGAATGCTGGCTGGCGTTTACGGAGAGAATAACGATAAAAAACTTTAAAAAGACTTGCAATTAGTTATTTCCTGTAGTATATTATTTACACAGAAGAAAAACAGTATTTTATTAAAAAGAATTTAAAAGAAAGAGATTTAAAATGAAATTTTCAAGCTACAATTTAAGCAATTGTTCGAGTTACTTATATAGTAATTCGTATGATCCTGTGCTTAAATGAGGTAGCAAATAGTTTTAAATATTTGAATCCCCTTTTGAGCGTAAAAACTCAGAAGGGGATTTTTTTTGTTTGGATGATATGGAGAGAGTCCGGCATGGACGAGGACACTGGTTTGAAACCAGCTGCGCACTAATACGGCGTCGAGGGTTCGATTCCCTCTCTCTCCGCCAATTTTAAAGATAGGAAAAGTAAGAAATAAATGAAAACGTGTCCGAGCTTGGTTTAAGGAATCTGATTGCAAACCAGATATTCGTGGGTTCAAATCCCACCGTTTTCTCTACGGAATGTTGGCTGAGTTTGGCTGAAGGCATCTCCCTGCTAAGGAGACGGGCGTTGAAAGGCGTTCCATGGGTTCAAATCCCATACATTCCTCCATTAAAGGAAAAGTTGGAAAGTGCATATTTGTCCAAGGTGGCGATATGTTACGCATTGTAGTTCAGGAACTAGGTTCGAGTCCTAGCAAATATGCACTTTTTTAAGAAGAAAGATCTAGGCGTGTATCTCAATGGTAGAGAAGTCCTCTGTTAAAGGAAAGGTTGCTGGTTCGAGTCCAGCCGTGCCTGCTAGTAAGAAAGAAGAATGGCCTATAGCATAATGGTAATGCAGCAAACTGTTAATTTGTAAAATGTTGGTTCGAATCCAGCTAGGCCAGTTTTAAATAAGAAAAGAATAAGCCGCTGTGGGGGAACTGGCATACCCGACAGACTTAAAATCTGTTGCCTTTTGGCATGCGAGTTCGAATCTCGCCAGCGGTACTGTTTAAAACGTACAAGTGTGTGGGAAGATATAGAGAGAGGGATAAGATAAAGGGAAGGCCATCGATTGAGCAGTTGTTAAAGGAGGTTAAAGAGACTAATTATTGTGCAGTAGGAAGAAAATATGGAGTTTCTGACAATGCAGTTAGAAAGTGGGTAAAGAATAAATATAAGCGCAGGTATGCAAATTGGAGAAGCAAGCGGTCTGTAAAACCGTGACGTAAGATACACTGGGGGTTCAAATCCCTCTCTGCGCACTTTCTCATTAAAAAGTCCTTTGATCCCCGAAGAGGAGGAAAGGTCTAGATATTGTTATGGGGCTTAGGAGAAAATTTAATTGTAAGTTGAAATAGGTCTATGTGAAATAAATTTAATATTGTTATTGTAAGTGTAAGATAACAATATTAAATAACAGGATTAGCATGAATATTTTGATTAGCTATGCATTTATAAGAAAGAGTAAAGCATTGTTCAATTATGCATTGGCAATTTCCAAACACTGCAATGTATTGATCGACAGTGGCGCATTTAGTGCCTTCAAGTCTGGAGAGGTGATAACTTTAAGAGAGTATAATAGTTTTTGTAAAAAGTACGGCAAGCACTTTACAGGATATATTCAGCTTGATGTTATTGGAGATAAGGTTCAGACTGCGGTAAACTACCAAAAGAGTCTAGATGAAGGCTTAACTCCAATTCCAGTTCTTCAAGTGGATGAGGATGTGGATCAAACGGTAAAGCTCAAAGAGACGACTGATTACATTTGCATATCCGGCCCCGCAATACGAGGTCTTTCTAAAGAATGGGTTCGTGAGAGGATTAGACAGGTTTATGAATTAACTGGATTAAAAATGCATGCTCTTGGCTTAGGGCCAACTGATGGAATTAAAGATATCCCTTTGTATTCTTGCGATAGTTCTGGATTTATTGTACCGGGTATGAACTATAAAATATCTCTATTTAATGGCAAGACTGTCAAGAGTCATGAACTTGACGATCTGAAGTCTCTTACATTTGCATCTGGATGTGGGACAAAGCCATTGAAGAATGGCAACAACAGTATATCTTATTTTTCTGGATTCTATTCTTATCTTCAATATCAACAATACATTAAAGAGAATTTTGATAAGAATTATTATTTCGCCATTGCCAATAGTGATAATTTGAGAAGGCTTGCTTATGTTTGCAGTACGAGCAAATTTGATGAGCCTGATTACATGGGATATTATCATACATTTAGAAACTATCGCATTGGCAATAGCAAAAAGCATATGATGACTGGCGTCCTGAAGTATGGAAGTATGTTTAAGCGTTCAAATTTTTAAATGTACATATCTTAAGATATCGACAATCTAACTGTAGAATGAAAATGACAAGATTTAGAATTTATAATGGAGTTTTTTTGTGAAAAAACTAACTGTAGTGATACCATTTTCAAATGAGGGCGCTTATCTTAGAAAGACTTTAGGTGGGATAAGGCTTACTGCTGATGAAGAAGTTGATATTGTGTTGATAGATGATGCATCGAATGACGGCATAAAGTATGATGAGATTGCTGAGGAATATAATTGCAAGTATGTTAAAAATGAAGAGAGGATAGGACCAACGGCAAGCAAGGGCAAAGGGGTAGAGGTGGCGGAGACTCCTTATATCTTGTTTATAGACGCTCATATGTCTTTCTATTTTAACGATTGGCACACTAAATTGGTGGAAGCATTGGAGGATAACAGTAGAGCTGTGTATTGTGCCAATCCAGTCCCTCTTAACAGGTATGCCAGAAGAGATCCTAACGTTTTGAATAGTGTTTTGCGCGATCCCAATGTAGTGGGATTGAGGTCTAATCGTTCAAGAACAAGCTTTGTTCATGCGAGCAATGGGGATACGAACTTAATACCTATTTTGTTTGGCGGAAGCTATGCGATGTCGAAGGATTACTTCAACAGTCTGGATGGCTCTGGAAGCCTTAAAGGGGTTGGCTTCTTTAACTTGCTTTTGAGTATGAAGGTGTTTTTGGAAGGTGGCGATGTTGTCTTCTTGGAAGATGTTGAGATTGGACATGTTTATACTGATCTCTTGGCCTATGAGAGGAATAAAGAGGGTTTCGAGGATGACAGCCTTCTTCTAACTGGGCTGTTCTTAGATTTGGCTGGAGTTGAGACTGAAGATCCGATTATCGAGACGGGATCAAAGGAAAGGATTGATGAAAGGGAAAAAGGAATGGACTATTTGAAAGAGTTCATATGTGACAATCTGAATGAAAGGACAGTTGAGTCATTTATGGAGTTTAGAGAGTCCTTTCAAGAGGAGCTTATCATAGGGGGTTTGGCTTAACTTGAGTGTAGGTTAGTCAAAAGTCAGTATTGTCTCGCATATTTTTTTTATAAGATAATCTCTTATAAAGGGTAGAGCCAATGCTGGCTTTTTGTGCTTAAGGTCAAGTTTTAATCGAGGTGGGTGTTTAAATGTTAGTGTATGTATGTAAAAAAAGATTTTTTTGTCCACAGTTGAAAAGGAACATTCCAGTCGGCACGGAAGTGCTAAGGTTTGAAAGCATTACAAAGCTTACGATTAAGGAATTTGATTCCAATCTCGGAGAGATTGTTTATCATTACACAACTGATGAAGAGGTGGTATGGTTCTACAGAATGGAATTAAATGCTGGATATTTCACTCTTAAAGGGAAATATCCAGAGAGCGATGTTGGAAAAGTTGTAATGGAGTCCGGCGATCCTACTATGAGACTTAAGGTGTTGAGCACTGATGAGAGAAACAGAGAAGGATTTCAGGCAAAGGGAGCGCTGCACTTCAACAAAGACAGAAATAGAATAGAAGTGTTTGATGGTTCTGTTTGGATAAATGAAGATTTGATTAAGCTTAGAAACAAGTCTGGGAAAGATTTGTATGAAGGGCATCCCGTGGTGATAAGTAAAGATTATAACAATGCAGCAACTATAACAGATGAAGAGAAAGACGTAAATGTTTTAGGAGTTGTTGTTGATGGCAGTCGTGACGGAGAGTTTTTGACAGTGGCAACTAATGGAACATATAGAGTTAGAATTAATGGTTCTATAAGTATGGGCGATTTCATTACATCGGAGAGCGATGGTAAAGCTAAGTCCAACGGGTCAGAAAGGGATAACTCTGTATTTGGAGTTGCACTGCAGAATGGTGAAAACGGCCTCATTAAGGCATTTATATTTCAAGGATAAAGTATGATTGTATACAAGTGTTTAAGGACATTTTTCTGTTCTCAGCTTAAAAGATACGTAGCCAAAGATAGTATTGTTTATAGGTATGAGAATTCCACTAAGATAAACATAAACGGTTCTCCTTATACCGATTCAACAACTCAAGTAACATCTGACAGTTGGGAGTTTGAAGACGAGAATGAAGTAACGTGGTTTTATGAGTTAGAACCAAGTCCGGGTGGCGTCTCGACTTCAGGATTTTTTGAGTTTGTAACTCTCCTTGAAGAAGATGTTGCTGGTGGTGGTGTTGGAGGTAGTGGAAGCATTCCTGCTGGGGATATGATTTTCATGGGAGATATTGCAGTAAACGGTGATTTCCCAGATCTTGTAGATAGAAGAATAGGTGATGTCTATAATACGACAGCATCAGTTACAGATCCTGAAACTGGTCTTCCTTATAATGATGGTGAAACTATCATGTGGGATGGCTCTATATTTACAGTTATAGGATCGTCTACTTCTGAGTCTTCCGAGGCTAATAGAAAAACAATAAGTCAGACTGCCCATGGATTTGCAGTGGGAAATGTTGTAAGGATAGATTCAACTTCGGATGATTACCAATTGGCGCAGTCTAACACTGCAGTTGGGTCGGAGGCAGTTGGAGTGGTTGTAGAAGTAGTAGATATGAATACTTTCATTTTGACTACGGATGGATATTTTGATTTGACCTCATCTGGAGCATCGATATTGCCTTTAGATCCAGGTTGTGTTTATTTTCTAAGCACTGCGGTGGCTGGGGGAGTTCAGTTGACATCTCCTAGTTTTGTCGGCCAAATAACAAAGCCAGTATTTGTATCTGAAACTGCAAGCACTGGATATGTAAAGATAATGCGAGGGGTTGAAATACTTCCTGCTCCTACGGTTGTAGATGACCAGTCTGACGATAAATATTTGGACATTGGAGATGCGCGTATTCAGTGGGGAAGAACTTCTTCTACAACTGATGCTGGCGAAACAATAACATTCCCTTTCCCATTTGAATCGGCTCCAATTGTAACAACTACTCTAGAGTCATCTGGGAGTGAGTCTGGCGGAATATCAAGCATAACTTCTACAGACTTTATATACAACAGAGATGATGCCGTAACTAATCCAGCATTTATACATTGGCATGCTATTGGCAAAAAGCCTGTAGTGTAAAAAAAGTTAGATAAAAACTTGACATCTGGAATAGTTAGAAGTATACTTAGTGCAGATCAGCTTATTGATTGGAAGAAATTCTAACATTAAGTGCGGCTCATTGAGGCGAAAGTCAATAGTTGAGTCAGGGCGCTCCCCAGAAATGAGTTGAAGCGCCATTTATATAATTTAAACAATTGAATGAGTAAAGATACAATGAAAAACCAAATAGTCATAGTTGATAGAGTGAGACGACAGGATTCTGATCGTCAAGTTCTGCGTGTGTCTAATGGCTAAGTTGTAAATTTACATTATTTTTTAAAAAGCCCTTAGACTTAAAAATCTAAGGGCTTTTTTTTTGATGTTTTTTAAGAAAGGGATTTGACTTAATTGCAAGGAAGTATATAGTGTAACATAGCAACAAGGAAGTAAGTGATAAATAAGGATGTATAGCTCAGTTGGTTAGAGCGTCTGGTTTACACCCAGAAGGTCGAAGGTTCGAGTCCTTCTACATCCACTAATAATATGAAAAATAAGAGTAGTAATATGAATCCTTTAGGATGGTAATAATAAAATAATAATAAAGAAATTAATACAAGGATGCGTAGCTCAGTGGATAAGAGTTTTCCTCTACGAAAGGAAATGTCGAAGGTTCGAATCCTTCCGCATCTATTTTTAAAGATGAAAGAAAGTGAAAAAGACAGATTGAAAAACTTAGAAGAAGAGATATGGTAGTTGAAGAAAATTTATGGGGCTGTAGCTTAATCGGAATGAGGTGAAGAATAGAACGTTATTCTAGAAGGTCTTTCTATAAGTAGCTTAGTTGATGGATTATTTTTAAAAGGGTTGATCTCCTTGAGTTATAATTTGTGAGAGCGCTCAGTTACATTACGCTGAGAGGTTTGAGGTTCAAGTCCTCACGGCCCCAACATTTTGAAAGAAAGAAGGTGCCATAGTTCAACGGATAGAACTTTCGCCTCCTAAGCGAATAATGCAGGTTCGATTCCTGCTGGCACTATTGTAAAAAGAAAGAAATGTAGTTTATGCTCCGGTAGCTCAGTTGGATAGAGCAACGCACTTCTAATGCGTAGGTCCTTGGTTCGAATCCAAGTCGGAGTATTTTTAAGAAATAAGATGAAGTTAGAAAGAAGCTTTTAAGGAAGAGGAGAAAAAATGAAGCAAATACTATGTGCATAATCCTTCTTATGTAGAGGAGAAATGGGAGAATATGATATAAAATATGTTGATGATTTGGAAAAGATTTATAGGTAAAAATAGTTAAAATAATATACGGGCCTGTGGCGCAATTGGTTAGCGCAGATCTCTCATAAAGATACGGTTGCAGGTTCAAGTCCTGTCAGGCCCACTAGTAATAAAAGTAAATAGTAATTTGGGGTTAGAAGGTTTGTAAGAGATATAAAACCGCATGCGGGATATTTCTTATCTGAGTTCAAGTCTCAGTAGCTCCACTTAATTCTAAAAGTGCGATGGAAAGTACAGGCAGTGAGTAAGTCCTAAGATGCAGTAGTAGCGAACTGTTGAGAATTCTAGCGAACGATTCAGTGAAATGATGGATGTGGGTTCGAATCCCATTGGAATTAATAAGGCCTTATTGCGGGCCTTGTGCGCACAAAAGCGGTTAGAGTAAAAATCTGTCGTAGCATAGGAGGTTGTAAAAAGGGCTAACGGCTTAATTTCTCGTAAGCTCGTGAAGATAACATCTGACATACCTGCATTGTCTTTGGCGGCAGTTGAAGGCAGTGTAAGTATATTTTATTGGTTGTGTAGCTCAATCGGCTAGAGCGCTGCCCTGTCACGGCAGAGGTTGCGGGTTCAAATCCCGTCACGACCGCTTTTAAATATAAATGAGTAGGTAAATATATGTTAGTAGAATCAGGTGATCATGTTCATAGTTTTGGATGGGTTGGAGTTCCCATAGAAGGAGTGCAAAAGAAGATGTTATTGTCAATAGGCGATAAGATTGACAAGAAAGATTTATTCGAAGAAGATGATGACACTGGAATCGAAGAAGACAGCCATGTAACAGTCCTTTATGGCGTTCATGACAATCAGAACGATAAAGTGAAGGCTTTGCTTGAGTCTGTATTTCAAATGAATGCGGAGCTTGTAGGTCTTCATGTGTTTGAAAATGAAAGATATGATGTCTTGGTTGTTGAGGTTGAAAGCGAAGACTTAAAGTCTTTAAATAAGAGATTGACAAATAGCCTTAAGTATACGAATGACTATCCAGAGTATAAAGCGCATGCTACAATTGCATATTTGAAATCTGGAACGGGAAAAAAGTATGTAGATGAATTTAAGAAAATAGATTGCGTATTTGATAGAATTTTTTACAACAATTCAGATAATACTTACAAAGAAGACATTGATCTGAAGAAGAATGACATTGATGAAATGTTAAAAGGAATTTAAGAGGAATTTATTGCCGAGTAGAGGAAGTGGTAGACTCATCTGGCTTTGAACCAGACGCTATAAGCATTGCAGGTTCGACCCCTGCCTCGGCAGTTTTAAATAAGAGAAATAGATAATGATTGTTAATGTAAGGTTTAAAAAGAATGAAGAGGAAAAAGAGTTTGAAGTAGAGATAGGCGAAGATGAGTATATAGAGAATACAAACGAAATACCTATTAAATTTGACTCTGAAATAACTCAGGAGCAATTTGACTCTGTGGTCGGAAAGGCAGAGAAAATGCTAGAAGGAACTGATTGGGATTCGCCAGATGCTCATTTGGTTAATTATTGGCTGTGAGTCCAGTAGATTAAGTAATAAAAAAGCCACGTCTTAGGATGTGGCTTTTTTATTTATATTTGATACTATGTTTATGTATGGAAGTGTTTGTAATTTGTGCAAGAGAGATTACAGTGTAATAGAATTTTTATAAATAAAAGAAATAGGATGGTTATGACGCTATTGAATGGGGATTGTTTAAAGGAAATGGAAAATATTGAGAGTGGATCTATTGATTTAATCTTGGCAGATCCACCTTATGGCACGACAAAATGCAAATGGGATTCTATAATTCCACTTGGGCCAATGTGGCAACAATTGAAAAGAATCATTAAACCAACTGGAGCTATCGTGTTGATGGGAGGAGAGCCATTCACTTCAACGCTGATATGCAGTAATATTAATGAGTTTAAATATCGTTGGGTGTGGGAAAAGAATAAGTCTACAGGTTTTTTAAATGCTAAAAAGCAGCCGTTGAGGTGTATTGAGGATATTTGTGTATTCTACCAAAAGCAATGCACGTATAATCCTCAGAAGACATTTGGTCATAAGCCTGTTAATAGTTTCAAAAAGAATACTAGTGATGGCGAAACAATGGGAAAGACAAAGATTGGAATTTCCGGCGGGGGTCAGACTGACAGATATCCTAAAAACATTATTAAGAATGTCAGAGTTATGAATAACGATGGAAGTCATGGAAAGAAGATAAACGCAACTCAAAAGCCAGTAAAGTTGATGGAGTACCTTATTAATACTTATAGTAATGAGAATGATAAGGTTTTAGACTTTGCAATGGGAAGTGGCACAACGGCCATTGCCTGTGTTAATACGAAAAGAAGCTTCGTGGGGATAGAGCTTGACGATGAGGGCTTCAAGAATGCTGCAGAGAGAGTAGAGGAGTATGTCAAGACAATTGCTTCTGCTCCAAAAGTATCGTATGTTTTAAAGTAAAGAAGGAGGGTGGACTTATGAAGATTTAATAATTAACATAAGGAGTCTCAAAATGGGAAACACGTATAAGAACAAAGCTCATGACGGATATTACAGGCGCTGCAAGGGGTATAAGAATGCAAAGATAAACAATGCAAGGACTATTCCTCCTGATGGGTGGAGTGTAGAGAAACAGCCTTGTAATATAAACTACATTCCTTGGAATGTAGTTGGTAAAATGTTTGACGATGGGTGGCCTGAGTACGAAGCTTTTGACAGAGTGATGAAAAAGTTTAATCTTTGCAGAAGTAAAGCGATGGAGATAGTAGATCATCACTATCGTAGAACCTTATGGTATAGAGTTGGCAAGCCTGTTCCTAAGAATAAAACTCCAGATGGATATTTGAAGGTTTGGAGAATGACAAGAGTTAAAGTGAATAAATACAAATAGACACGGGGTCATACTGAAGAGTGTGGCCCTTTCGTAGTTTAAGGAGTCGATATGGCTGTAGATTGTTTGGGAAGAAGTGTGAAAGTTGGGGATTGGGTTTCCTATACGAATACGTGGCAGAATGCTGAAGTGAGAGTAGGTAAGATAGCTAAGATAGTTGACAAGAAGCTCAAGAGTGGCTTGGACAGAGTGCATCCGAAATTTATGATTGTGGGAAGGCAGGGATGGGAATCCACTGTGAATAGAAGTAGATATCTGTGTTTGCTGGAAGTTCCTTTTGAATGTGCGGAGGGAGTCCTTGGAGTCGGGGATAAGTATAAGATGTAGTTTTGTATTTTACATATAGTTTGATTTTTAAGCCCTGTCTTGGCGGATGGGGCTTTTTTATTTTCTTCTTTTGCGGTATCAGGTTATGATACAAATACTTAGAACAAAAAGGGCAAATACTTAAACACAGAATTAAATTTCTGGGCAAAACACCCTTCTCGTAAGATGTTAATTTGCAGTTGATTGTAATGATATCCAATTTTTCTCAAAAATTCCTATTATTATAAGAAGTTTATATACTGATCCCAACCAGTGTCCTTTATTCGCAGCATATATCTGTCAGAATAATAAGAAATGGAAAATAAAAAGATAAAATAGGAAAACAAAACAAAGGAGTTTAAGGTGAATATTTCAGAAAGAAAATTAAATATATCAACAGAATCTTATTGTTCGATAGAGAAAGATGGAGTTTTGATAATTTGGCCTATTTCTAATCATACCTCAACAGTTCAGTGTTTTATAGATTTGGCAAGAGAAAATTCAATAGGGAAATGTGTATGAAATTATTAGAAAAGACAAACAGGCACATTGCAATCTTAAAGTCACACTTGAGAGAAATTGATTATCAGTTGGTTTTTGGTGGAGCTGTCAGGGATTCATTGATGGAAAAAGATTACCAAGACATAGATTTATTTTTTACAGACAAGACAAAATATATAAATACAGTTGGCACTTTGTGTGAGAGTGGGTATGAGATAGTAAAACTATGCAAGCGAAAGTGGTCGGAGAATAATATTTGTTTGTTTGGAAGATATGAAAAAGAAAATCCTTGGGGTAAAAATAAAGAAAGTATAGATGTGATGCTGTTTGATTGCACCGAGGAGGATTTGATTGAAGATTTCAAGAAGATATTCGATTTCGGCGTAAACCTGTGTTATATGAAAAAGGGTAAAGTTTATGCGGATGAAAGATGTCTAAGGGGGCTGGAAGAGAATACTCTTGAATTAGTGTCTGATAAAATTTCAATAGGGAATTGTATTGTAAGGGCTAATAAGTTTCAAGAGAGAGGATTTAAGGTTGGCTCTAGTATAATTGCATACATTATAAATGAAATAGAACTGATGGAGTCTTCTCCTGAGGATTATAGAAGATCAAGATATATGAAAGTTACCAATGGCTATTATGAATCTTTCCGCGTCGATGAGAAGAAATTGTATGGAGATTTTTTCCAACTACTTGATGAGGATACAATGATATTAGCAATGATGAGCAACAGCGATAACATATTAGATTATGCCAAAAAAACACACAACAAGAAAGTTAACAAAGGTATTTTAAATAAATTAAGGGTTTTACTTGCATGAAATACAACGCAGAAGTCGTAAGCATGGAGAGGGTCAGTGAGACTCTGAGGATTTTTAGAATAAAGCCTGATTCCCCTTTTGACAGTTTTGAAGCTGGTCAATATACCACTTTGGGGTTAAAAGGGAGCGCGCCTAGAATCTCAGGAGCGCAAGAAGAGAGGTTATCCAAGGGAAAGCTAAATAAAATTCAAGAGAGGGCCTACAGCATATCTTCTCCTATTTTCAAGGAAGATTTTGAATTGGCAGATCACAATGAATTGAATTACTTGGAATTTTACATTTCTCTAGTTAAGACTGGCCATAGGGAATATCCTCCTTATTTGACTCCAAGGTTGTTTTCTCTTAAGGAGGGAGACAGGGTGAGAGTGGGGAAAGAGATATCTGGGAACTATGTTTTAGGGAATGTAAATAAATTTGACAATATGATATTCATATCGACTGGAACTGGTTTAGCTCCTCATAATCCTATGTTGGCAAAGTTGATAAGGGGTGGCCATGAAGGCAAGATAATCATAGTTGATTCTAATCAGTATAGCTGTGAGTTTGGCTATGATGAGCAGTTGGAAGAGCTTAGTGAGGCCAACTCTAATGTGTTTCATGAAAAAATGATAACATCGGAGCGAGAAGATTATTATGTTGAGAATTTATTCACTGAGGATGTGATAGAAGGTAAATATAATTTTAAGATAAGCCCTAGCGATACGAAGGTTTATCTTTGCGGTAGTCCAAGAATGATTGGAGCGCCAAGAGTGGTAGGTGGTAAAGAGGTATTTATTGACAAGGGTGGAATGGTTTCGCTCCTTCAGTTAAAGTATGGGTTGAAGACTAATTATAAAGATGATGGTCAGATTAACTTTGAAAAGTAGTGAAAGTAGTCAGTGGCAGGTATGGACAGTGGTATTGAAAACAATTACGGGAAAGGTTTATGAAAGAGTTCAGTTTGAAGAATGACGAAAAGTGGCGTGAATATGTTTTGGCAGAGAGTGGTGGAGTCTATACCATCATAGAGCCGATGAAATTGTACATTGCAGATTCTGGAAGTCATAGAATCTTAGACAAGAGTGGAGTAGTTCACAGAATTTCCGAGAAGGATATTGGAGTGATAAGGTGGAAACCAAAAGATGAGGCCTTTCCGGTAAAGTTTTAGGCTTAACATATTTTAAATAAAAACCCTTTTAGTGAGACATTAACTAAAAGGGTTTTTTTATGGACAAAATGACAGTGTTGAATGAGATGTCTGCTATTAGCGGCATGAATGAAAAATTTCAATACATAATAAATTTAGCGAAAGCAGCAGAAGGCTTGGCTGAATCCGAGAAGATTCATAAGTATAGGATAAGAGGCTGCAATTCTAGACTTTGGTTGGTTTCTAAGTTTGAAGATGGCCTTGTTCAGTTTAGAGTTGATGGAGAGGCGATGATACCTAAGGGAATAGCAGTTATATTGGCTTTGGCGTATTCTGGAATGACGCCTGACGAAGTGATAGGAAAAGATCCGATCTTTTTGACTAAGTATGGAATTACTCATCATCTGACGGCCAGTCGTAGAAACGTTCTTAGTGGGTTGTATAAGCAGATGAAATATTATGCTTCTGCTTACAAGATGATGTAAAAGTCTCAATTGAATTTTTATTTTTAATAGATTGCATTAGAGGGATCAGGGGTAGTGATTTGAAAATTGGGTGAATAAATTTTTTATTTTTATCCTTTTTGTATAAGTGCTTACTTTTTAGTATAAAATTAAATTAATAATCTATCACACTTAAAGAAGCGGAGGCATGCAGTGAACCTACATAAAGCTATTGGTGATTTATGTTCATCGTGTGAGGAAGTTGGAAGATTGTCTCAGAATATTGACGGAATGTATGCTGAGAATAAAATTGAAGAAGTGCATTCGAGGGAAGAAATTTTTAAAAAAGAATTAGAGTTGCATGACAAGGTGCATAGTTGCAACAACCTTAGGATTGAAATTGAAGAGGTATTCCCTCATGGGTTGAATTTAAAAAGAGACGAGTAGACTGTTGCCAAGAGAAAGAGAACCTTAATATTTGGAAGTATTGTTAGTATAATTATATATGAGCATAATTAAGGAGAGAGTTTCATGTCCGATGATTTAGGGGTAGTTGGTCCTAATACATATTTCAACAGCTATTCGACTTTGGAAGATTCAAACAGAGAATCGAGTTATAAGAATAGAATAAGGAATCTAAACGAGGTGGTGTCAGTTCTTGCGGGGGAGCTGGATTTGGATAAATTAGATAAAGGCTTTAAAAACAATATAGAGGGCATTTTAGAAGAGCATTACAGCGATAAGATAAAAAGTCATGAGTCTTATATTAATTCGCTGAAGGTTTCTATAGCGGAGTGCGAGTCTAATATTGATAGTATTAAAAACTTAGGCGGTGTAGCTGGCGATGAATTAATCAAATCTTATAATGATTATAAGGATAGATTATCAGATGCAAAAAATATAAAAGAAAAGGATTTACGATGTCAATATTTAAAACGATAAAGTTATTGGATGCACTTGAAGACGGGTATGTAACCTTCCAGATGAAAAATTCTTATTCAAAAAGAGTAGACATTATCTGGGATGGAATAGCCAATCATATATTTACAGATTTTTATTTTTTAGAAATTGAAATTGCAGACTGTGAAGATCCGGCAGAAGAAATACAGTATTGGCAAGTTTTGAATGAGATATTCAAAGAAGTGATTGAAACTAATAATAAAAAAGATTTAGTGGCAAACATTATATATGCGATTTCTTCGGGATACGTTCCAGTTGGAGTTCCCAAGGCATTTCTTGAAAACATTGTCGTGGCGTATAAGAGGCATACGAAAGGAATAGATTTGTTCAGAAGAAGAGAGAAGGACAAATAGTCTTATTTTTTCAAAAAGAACTTGTAAGTTAAGTCTTGTTAGAGTATATTGATAAATAACGAACAATTTAAAATCAGATAAGAGAATATAGAAATGAACAATTTTACAGAAAACACAACACATCTAGGCTTTGTACTTCACGGTACGTGGTTCATGGGTTGTATTGGGTTTTCTGAATAAGTATATTTTCTTACATATATAGTTTTTAGAAAGCCCTTTGAGAATTCTCAAAGGGCTTTTTTTGTTTTTAGGAGTATAGCTCAACTGGAAGAGTGGTGGACTCCAAATCCACAGGTTATAGGTTCGATCCCTGTTGCTCCTGCTTAAGAGAAAGGAAAAGGAAAAGGAAAAGGAAAATGGTTACGATAAAAGAGTTTTGTGAAAAGCGCGGAATAGAGAGGGTGAGAGAAAAGCATGGTGATTACAGTGATTTGTATGTGGCCATCTCTAAGAGATATAAGTCGGAAGTAAGAAGTTGGTATGCGATAGAGCCTGATGGAAGAAGTTTGAAGCATATGTTAAGATATTACAAAGAAGGGGATTTGAAGGAATATTTTAAAGAGGTTTATGGCTTTATGGAGAAGCTTCCAAGTGGATCATTGTCTGTAAGTGATATAGAAGAAGTGAAATAAAAACAAGGCGTGTTAGCTCAGTCCGGTAGAGCGGTTGATTGAAGCCCAACAGGTCACTGGTTCAATTCCAGTACGCGCCACTTTGGCTATGTTGTAATGGTAGCATAAGAGATTGTGACTCTCTTGGTGAGGATTCGAATTCCTCTAGTCAACTTAAGATTGCAAAATATTACTGTGTAATAATGCAGGAGGTATTTATGAGAAAAAGAAAGAAAACAAGTAAAATTGGATTATGAATAGTCGTGAGATTCAGGGTATAATCGATAATAGTTCTTCAATGGTCAATGTGTTAAAGGAATTAGGATATTGCGAAACTGGAGGAGGGTATAAGGTACTGAAGGAAAGGATAAATGACTTTAGATGACGCACGACTGTCTTTAGGTAGTTAGGATAAGGCGCTCCGATATAAAGGAGAAATTCGTTGGTGAAAATCCAGCCATCTATTTTTAAATGTAGTTTATGCATGTGTAGCTCAGTTGGTAGAGCAGGGTACTTGTAATACTCAGGTCAGCGGTTCGAATCCGCTCTCATGCTTACATGGTTTTACGAGTATGTAGCTCAATTGGTAGAGCGTCGGAATCATAATCCGATTGTTGCAGGTTCAAGTCCTGTCATGCTTATTTTTGAGTCAGCGTAGCTCAATTAGATAGAGCATCCGGTTGCCAATCGGAAGGCTGCAGGTGCAAATCCTGTCGCTGATATTGAAGTTTAAGAAATAAAGTGTTAAATTAAGAACGTGGAATTGAAATATATAAGATTTGCACTATACTAATTAAAATCTTGGAAGTAGAAATGAAGTATGAATGGTTTTTTTGTTTTTCCTGTGAGGGGCCGTCAATGATATGTCCAGAGTGTGAGGAAGCGATTTGTACCGGATGTTGTAGGCATGCAACAGAGTTCTTTGAAGTAGAGCCTAAGTTTTGGAATGAAGATGATGTAGATGGCAGAGGATCTCTTGCAGTCGCTTTAGCAAAGGAGAAGATAAAGGCTTGGAATGAATATGGAAGAAAGCGTAGAGAAGGTTGTTTAGGAGTTCTAGGAAAAGAAGAAATTTAAATTTACGCCGATTTAGCTCAGTGGTAGAGCAGCTCACTTGTAATGAGCAGGTCAACGGTTCAAGCCCGTTAATCGGCTTTCTTTTTTTTAAGGAATAGAAATTGACATATGTATTAGAGAATGGATTGTTATGCTTGGATCATTTTGGAGATAAGTATCTAGGATGGGTAGTGGATGAAACTTGGGATGTCTATCATAAGAGATATCGAATAGAGTTTGAAACCTTGAATGGAAGAATGATTAAAGACCTGCAGGGGAACATTTCTCGCGTCAATGTTCCAGATGGATCTTTAATTGTATGGAATAGAGAAGCAGTAAAGGAATAAAGATGATTATAGAAGTGGAAGCTGATTATTGCTGCGGAGGCGGCCATTGTGGCCCAGTACCCGGTTATAACTATGAATGTCCAGTGTGTGAGAAGAATACCTTGTGTAGAACGGGAAATGCCCTTAAGGTTGATGATAGTTTAACTTGTTCATTCTGCAAGGAAGAAATAACAGTAATTGAAGAATTGGATGATGGAAGATTCGATTTTGATTTTGAATTTTAAGAAAGATTTATGGTCGGAGTAGCTCGATTGGCAGAGCATCTAAGGGAAGCGTAGTAAAGCGACTAGTTAAGTTTTATTGCTAGTACTTTAGAAGGCGTTGGTTCAAATCCAACTTCCGGCCCCAATTTTAGTAAGTCATATGCGGGAGACTAGTTGGTTTAGTCTTAGTGAAGAGTCTTACAACACACCTGGTTAATTTGTAAGGCAAGTAGCTTTGGGTCGGGGGTTCAAATCCCTCCTCCTGCTTTTAGTTTAAGAGCTTAGTATGTATATTGACAACAATAGAAAGATAGTTGAATGTTGTAAATGCAGCAAGAAGATTAAAGTTCTTTTCCACAATTTAGGTGGATTTAGTTGTGATTGTGGATATTTCTTTGAATATGAGAAAATTGAAACGAAAGAGGAAAAGTAAATGAGAGAGTATAAGATACTTGCCACATGGGATGGGGTTGAGTGATTAGTCATACGCATAAGTTTATTTTTTCTCATGTCCCTAAGGTTGCTGGAACTTCAATAGAGATTTCCTTAAGGCCATACGATGATTCTGGCTTTAAGTGGGGGTTGAGGAATGATGATTTGGGGAATGCGATTGCAAAGCATAAGGATTATTTGGTCTTTGGGTTTGTTCGCAATCCTTATGATAGGTTGGTATCAGCGTGGAAGATGTCAAGGGTAAATGGAAAGCACGACATGTCATTTAGAGATTATGTGACATGTGTTAGTAAGTTTTTATCTCATGATTATGAAACGTTGATAAAGCTATATAGAAGTAGTAAGTGTTGGAAAAATGGATATCCTTTGACAATGAAGGATGCGGGATTCTTAGATCCGGTCCATGATAAGTATCATACGGTGTATCAGTCGAACTTTACCTACGGTTGTAAGTTTATAGGAAGGTATGAAAGTTTAAGTGAAGATTTTAAGTTAGTGTGCAAATTATTAAGGTTGAATGTTGATGATCTTCGGAGGGGAAATAAGTCTGGGGATGGTAGTAATTACAAAGAGCATTATGACAAAAACTTGCAATATCAGGTTTATGAGATGTATAAGCAAGATTTCTTAATGTTTGGCTATGAGTATAGGCTGTAGTTTGTGCTTAGATAATTTTTTTATAAATCTCTAGAAATTAAATAAAGGAGACTTATAAGAGATGAAGTATGAATGTTTTGATTGCAGTTCAATATTTGACATAGACACATCCAATGATGGTGGCTGTCCCAGTTGTGGGAGCTTTAACGTGTCGCAGTATAATAATGATTATGAACGTTATGATGATGAAGATGAAGATTATAACGATGAGTATGATGATTAAGTTTTAGGAACCCTTGTGGGCAAATTGGCAAAGTCGCTCCGTTTAGGCCGGAGAGTTTTCTGGGTTCGAGTCCCAGCAAGGGTATTATGGAATATAAGAAGGTAAAGTTATGAACGATTGGGGTGATGGCGATAGTTGGTTGAATGATCGTCAAAAGATGGCAGAGTTGAGTAAAAAACAAAAAGTTTGTCAATGGTTGTTAAACAAAAGTTACTGTGCGTTTTTTGCGGTATTAGTATTGTCATTTGCGGTGGCAAGTCCACTTCCTTTGTATATCTTTTTTGCGATAGAGGGAACTGCTTTGCTTTGTTTGCTTATCTCCAATTAATTTAGAGGTGTATGGTTATGATCAGAAGAATAAATTTCCTTGGTGGGGCGTGTACTGGAAAGTCAACAATAGCTTCTTACGTTTTTTCAAAGCTGAGAAAGAACGGATACAGCGCTGAGCTTACGGGAGAGTTTGTAAAAGAGTGGGCTTACACTGGGAGGATCGCTACGAAGTTTGACGGATTGGCAACTTTCTCAAATCAACTTTACAGAGAGGAGCTTCCATTGAAGAATGGCGTTGATTTGGTTGTTAATGATTGCCCTATACTTTTAAATGTAGTTTATTCAGAAATTGATAGTGTTGGAATAGAAGGTCCGATGCTTCAAATTCTAAGCAAGTTCGAAGAGTATTATCCATCTTTGAATATATTCTTAGAGAGGGATGGCATTGATTTTGAAAGCGAGGGAAGATATGGTGATTTGGATCTTGCCGAAAAAATGGATGGTGAGATTTTAAATGCCTTAAGGGTGAGCTGCGTTGAGTATAGGTCAATGAAGAGTTCAGATAGCAAGAAGATATATGAGTATGTTGTAAGTGAATTAAATAAAAATTAAATAATACAACGTTAGTATTAATCGTTAGTTATTTGATGGGATCAGAAAATGGAATCTGCAAGTGTAGCACATCGTAAGACGCTAGTTCTTAATCGTAATTTTAGCCCAATAGATATAATAGACAGTTTGGAGGCCGTGTGTAAGGTATATACAGGGGCGGCAAAGGTTTTAGGTTCTGACTGGCAGAAGTATGACTTTACTGATTGGATAGAGAATTGGGAAGATATAGCAGAGATGTCTGGATACGAGGTGGACACAAATAGATTGATCAATGGAGACTTTATTTCTCCTGAGATAATAGTGTTAGAAGTGTACAGGGGGCATCACAAGCCTCACTCTAATTTTTCGAGAAGAAATATTTTCATAAGAGATGAAAATACTTGTCAATACTGCAGTTATCATTCAAACGATAGAAAGAAATTTAATTTAGATCATGTTGTTGCAAAGTCAAAAGGCGGGAAGGCAACATGGGAGAATATAGTTTTATCATGCTTTCCATGTAATGGAAGAAAGGGAAGTATGACTTTGAAAGAAGCGAATATGAAATTGTTAAGAGAACCTAAAAAGCCTGTGTTTAACCAGCCCGAATGGGGATTTGGTTCGGAGAAAAAGGTTTCTACTCCTAAAAGTTGGGATGACTTCGTAGGAAGTTTGTACTGGAATGCAACCTTGAAGGACTAGGATAGAATTAAATTATGTGGGAAAACAATTGAAAAGAGAGGTTTTACAGATGGAACATAGATGTGGTATTAATTGCATTATAACTCCGCACATGATGGAAGAGATTAAGTCTAAGGGAGATAAGGATCAGTCAGGATTTGCGAAGCATGCGGAGAAAGTTGCAAGCAGTGAGAGGAATCTGAGAGAGTCGTTTAGTTTGAATTCTCAAGAGTCTGAAGTTGAGCATGGTGTGTTTGAAGGAATTGTTGGATCGGCCAGCGCTGGCGGCTTGAATCGCATGATTTATGATGCGCAAAACAGAAGCAGCAGACCGGGTGTGTTGGTTAGAAGGGAAATAAGTCCAGAGCATGGTGATTTGGATGTAAACAATGTGTATGATAGATTGGGAAGTACTTACAATCTGTTTAAAGATGTTTACTCAAGAGATTCGCTGGACGGAAAAGGTTTACCTTTGATGGCTACTGTAAATTACAGAACTGGATATTCCAATGCATTCTGGAATGGCTCTCAAATGGTTTTTGGAGATGGCGATGCCAATTTGTTTAAAGATTTCACTGGAATGACTATTGTAGCTCATGAGCTAACTCATGGCGTTGTTCAGTACAGCGGAGGATTGGACTATAAGGATCAATCTGGCGCTTTAAATGAAAGTTGTGCAGATATCTTTGGGGCATTGACCGAGCAGTACGAGAAGAAACAAGAGGCTAAAGATGCTTCATGGCTAGTTGGCGAAGGCTTGTTTGGACCGAGTGTAAATGGAGTTGCTCTCAGGTCGATGAAAGAACCTGGCAATGCTTATGACGATTCTGTTCTTGGGAAAGATCCGCAGCCATACCACAGGCGGGATTATGTTAGAACAACAAGCGACAATGGTGGAGTTCATATCAACTCAGGAATTCCAAATCATGCATTTTATTTGTTGAGTATGTTGCTGGGAGGAAATGCTTGGGAAAAAGCAGGGATGATTTGGTACAAAGCTCTTCAGGATAACACTGACAGCAAGATTGACTTTAGGGCTTGGGCGTTTTTAACTGCTGAGTCTGCCAAGGAATTGTTTGGAAATGGAAGCAGAGAATACAGATTGACAAGGCATGCTTGGCAGCTTGTAGGAATAAGCGCGGATTCACAGGAAGAAAGATTGGAAAGAAGACGAGAAAGAATTCGAAGAAGACAAGGAAAATAAAATGGAAGTAAGGCTAGAGGTTTTGGGGGGGATTTTTCCAATCTCAAGAAAATATGAAATGGTTCCAAGTAAGGCTTTGGAAGAAAGAATAGATTTATTTGCAGATAACAATGGGTTTAATAGTCAAGAGGTTGATCCGTTTCTGGCAGATGGCGAGTCTTACAGGTTGACTGTGAAGAAAGGAGATTCTGAGAAAGAGTATAAAATTAACGAGAGTTTAGTTTCTCCTGATGTCTTGGACTTACTAGACGATATAATGAATGAATTTTAACATGGTAGATGTTGCAAATGCATGAGTTTGATGTAGAATTATTGCCATGCCCGTTTTGTAGGAGTGATAGGGTTGAGTTGGTGAGTCTTGATTGGAGGAGAGGAGTCAGGTGCAACTCCTGCGAGGCTCAAGGTCCAAAGGTCCAAATTCCAGCTTGTTCCACTTCTTGGGATGAGCCAGCTGCGAGGTGGAATGAATATGCAGTAAATGTAGTGGAGATTGAGAAAAACATTAAAAAAAATAAAATTGCATAGAAATTTTAAGATTCTTTGTTATAGTATGTATTGATGTCTGTAGAAACGGATAGAAATAAATAGATAAAAACAAACAAGGAAATTAAAAATGCAAAAAACAGCAAATGCAGAAAAGTTGGCAGAAGCCGGAAGAAAGTCTTGGGTAACTAGAAGAGAGAATGAATTAAAGCGCAAGCGTAGCGAGGCTGGTAAAAAGGCAGCAATAACTCGCAAGGCTAATCGCGAAGCTCGTCTTCAAGAAGAAGCTAAAGTTGCCAAGAAAGCAGCCAGAGCCTCTAAGAAAGCTTCTACAGTTAAAGCTAAGTCAACTACTGCTAAAACAAAAACTTCAAAAGCTAAGAGAGTTGTGGCAAAGAAGACTGAGGCTCTACCTTTGACTAAGAATCAATTGTTAAAGCTCCAGAGAAGCGAAGCTGCTAAAAAATCATGGGCAACAAGAAGAAAGAACGCAAAGAAGTAAAAAGTACACTGGGAGGTCAAACTCCCATTAGTGCTGTCTGCGAGAGCAAAACGACATTTACGAAATATAAATGTCCAGTTTGCTTTGAAGCAGATGCGTCTTTCCATATTGTAAATGCGACAAAGTCAATAGATAGTTATTGGCTTTGTCGCATTTGTGGTTCTAGGAGTGAACCAGATTTATCTGACTTGCCATTAGGTTATTTAGCAATAGGTGTCAGAGAGTTGATGCCTGACAATATTAAAATCAAACACAGAATCGTTAGTGCGCGTAGAAATTCCTACGGCATGTGAATCAATGATTTTTAATCTTAAGGTCTAGGTAAATTGAATGCGGAAAAAGAAAAGAACAGATGAAGTGTCTTCGGGTAGTGCCAATGGAAAAACAAATCCTATGGGAAAAAACTGGAAGAGGCCTTGGTGTACTTTCAAAGGGAATGACAATGGTCATAAGCAGAAAGAATATTGCGATCTCATACATGACAGCGAGATAACTGTGTGTGCGGGTCCAGCTGGTACGGGAAAGTCATACGTTTCAATATATAAGGCATTGGATTTGCTATGGGAAGAGGGTAATGGGTACAACAAGATAACTTTATTCAAGCCAGTAGTTGAAGCAGATGAGAAGATCGGGTTTTTGCCGGGTAGCGTTGGAGATAAGATCTCCGTTTATTCAAGTTCTTCCCTAAGTATAATTGACAAGATAATAGGGAAAGAGAAGAGGTTGGAGTTGGTAGAACTGGGGATTATTGAGTGCAGGGCTTTGGCTTATATAAGGGGGGATAGTTTTGACAATACCATTTTAATATTGGAAGAGGGGCAGAATTCAACTCCGAGGCAGATGAAGACTCTGTTGACAAGAATTGGCGAAAGGACAAAATACATCATCAATGGAGACATGGATCAGTCAGACAGGTTTAAAGATTACACGAAGACAGGTCTTTATGATATAGTAAAAAGATTGAATGGCGTCCAAGGCGTGGGATCGTTTGAGTTTGAAGTAGGGGATATTGTTAGGAATCCAATTATCAGTAAAATACTTAAAAGATACGAGGACGATTACGATGATGGGAGAATGTTTCAATAATATTGAAAAAAAGTAAAAAGACGACTGGACAATAGTAGTTTCATGCGTTATAATAAAGACATAAGCTTCAATATATAAAGAATCAGACAAAATGAAAAGTGATCAATTGAGAGGCTTATGTTTCGGATATATAGCTCAGCGGCAGAGCAGGAGGATTCTAACCCTCTGATAGTCGTAAGACAGGCGCAGGTTCGATTCCTGTTATATCCTTTTTATCTTTTGCGATTGGTGGAAGATAGCAGTGAGAAGTAACATAAACAAAACAAAACAAAGTAAGGAAAAGAAAATGAAAAAAGTATTCTTGTAGATCAAAAGAGGCCCTCCGGCATTAGTTCAGTGTTTAAAATTTTTAGAATTGAATTAATTAAATGTATCGGAGAAGAAAAATGATTACTATTGAAAAAAATGAAGTTGAAGTAAACAAGATTAGAGCTGTTAAATCTAACTTGAAGACAAGAATTAAAGATTTGGCTATTCTTCAGAAGAAGTCTAAATCAAACAATAAAGAAGTACAACGTGAAGTAGCTAAGTCTGGATGGAATTCAGACCTCAGAAAGAGAGAGAGCTCTGATTTATCTTGGGAAGTTACAGCAACTCACATCTTTTATAATCGTCTGAGAAATAGACCTCCTCATTTGGGGTCTGTAGAGCGCGATAATTCATACATGTCCATGTCTAGAAATTACTCCAGTATTAAAAAGAATTTAGAGTCTAGATTCGCAATAAAGTTGGATGTGTAGCATGGAGTCCAGAATGTATATCTTAGTCAATAAGTCATTGACAAAATCACAAAGAATACCTCAATCATCTCATGCTGTTGCTGAATTCATGGATACTCATGGATTGGATGCAAAAGTTAAAACTTGGGTAAAAGACCATAAAACTATGGTTGTGCTTGAGTCTGACTTTGACAATATGGATAATATATTGAGTGTAGTAAGGAGTGATGGCTATAAGGCTAAGTCTTTTAGAGAGCCTGATTTGAATGACACAGTGACTGCTATTGCCTTTGAGCCTATGACAAGGAAGGAAGGCAATAGGTACTTTTCAAGATTAAAATTAGCGTAAATGGAGAGAGGGGCTTAGCGGCCTCTCTCGTTGGGGATAGCTATGACAGTTAGGGAATTGATAGAAGAGTTGAAAGATTATGATCCAGATGCGATAGTTTGTACGGGAGGGAATGAGCCTTTAAGCTTCACGGAAATATTACCTGCATATTATGATGGCAGGCTGAGAAAGGTAATAAAGGATGAGCATGAAACTCCTATTAAAATAGAAACAAATGCGTATGAGGCCAAAGTAAAACTTCATTCGTATGACATTGAAGAGGTTGTATTTGATAATCCAAGGATAGAGATAGAGGGGGTGGATTACGACAAGCGATATTTAGAAACTTATGCCAGATGGCGGCAGGAAGGATTGGACTGCGAAAGAGAGTTGAGGGGGAGGTATAATAATGATTATGATTATTTAAAAATGTATGATGGAAAATTATTTGTATGGGACATTGAAGAAGAGGTATGAAAAAAGAATTTATAAAAGTAAAGACAGATGGGATGGACAATTTAACAAAAGATAAAGTTTATCCAGTTTTATCAACTGATGTGTGGGATATGGCTTTGGTGTATCTTTTTATTGATGATGTTGGAAAAATAGCTCATCGTCATGACTGGGAGGAGGATTGGGAGGACAATTTTGAAATAATTGAAGAAGAAATGACAGAAAGAGAAGTAATGATTTTCAATAGTGGAATTTCTCACGGCCTGTGGTTGGCAAATTCGAAAGTAGTCGAGGAGCATGGAGAGAAGCTGTTTCTTAGGGGAGAGCTTAAGAGAAAGAAAAAAGATGAAGGGTATCTATGGTTGGATGATGGAGCTCAGAAGATAGCAGGCGTTATGAGTGATCTTTATAATACGAAGACGGGTCATTTCATGGATGGAGAAAGTGATCAATTAGTTTGATTTAGATGTTGAAAGAATATAAAAGGCATGTATTGTAGTATCAAATAAATTATACGCCTCGGTAGCTCAATTGGCACAGAAGTTGGAGTATATAAGTTATATTTAATAATTGCAAGTGTTGGGTATAAGGTGTGTATGAAGGTAATGTATTCTAATTACGATAAAGGTTTAAGGATTAGTCTATAGAGCGCTGGATTGTGAAGATTGTAAAGGAAAGGCCTTTTAAATTACTTTACAAGAGTAGCAAATATTCAGAGGTTTGAGGTTCGAGTCCTCACTGAGGCACTTTTTAAAATTATGGGAAATGATATGATAACAATGATGTTTGCAAGTGATGAAAATGGTTTAATTGGAAATGGGGATGATATGCCTTGGCATATATCATCAGACTTTAAGCACTTTAAGAAATATACTACTGGAAAGAACATAGCAATGGGAAGGAAGACGGCAGAGTCTCTTGGAAAGCCGCTGCCAAACAGAGTCAATTATGTGTTTTCTCTTTCCAAGACGAAAGGTATAGAAGGTGGAGTTAAGAAAGAAGATGGTTGGATTTATATTGATCATCCAGATTTACTGTGGACGGCTGACAATGAAAGGGAAGATTTTGTCATCATTGGTGGATCTCAGATTTATTCGATGTTTGAACAGTATTCCGATAGAATATTGTGGACAGAGGTTCATGGAGAGTACAAAGGAGATACTTACTTCAAGCTTAAGGATGAATGGCCCAGAAAAGTTAAACTTGGAGAAGATTCAGAAGGAAGGTGTACTTTTTGGGAACTGACTCGTTGATGGATAGGTTTGATGTAGTGGTATGCGATCATTGTGGGATGGACACTTGCGAGGTAGTTGAGTCGAATGGAGAGTGCGAATCTTCTTGTAGTTTGTGCGGATTCGAGAAAGATTCATCTGTGGAAAATACTCCAAGTGATGATGCTGTAAGTACTGCGGTAATTCTTGTAAATGTATTTAAAGAATGGGCTGAGAGAAGAGGTGTGGAGGAGCCTTCGGCTTATGCTGTAATGAAATCAGTTGAAGACGGAGCATCGATGTGGATGAACCTAGAGGTTTTGAATTCTGGGTGTAGTTGTGTTGAAGATTTTGGGAATGTGGAAGGAGTTAAAGATCTTGAGAAAGAGAGTGAAAAGATTTTTAATTTCTTTTACAGTGACGAATGTTATAGTGGCATCTTGAGTATAACTGAAAAGGTTGAGGTTGGGAAGGAAGGCATGGATTTGATAGAATATATAGTTGGCTAAGAAATATTTTTTTTATATTTTATACTCTTATAGTAATTAATTCAGAGATACAATTTACTTTAGGAGAAAAGTCAGTGATTGATAGTAGCAATGTTATTGAGATTATTGCAATAGTGCTTACAGCTCTACTTGCTTTTAATCAGTGGCTTTCGTCTGTAAAAAGAAAAGCCGCTGAGGGAGAACGACAGAAAGAACTTGCAGGGCTTAGGGAAGAAATTAGAAAGGAGTTTGATAAAGAGCTTGACGAGGTGAAGCAGGAGATGGCATCTTTCCGAGATGTTAAATCAAAAGTTGTTTTAATAGAGGCGAGAGTTGGAGACATTTTTACGATAATGAGTAAGATGTCGGATAATCTTGATAAGTATGTAGAGAAGATAGAATCCAACATAGAAAAGAAAAGTGAAAAGCATGATAAGTCAATAAATGATTTATATGCAACAAAGGCTGACAAGAAGCACTAAGCGAACCCAAGGTTCTTTTGCTGAAAGGCGAATGGACAATAGTATATCTCTCAGGGAAACTATCCAATCATTCTTTCCCTGAGATGGACAGCAGCTCCAAATTCAATCCTGATGTCATTTTTCTGCGGCATCAGCTTCCAACACCTACAACAAAGATAACGTTTGAAGAGATTAAAAAGTCTTAAAGGCTTAGCGGTCTTGCGTTCAGGCGTTGATTGGAAGTTCTCAAAGGGAAGGTGTAAAGATATCCCATACTTTTTATCATAGGTGAGTCAGATGAAAAGTTAGTAGAAATTTTAAAAAAGAACTTTAAAAAATAAATAGAACATATATATTCTTATAAATAAATTTAGTTGTATCAATCGGATACAATAATATAAGTAAGGATACGTATGGAAAAGAAATCGATTGGCGATTGGCTGGAAGTTAGAGGCCAAGAGTTTACAGAAGATGAAGCTCGGCAGGCATTGGACTTCGCCGACACGGCATCAAACTATCATATTCAGCCAGAAGAGTTAAAAGATTTCCTATTGGAGAATGTTAAATTGGGTCATAGATTATTTATGGCTGAAATGATGCCTCTCGATGATCTTGGCATTCTCCTGTTGAGTGAGAATGATGGAAGGCTTATCAAAATTGCTAAAAATAGGTGCAGTGGAGATAAGGGTGGATTGTACATCCCTGGTTCGTCCAGCGGAATAATATTAAAATAAGGGGAGTATAATGGCTCATCTAAACGTTCAAAAAGAAGTTGTCAAAGGAATTGTTGAACTAATAAGAAATAAACAATTCTATGGGCACATCCTGCAGCAGCTGACAAAAATATACATTAAGGAAGAAGATCATCCTTTAAAGACGATGGCCGTGGGTAAGTATAAAGACGATCAACTTATCAAGTTGTTTGTTAATGAAGATTTCGTGAGAAATACTATTTACGCAAAGGATAGGAATGAGGATGAGGCTTGGGACCTTTTAGTTTCATGTCTTGAGCATGAAGTCCTTCATGTTGTCTTTAGCCATCTAACGCTTGAATTTTCAGATAAAGAAAGAAGCGCCGTTGCGGTTGATTGCGTTGTCAATTCTTGTCTAGAGAATATTAAATATCTTGATGGAATTATACTTCCTGAGCAGTTTGGATTTGAAAAGCATAAGTCTGCCCAATGGTATTATAACAATCTGAGAGGTAATGAACAATTCGATAAGATGCGCCAGCAGATGCAGTCTCAAGGTCAAGGTCAAGGTCAAGGTCAAGGTCAAGGCAAAGGTCAAGGCAAAGGCATGGGAGATTTAAAAGAATCTATGGATTCTCATAAGATGTGGGAAGAGGCCATGAAAGATCCGATGCTAAAAGATTTCGTTAAAGACATAATTAGGCAGGCAAAAGATCTCTGTAATGGAGATTATGGATCAGTACCGGGTGAAGTTATGGAAGAAGTGAACTCAAGACTTCAGAAGAAGAAGGCGATTGTGCCATGGAACAAGGTCTTGAGGGCTTTCTGCGCTTCGTCCACAGAGTCAGAGCTTAGCTACACAATGAAGAGAGAGAGCAATAGATACGGAACAAGACCCGGTGTTAAGAAGGAAGACGTTCTTCATCTTTGCGTTTGCGTTGATACTTCTGGATCTGTTTCGGCAAAGCTGTTGGAGATATTCTTTAATGAGATAAAGTGGATTTATAAGAATGGCGCTAAGATCACTATTTATGAAGCAGATACAAGGGTTACAAGAGAGTATAAATTCAAAGGTAAATTCAAAGGGGATGTGACGGGGAGAGGCGGAACTCACTTGGAGCCTGCGATAAAACAAGCATCATCATGTCGTAAATTTGATGCAATGATATATTTTACTGACTTTTATGCGCCAAAAATAGAAAAAAAGTATAAAATTCCGATACTATGGATATTGACGGATGACATGCCAAAGTCTCAGTATCCTTACAAGTGGGGTCGGCATGTTAAGATTCATGAAGCTTTGGGAAATAAATATTAATAAAACAAGGAGAAGTAAATGGTAAAGCCATTAGGAAAGAGAATTCTGTTACAGGAATTTGGAGAGAAGGCAAAAGAGATTGGCGGAATTGTTTTGCCAGATTCAGTTCAAGAGAAGCAGCAGTTGCAGTCTAAAGTTGCAGCTCTTGGGAATGCCAAGAATGAAGATGGCAGTAACTTTAATTTTGATGTTGTCATTGGAGATGTTGTAATCACAAAGAAGTTCAGCGGAACTGATGTTGATGTTGACGGCAAGAAATATAAGATTGTAGATCAAGAAGAAATTCTTGCAGTATTAGAAAAATAAAGAATAAGGTAAAAAGAATGGCTAAACAATTGTTATTTGATGAAGAAGCAAGAAGAAAGATTCTAAGTGGTGTTGAGCAGCTTGCAAAGGCTGTAAAGGCGACTCTTGGGCCCAAGGGTAGAAACGTTGTTCTTGACCGATCTTACGGTTCTCCGATCATCACAAAGGATGGCGTTTCGGTAGCTAAGGAAATTACTCTGGAAGATGCTTTTGAAAACATGGGCGCTCAGATGGTTAAAGAAGTGGCATCTAAAACATCAGATGATGCTGGAGATGGCACTACAACTGCAACAGTTCTTGCTGAGGCGATTTATCGTGAAGGACTTAAGAATATTACAGCTGGCGCTTCTCCGATGGAAGTTAAGCGTGGTATTGACAAGGCTGTGGCAGTTATTGTCGAAGAGCTTGCAAACTTAAGCGTTGTTGTGGACAGTCAAGAGCAGATAGCTCAGGTAGCTACGATTTCCGCGAATGGTGATTCTGAGATTGGTGATATTATTGCGGAGGCTATGGCAAGCGTTGGCAAAGATGGCACGATTACTGTCGAAGAGTCAAATACTATTGATACAACTTTAAATGTTGTTGAAGGCATGCAGTTTGACAAAGGTTACGTTTCTCCTTATTTTGCTACAAATACGGATACGCGTGAGGCTTTACTTCAAGATGCGTTAGTTCTTGTTTGCGAGAAAAAAATAAGCGCTGTAAGTGAGTTGCTTCCTATCATACAGGCAACATCTAAAACTGGTCAGCCTCTTTTGATTATTGCTGAGGATGTTGATGGCGAAGCTCTTCAGACTCTTGTTGTAAATAAGATTCGAGGATCTCTAAGTGTATGTGCTGTAAAGTCACCTGGCTTTGGTGATCGTAGAAAGTCTATGCTTGAGGACATTGCTGCATTGACAGGGGCAACTTTAATTTCAGATGAAATCGGACTCAAGCTTGAGAGTGTAACACTGGCCGAGCTTGGCGGAGCAAAAAGAATTAACGTTACAAAAGACAATACAACTATTGTTGAGGGTAGTGGAACTAAGGAAGACATTGAAGCTCGTGTTAACTTTATCAAGAGCCAAATTGAAGGCGCTAGTTCTGATTATGACATTGAGAAGTTTCAAGAGCGCCTTGCCAAGCTTGCTGGCGGTGTTGCGGTTGTAAATGTAGGTGCTGCTACTGAAATGGAAATGAAAGAAAAGAAAGCTCGTGTTGAAGATGCACTTCATGCGACAAGAGCGGCTGTCGAGGAAGGAATCGTTCCGGGTGGCGGAGTCGCTCTTCTGAGAGCCTCTAAAGCACTTGACGCTTTGGTTCTCAGCGGAGATGAACAAGTTGGAGTTTCTGTAATTAAGAGAGCCTCAGCGGCCCCTTTGACGCAATTGGTTAGAAATGCTGGAGGGTCATCTGAAGTGGTTGTAGATAAGGTCTATACTGAAAAGAAGACTAATCAAGGATACAACGTTGCAGCTGGCGAATTTGTTGATATGATTGAGTCAGGAGTTCTTGATCCTACTAAAGTCACCAGATCGGCTATTCAGAATGCTTCTTCAATATCTGGTTTGCTGTTAACAACAGAGTGCTTGATTACGAATATCAAGTCTGATGTTCATGATCACGGCGGTGTTCCAACAATGATGTAATTCATTGGACTAAAAGCCCTGAGTCTGCTTGATTCAGGGCTTTTTTTATGGATTTCTTTTGTGTATTTGATAAAAGATTAATTCATTACTGTATAATATTGTGTAACGGAGATACAAGAATATGAAGACATTTTTAATTTGTATAGAATACAACATAAACGATCATGTTGGCGAAGAATACGATGATATTCTAGAAGTTGAAGATATGCCTACTCAAATGACTATCGCTGATTGGGCTGATAGAATTAAAGGCAGAATTAGAAGGCTTTGGAATGAAGATAGTGAGATAGATGAGGATGATGGCAGCAAGATAGAAGATTGGCAGCAGGGCGTAGAGGTATTTCTGGATGGAACTCCCCCTTATCACACTGTTCTGATGAGATTGCAGCCACTGATGCTGAAGGAAGAGGGTATTGAATTTACGATTCCATATACGGAAGATTTGGATGAGGAAATTGAGTACGATTCAGAGACAGAAGAATTTTTAAAAAAAAGAAATAAAATATAAAAGGAGTAGTAATTATGGCTAAGAATGTAGATTTTATAGTTTCAGGCGAAGTTTCAGGGTTGATGGAAGACATGGTTGATGGGTTTCCAGCTTTGTTTGATGGATTTGATGTTTCAAAAGTGGCTTGCGTCATGACTCAGAGAAAAAAGTCTAAAGTTGCAGTTAAGCTTCATAATATTGGCTATCCGAAGGATGTTTTAAGCGATAAGGTATATATCGTGGAAATTTTCTTTGAGGTGTGGAAGGATATGGAGACTAAGAAGAGAAATCTGGCTTTGTTTCATGCCATGTGTGGCGTCCCTGCTGGTGGTTTTGATGAGTTGAGTAAGAATTACGGCAAGAAGAAGAGGCCAGATTATTCAATGTATCTTGAAGAATTTGCAGTTTCTGGTGGTGTTCCCAATTGGATGGAGAATGACGATGCTCAAGATCCAATGGATTTGGCAGCCGAGATTGCAAGCAATGATGAAGGTGATGGGATTCAGAGAAGTGCGTTGACTCCTGCGGATGTTGCTAATATCGGAGAAGAGTAGTATATTAAATGGCTCATTATCGATTAAATGATTTCCTCAAGCTTTCTCCAGAGGAGAGAAGAAAAAAGACTTTTTCTAACGTAAATGAAAAAAGGTTCTATGGCAAGAGAAGTTTCTCCAAGGAAGAGCTGGTAACTTATTTAACTTTGAATGAGTTGGATACTTCGAGGAAGCTTGTAGATTTTAGGAAAGATGGTGAGCCAACAGTTTATGACTGCGTGAAGGCGTTTGGTAGTTGGAAAGATGCGAAAGAAGAAGTGTTTGGAAGTGGTATTGGCGACATTGATGATCTTATCAGTGGAGAGCTTGAGTGCGATGCAGAATACCTAGTTAAGACAGTAATAGAAAATGATTTATGGACTTGGAGGGAATATCTGGCTGCCAGAAAGAATATGCCGGATAGAATTCCATCTACAAATCAAATAAAGAAGAACTGGAAAAGATTTTCAGACTTAATTAATTTTGCAAAGGCATATTCGATAAAGAACATCGCAGTTAGCTTTTTGATTCTAAAGAGAAAGCTTGGTAGGATTCCTACTAAAAAGGATTGCGAGTCGGCTGGAATAAATTTGGAAAGAGTTATGGATAAGTTTGGCGGGAAGAGAGAGTTTGATTCGTTTATTAAAAACATGGAGCGATTCTAAGATGCGATCAAAGAGTGAAATACTAGAGAAATTTTATGATTTATACCAAAGAAGATTAAAAGAAAGAAAGAAGAAGTATTTGGGGCAAAGTTATATGAATTGTAAATTTAATAAAAAAAATAGAATAAAGAATCATGGAGTTATTGGGTTTTGCAGTAATGACAAGGTGACAAGCAAGTTTAATCGGAATTCTTTGTTCTTGTGCAATGAAGATGAAGTGGCTGAATCTTGCGATAGGTTTGCCTGCAGGCATACGGACAGCTCCGTTGAGGATGATTTTATTACAATAATTAAGAGTCCTTCAAGGTGTGGGCAGGAATATCCCAAATTGGCCGTTTTGATTTGGATTCTGCAGGGCGAAACTCTTACTTCGGGGAAAGAGGATATTGCTACGACTGGCCAAGAAGAACTTGAAGCCAACTTGTTTGGCAATAAGAAAAAGAATGGATATCTAAAAAATATTTTAAATGCAGTCTTAAAAAGGTAGATTATGAAAGGGAAATGGATCTGCATTCTATTGAATCATCAATATTCTAAAAAGGAAAGCTTGGATATTGTTAGAAAAGAGATGGGCAAGATATTTGGCAAAGATGAGTTGGGTGTAGAGATAGCCAAGAGTGGAAAGTGTGATGCGGAGGGGTTTGGATATTATGCGTTCGTCAATTGTTTAAATTACGAGAAGCACGTATCGGGACTTAGAAGGAGTAGGGTTATCTATGATGTTTTGCCTTCGTATAAGAGTCCTCACTTTCTTTCGGAGGAGGAGGTTCTTTCTTTTAAAGAGTCTGCTGAAAACGGAGGAAAGCCGAAGGAGTTATTTTATGGGGACTTGGTCAAGGTGGAAGAGGGATATTTAAAAAATTTATATGGAATCATACGGTTGAAAAATGATGATGGTACATATAAAGTTTTTTTTAAGCTATATACGATGAAGTTTAATGAAGACTTGTCACCCAAAGTATTGGACTTGCAGAGAAATATATTTGACAAAGTGAGGGTTCCAGTGGTAGATTATCATGACGATGTAGTTGAAATCATGAATATTTGCTCAGGGGAGCCCATAGATGGTAAGGTGTATAGGTCAGAATATAGAAAACATGGCTCAGAGGGGTTCGAATCCTGAGAGAGTTAAGATACCCATGTTCACGGTTGAGCAGGTAAAGCATTTCAAGCCGATACTAAAGTTTTTAAATGAAAAAGATAGAGATATATTATATTTAATATTTGTTGCGAATAAAAAGCAAAAATCAGTACAGAAGATATTAGACAGAAGCCAGCCTTCTTTATGCTATGATATAAGGCGTATTAGAAGGAGGTTGAAGTTTATATTTTACCTAACATCTGCTTCGGATGTATTTTTAAACTTCTTGAAGTATGAGTCAGAAGGGTTTGACTCAGAATCGATAGAAGTCCTCACATTGATGTTTTATACAACATCGTTCACTCAAGTGGCAAAAGTATCTAATAAGAGACAAATAAGAATTAGATACATATTTGACAAAGTGGTCAGCAGACTTGCAAAAGAAAAAAACTGGCCTCTTTTCGAAATCTTCCAAGCCATCAGAGAAAACCTCAATATAGTTAAGCGTGTTTATAAAGATGGCTATGACGGCTGTAGCTCGTATGATATATTTGTACCTGTCTGATTAATATTTTTTTTAATTTCTTACTTAAGAAGGAGGTGCAAACCATGGATAACGTATTTGAAAGCTTCTATTGGCATAGTGCAATAGGAATGGATGAAGAATTAAATATAAATAAAAATTTTGCTGTTAAGATGGCAAATACTGATGAAAACATCGGAAATTTTATTAAGGCTGGCGATAGTTTGTTGATACATAAGACTACACAGGCTTTATGGAAGATAACGGATGATAAGGATTCAATAGAGCCTGTGTTTGGTTCTGACATCTTAACTGAAGATGAAATAAATAATTGGCAGGGATAAGATAATGGAACTTGATAATTTGTTTGGATCTGAATCAACTCAGGATATAAATCTTGTAGATGAGAATACACTGCAAGCAGGAGAGTTGTCCGGCGAGGACATGTCTCTTGATGCGGGTAGTTTGGGTGGTTTTGAATTTGGAAGTGGAATAGAGGAAAGGGAGTCCAGCTTAGAAAAGCCTACAATCTCTATTGTAAAGTTTGCTCATGAGCAGATGCTGCAGGGGAAGATGGGATCTGAGTTGGTCGGTAGTATTAAATCAAAATATGGATCGGACACTTTAGCGGCTGCCAAGGATCAATTGGCAGAATTGTCAAAGTGCGAAGGTGTTGTTGGCACAATCGTTGTAGATGCGAGTGAATTTTCGTCATGCAAGGAGGCAGTTTCTCATACTAAGAATTCTCCATATAAGGGTAGTTTGAAGTTTATTAGGGGGTGTAAGTGCGCTCATCATGAAGTCGCTGATTTTGACAATAGCGATTATCTAAATGTAAACTATGAGGCAAACTTTGACAGCGCTATAGATAACTACTTTGATGATGTAAATTACGAAGCAAAAACTGTTAGAATATGTAAGTCTACAGGTTTGAGAGTTTTCGCTGGGTATGGCGATTTGGATAGTGAGGACCTTGCAGATGGATTCACTGAAGGCATTAACATTGGTGACGATGATGGGCAAAATATGCCAGTCAAGAAGGATAAGGAATCTTCTCTTCAGTTTGTGCAAAGATGCTTTAAAGAGTCAGCAATGAGTAAGACAAGATCTCTTCAGGTTGCAGTTCCTCCAGAGGATATTGCGAAACATACAGTAGATCAAGGCGAATTGCATGTTGAAGTAATTGAAGAAAAGAAAGCAGCGGAAGAAGTAGTTGTTGATCCTGTGAATCATGCAGCCGATCAAGAGATTGAATTGTTTTCTTCTCTGGGTGAATTTGATGACATCAGCGCAGATACAAGTGATATCGTGTTGGGTTTAGATGATCCTTTCAGTTCTATTGACATCGAAGAGCAGGCTAAGTAAGAGTTACTATGAGCAAAAAGAAGAATGTAGATGATTTCAGAAGAGCCGACATAGAGCATGAAGCGTTTTCTCCTGCTCCAGCTCCGGCAGGACTAACTCTCAACGACAGAAGCGAAGAGGATACGAGTTTAACTTCTTCTCCAAGGGATGTATTGGAGCTGAGGAAAAGCTTGGTAATGCAACATCATAAAGGAAACTCTTCGCTCGTTGAAAAGCTAGAAAATGAAGGAAAAAACAACCTTGAAGGGTTGATAATGTCATTGGTTGATGAGGTTATCAAGGAGACTGATAGCTTGTTGGCGAATGAGCTTGTCTCCATTCAACAGGGTGATTTGAGGGATGCCTCAATTATTTCCTATAAGAGATCCGAAGTGTTGGAAAAGGCTATTAAGGCCGTTCAGGCAAAGCAAGTTTTTGAAAAAGAAAATGGAGTAGATGTTAATTCGCCATCAATGTTGGTTGTGTTTAAGTACTTCATGGGAAAGGTAAAAGATGTGTTTGGGGAAATGAACGCAGATGATGAGCTGTCTGATACATTCTTTAGAAATTTAGCTTCTAACTTGTCCAGCTGGAAAAAGGAACTGGGCGAAGAATTAACTGATTCAGATAAGTTAGACGGGTAACAATGGCCAACGATCCTTTAATTAACTTAGCTGAGTCTTTCTTATCTGGCAACAATGAGAGCGTAGTTGATATTATAACTTTTGTTGAGGCTCCTTGGGGCCTCAATTTTAAGTTGTTCCCCTCTCAGCGCTTTATGTTGAAGTGTTACTACGGATTGCCTTTGGACGGCAAAAACAAGACGATTGAAGTTCCAGATCTTGTCAACGACAGATTGTTGTTTACATTTACTGAGGTGGAGTTTTTGCAGTGGCTGTATGAAGAGGGAAGATGTAATACAAATGTAGTTGAGGGAAAGACGTTTAGAGAATTGATATTGGTAATTGGACGTAGATCTGGAAAGTCAACAATCGCCTCATGCATCTCTAATTATGAAATGTATAAGCTGATAAAGCGCGGAGACCCTTCGGATTATTATAATTTCCCTCCAGATACTGAAGTTGCCGTGTTGAACGTAGCTCCAACAGATCCTCAGGCTGGCGTGGTGTTTGGAATGATTAAAAATATGACATCCAAGTGTAACTATTTGCAGAATCGTATTTTAAATTCAACTCAGAACTATTTTAACATTTCTACAGACAGCGATTTGAAAACTGTTGGAAAGAAAAAAGCTTCAATCATATCTATGGCGGGTGGCTGTTCTTCAAACTCTCTGCGTGGACGTAATAGTATTGTCGTTATAATGGATGAATTTGCATTCTTCATTGATAATGGTGGAAGGTTTGCAGGAAGCGAAGTATACAAGGCTCTCACGCCATCTACAGCTTCATTTCGACTAGATGGTAAGGTTATCATAATTTCTTCACCATACGCCAAGTACGGGGCGTTCTGGGACAGATTTAACGAGTCGTTCGATGAAGAAGAAAACACTCTTATGTTTAAGATGTACACTCCGATGGTAAATCCGACAGTTCATAAGACACTTTTAAAAGCTGAAAGAAAAAGAGATAAAATTGGGTTTATAGGGGAATACGGGGCTGAGTTTTCAGACTCAGTTGTGGCTTGGATAGATGATGAGGATGTGTTTAAGTCTTGCATTCCGAGTGAGAAGGTCATCAACAGTAAGGGCAGAGAAGATATAGTATATAATAATATAGGGCCAAAGAGAGGGATTACTGGGGTAAAATATTATGCTGGCATTGACTTGGGGCTCAAGAACGATGGAACTGCAATTGTAATTGTTCACAGAGAAGGAAAGAAGGTAGTCTTGGATTATGCGCAAGTTTGGTATTCTGGATCTTCTGATGTTTGGGATTTTCAAAACAGCATATATAAGGATTGTGATGAATTTTCGGGCGAGGAATATTTGAAAATAAGAGACATCATCAAAGAGATAAAGGAAATAAATAAGCTTTTTCCTATTTATCAAGGGTTTTTCGATCAGCATAATGGTGCGGCTTTAATGGAGATGCTACATGAGGACGGATTAGTTCAATTTAAAATGGAACATGTCTCTGATACAAGTGCAAGTAAGATATATGGCTTGGCCAAGGATCTATATCAGGATCAGCTTCTAGAGTTGTTTTATCATCCAGTGTTGATTCCAGAGCTTTTGTCGTTGGAGGCTGAAAAAAGGTCTAAGCAGAAGGTGATCGTCAGAGGGCAAATGAAAAAAGGCGCACATGATGATATAAGTGATGCCTATATAAGAGCTGTATGGGCTTGTTATCAGGATTCTAAGGATAAGAATGCAAATGTTGCAACCAACAGAGCTGGCGCAGTTCGTAGGCCAACTGTAGGTAAAGGAGCGGGATCTTTGAATACATTCGCGCTTAATAAAGAAAAAGCTCATGGAGCTCATCCAAGGCTTGGTAGTGTTAGGTCAAGAAGGAGAGGAAGATGAGAAAAAGAATTTCAAAAGGGCCAATGGCTGATGAAGAAAAAAAGAGAAGAACTAAAAAGATAAAATCGGTCAGACATTTAGCTCAAAATATACATAAGTTAAGAAATGCGGTAAGAACAGACTTGAGATCCGACGATGAGAGGAAGAGACTTACAGCTTTAGCGGTTGCACTGATGGATAAAACGGCAGAGCGTGTTGGAAATGAAGCGTCGGCCAGAGAAAATGGTCACTTTGGCGTAACTGGATTTAGAAGCAATCATGTTGAGGTGAATGGCAACAGTGTAAAGGTGGACTATGTCGGCAAGTCGGGGGTTAAACAGAGTAAGTCTTTCAGCGACAAGGAAATTGCAGATGCCGTGAAGAAGTGCAAGGGGAATTGCAAGAGTGGAAATGATAACATTCTCACAACATCTGATGGGTTTAAGATAAGAGCAAATAGGGTTAATAAGTATTTAGAGAGATTTGACATTACTGCAAAAGATATAAGAGGGTATTCTGCGAACAAGATGATGCATGGTTATCTTGCTAAAACAAAGAAGCCAAGTACTCCAGAGGAAAGAAAAAAAGTTTTTCTAGAGGGTCTAAAGAAGGTTGCAGAAAGAGTTGGCCATGGAGAAAGCACTCTCAGGATGCATTATTTGCTGCCAAACATAGAGAAGTCGTATGTTGATAATGGCAAAATTGTAAATATAAAGAAAGCCTATGATGAAAGGCAGAATTCAGAAGTGCAAAACATACTAGAAAATGTTCACCCAGAGACGGCTCAAACGTTGTTGTTGAAGGATGCAATGGGCTATTGGGATACGACGAGGGATTATCCTAATGGTGATTGGAAGGGCGCGGAGAAATTTTACTTTTGGCTGGCCGTAATGAGTAATACTGCAGCGTTAGAAGTTTTAAACAGGGGTAAGTATCCATCTTCGCCAGAAGGGTTGGGTGGAAGTGCATGGAGAGTTCTTATTCCACATGAAAATGATGATAGAAGGGCAATTGTTTTAGACATCAACAGTATTAATCATGATGGGGTTAGTACGTTGGGAACTCAGATATATTCAACTAACGATGTTGACCTTCTAAAACTTAATTGGGTTGGAAGTAGGGATCACTGGACAAGATCTATATTGTGGCTGATAGAAGAGGCTAAAATGCTATCTGTGAGTGGAGAAGATTTGTCAAAAGTAATTAATGGGTATAACCTAAGGTTAGAAATAGTTAGATTGATGCATGTGCTTAGGTTAGAACTAACAGTTGAAATGAAAGAGGTTTATAAAGTTATAACTGGGGTTGAATTGATAATTCCTAGCGTGACAATTGCTTTAAATGATTGGAATTTTACCACAGAGTCGGTTGCATCGTTGATGTATCCTTCGGGTTGCCTAAAGTGGGCAGTGATAACAGTATCTCCAAAGGCAATTAAACATGGAATGAAATATGTTAGGTATGTTATAATGCACGAGTTGATACATTTGGCAGTTGGAGAGGGTGACAAAAATGGTCACGGGCATAGTGCTGAATTTAATATGTTGGCAGAGGCTCTGGGCCTGCCTAAGCAGTTTAGAGACTAATAGAGGGTTACTTATGGAAGAAGATGGTTATAAAAGGCTGATAAACGGCAATGTAATTAGCAGCTTAAAGAATTTAGAGGATAAATTGGAAAGAAAAGATCCAACTTATTCCGAAGAATTGGCAGCTTTGCCCGTTGGACATCCATTGAGAGCGGCTATAGAAGATGCGAAAGTGAGAAGAGAAGAGCGTTTAGATAGAGAAGAGAGAGTAAAGAAGACATCTGCTAAGATAAGAGAAAACAGAATGGCCAAAAAGGCCAAAAGTGCAGATCGGAGAAAAGAAAGGGATACGATAACTCCTATCGAGGTGAGTAAAGGCAGAGGTGCCATAGAGGAGTTGAATAAAAGGGTGGAGTCCTTAAGGATGGCGGCAGTCGATCTTTTAAAGGCAATACCTGAAATAAAGGATGGCTTGCAGAAGTTTCCAGACGAGATGACAAAGATTTCAAGGTTGGAAAGAATAGTTGGGTCAATACACAAAGGAATGAGCGAGACAAATTTTAATAAGATAAGAATAGTAGGGGATGAATAATGTCGGAAGATGATATAAAGAGAATACCTATAACTGCTTCCAGCATTGGAATTCCTATACCTGGTGATCCAAAATACACAAGTCATAGGGGTGGAATAGTAAGGCCGGAAGTTACAAACGGACAAGCAGATCCATTAAAGGCAGCACAGGCTAGAAAAGTACATAAGTCTCTTGCGGCAGGAGGTGTTTCAAAGACTGCCGGAATGATGATTGACAATGTTCCAAATATGAATACTAGCTATAGTACTAGATATTTAGATTCCTATAGGACATCTTATGCTTCTGGAGGAGATGACAGAGGTGGAACATATGACGTACCGACATACTTTGTTGAAATGAACGACAAGAATGGCGGAGTTATATATTGGCCAACAACGCTGAGAGAGAAGTACTCTTGGTATAGGTATTTTTACCGTACAGATGCTTATGTCGGCAGAGCTTTAGACTTGCTGACGGATCTTCCTATGTCAAAGTTAACCTTGAATATGCCAAGTGCAAAGGGAATGACAAAGACTCAAAAGGAAGAAATTAATAACTTCTATGACCACATGATGGAGAAGTTGGGCTTGTTTGATGTTCTCAGATCTTCATTATTCGAAGTGAATTGCATAGGTAATACTTTTTTATTTCATGAGTGGGATGATGAGATGAAGATGTGGTCAAGCGTTCAGATGTTGCCTCCAGAAGAAGTTTCAGTATTTCAATTTCCATTCTCAGATAAGAAGCGCATAGAATATAGGCCGGAAAGATTGATCGGCCTCATTAAGCAGCATGAACAGGATAGTGAAGTGAGTTATGGGTATTCTGAGAATTCTGAAAGTAGTTTGAGTAGTGAAATTGTTGACACTATTCCAGAAGATATAAAAAATATGATCAGCGAGAGCGGAGCAATAATGATGGATTCCGATCCAATGAGTGGATCGTTTACTTATCATATGACAAGGAAAAGGGCTCCATATATGGAACTTGGAGCTTCGTTGCTTGAAAGAATTCTAGTTCCTTTGCTTCAAAAAGAAAACTACAGATATACTCAATTGAGCTTGGCAAATAGAAACATGACGCCTAAAAACTTAATAGTTGCTCCAAACTTGACGGGTGAAGAGTTGGAAGATTTGCGTTTGCAGGTTGACTTGTCGTATTTAGATCCTGATTACTCCATTATTACCAACTATGAAGTTGATTGGAGCCAAATAGGTGCAGATCAGAGATTGCTTGACTTGAGTAAAGAATACGAAACTATTGACAATCAGATTTTTTCTGCCCTTGGAGTTACAAGAGAATTGTTAACCGGAGAAGGCGCGTTCGGCGGAAATAAAATAACAGTTGAAATATTGAACACAATGTTTTTACATTCAAGGCAAATGTTGATTGATTACGTAGAACAGCAATTGTTTAAGCCAGTTGCTGAAGCTCATGGGTGGTATTCTACGGACAGAAATGGCATTAAGAGTTATTGGTATCCAAAAGTAGGATTTAATAGATTGACAATTCGTGATAACTCCGAAGTGTTCGATTCATTGTTTCAGTTGTATCAGAAGGGAAGTTTGCCAGTAGATATTATCTATGAGTTGTTCAACTTGGATGCTGATTCATTGAGTGAAAAGCTTGAGAGTCAATTATTCACAGTGAAGGATGCTACATTTAATAGATTGCTTGAAGAAGTAAATCTTGAGGTTGGTAGAAATTTAATAGACCAATCGGACGTAGTAGAGAAAGTCGCAAAATATTTGAAGTTGGAATATAAAGCGCCACAGAGTGATGAAGATCTTGAAGGCGGAGAAGACGATTTTGGCGGCGGTTTTGAAGACGAGGAAGGAGGGGTTCAACCTCTTCCTGATGATATTGTGGACGGAGTAGCAGATATATCCATAGATGAAGGTAACTTAGGGCCAGACTCAACTGATCAAGAGATTGAAGAGGCCGTACAAGAAGGGATTAATAAGACATCATGAGTTGGGAAGAACTAGCAGTTAAAGCGGAATTTAAAGAACTTGTCAAGATTGCAGGTGAAGAGTCTTTCTCGGAAGAGGATAAGCAGGCAATCATTGAAAGAGTTAAAGAAAAGCTAAAAGGCCATGGCGTTAGCGATAGTCATGCGGATAATCTTATTTTAGAGGGTGATTTGGACGAAGTCGAAGACGCCGAGGTTGTTGCCAGCACTAGTTCTAAGATGGCTGCTAGTATTGTTGCGGAAGAAGAGTCATTGTCCGATCTTGGATTTACGAAAGATACGGAAATAACATCTGACAATATTGATCAAATAATGAATTACTTCAAAGGAGAGGCTCAAGAAGATGAGAGTGGAGATTCTGCTGATGAAATAGTCAAATCTCTAGGTGATGTGTTTGATAGAATAAAATTATTTGTAGACTCTCTTGGAAACAGCGAATCTGGCGAAAGCAGCGAAGGCGAGTTGGTAGGAGAAGATAAGAAAATAGAAGCTTCTTTAAAGTGTGCTGAAAAGAGCATTTTATCAGACTTTATTGTAGGTGAGTTGGTAAAATACGCTAAGAGATTTGAGTATCAGTCAGAATTAGATAGATACATGAGAGAGCATCCAGATGCGGACAAATCAGAACATAGCTACGACAAGAAGGGAGAGTCTGGAAAAGGAAGGCCTAGAAACTCTAAGCTTTGGCCTACTAAGAGCGAGATGGAGTCTTATTTAGATAAACATCCAAAGGCGGACAAGACAAAGCATCAGTATGAAAAGGGTGACAGCGGAAGAAAAGCTCCTAAGATGGATGAAGGCGGAAAGTCTAAAGAAGATGGAGACTTAGATGAAACGCGTAAAAAAATTAAAGATGACAAAAAGCTAGTTGATAGGGAGGATGAATCAGAGAGCAAGAGTCCTGACGAAGGTTCGGTAGCCGAGAGCCCTGAGAAGCAAGAGGAAGTAAGAAAGAAAATAGAAGATCTTAAGGAAAACGCCAAGGCTGAAAAATCTGGAGAAAAGCCTTCTGCCGACTTGGAAGATTCTCATGTCGAAAGGGATACTCCTCATTGGTTTAACAAGGATGAGAAGATAAATCCTTTAAACGAGTCTCAGATGGGGAAGAAGGGATTCAACAAGGGCTCATCTGAGCTTAAGGATGACGATATCTTTTATGACGTTAGAACTGGCAAGGCTCATAAGTTTTCTGAACTTCCAGAAAAAGTAAGAGAAAAGCTTATGGAGAAGAGTGCAAATAATGAGCTTTGGCACTCCAGAGAAAGAAACAATAATAAGGATAAGTATTCCAAGAAGACAAAGAAAGAAGTATTCACTGATCAAGTGGAAGGTCTGAAGAAGGACTTGTCCAAGAATATAGTTGATAATGAAAAAGAAATAAGAGATACAATGGTTGATGACGGAAAAGTTATCGGTGATCTCTTTAGTAAGTTCAGAGAAGAAAAAAATAAAGAAATTTTTGAAAGAAATGAAGATAGGCTTAATGATGTTCTGTTTGACAAGGGCGACAAGGCCTATCACTTCGATGTCCCTCAGCCGGAGTCTGACAGTGGAATGTTGCCTTCTGCTCGTAAACCAAGGGTAAATGATTCTGTAAAAATGAAATCTCAAAGGGGGAAGGGGCCAGCTTGGAGCGTTGAGAAGATAGAAGGAGATACTGCATTCTTAAGGAATGAGAAGACTGATCAAGTGATGCAGTCTCCTTTAAATCAATTGGAGTTTGACGGGGAGGCTAAGAAGAAGAAAGCGCCTAAAAAGAAAATAACTATGAAGGACTTTTTGAAGAATGTTCCAAACGAAGAAGGTATTACCGATAAGGAAAGAAAGATAGTAGAAAAGTTATTTCAGGCTCCTGAGAAAAAAGTTACTAAAAAGAAGACTCCTAAAGAGAAAGATTTAGTTGAAAAAATAACTGACAAGATAGCTCCGGCTCAGAAAAAGAGAATTGAAAAAATTGACAATAAGCTTAAGAAGCTTGAGAATGAACCAGTCGATTTAAATGATGAAGACCACACAGAGATTGAAAAGCTGCATTCTGAAAAGAAAGTGTTAGAGATCCCTAAGGAAGAAGTCAAGGAAAAACCTCCTGTTGGCAATAGTAGGCGAGTTAAGCCAAAGCCTTCTGCGCGTCTTCAAAAGATTGGCGAAGGGGATTACCAACACGAGGGGATGTTTAATCATAGAATTCAAAAGTCTGGTGGAAGATATAATGTTTCAACTAAGAATGGCGGTAAGGTTTTACCTAGTAGAAGTTTTAAGAGTTTGGCGGAAGTTCGTAGTTGGATAGGATCTGTGAATGCCATGGATATAACTTTTGATGGCAAAGATTGGCAGGGAGAGAATGTCAAAAAAGAATCTCCTGAGAAGAAAGTTGAGCTTAAGAGGGATATGGTTGAAAAAATAACTGACAAGATAGCTCCTAAGAAGGATCTAGTTGAAAAAGAATCTCCTAAAAAGAAGGTTGAACTTAAGAAGAAGGTTGAGCCTAAGAAGGACGTAGTTGAAAAAGTTACTGATAAAATAGCCCCTAAGAAGGAGAATACATTTAAGGATTTTGAAGAAGTGTTAGATCCAAAAACTGTTTCCAAGATAAGAAACACATATGGTGATGGAGTTAACGATCACATTAATGATTACTTGGAATCTAACAATGTAGAGCTGGACAAACAGCAGCAGGATGGATTGTGGGAAAGAGTTGATTCTTTGGGAATGGAAGAGATTGGATCTGGAAGCTATAATGAGCAAAGTTCATTAGAAAGAATTGAAAATAGACTTCCATTTATAGTTAACACTATAACTAAACCTAAGAAGAAAGTTGATCCTAAGAAGGATGTAGTTGAGAAGATTAC